>Ga0315905_10001428_pt1 | contig 25615 bp, 28 predicted proteins | sample LakEriMetagenome_5_FD_203522 | JGI IMG/M metagenome (GOLD analysis project Ga0315905, IMG submission 203522) | Freshwater fungal communities from buoy surface, Lake Erie, Ohio, United States - Buoy 4 MA121 | ecosystem: Environmental > Aquatic > Freshwater > Lake | place: USA: Lake Erie, Ohio...
TGAGCAGAGCCAGTTTGACCTTGTTGTAGTAATTGCTGCCGGCGAAACCACAAAGAGTAAGCATTGGGACTCCTAAGAGAATGGGGAAACGAAACAGGCTGGGGTTACAATGAGGAAATATCGAGTTTATCACTCCCGATCCAACCCGAAACCTGAGCCTGTCTTCATGCCCGCCGAACTGCTTGCTTCACGCCGTGATGCCACGCTGATCCTGACCCTGTCCAACCCCAGCGCCAAAAATGCGCTGCACCCGGACATGTACGCCGCCGGGATCGAGGCCTTGTCCACTGCCGAGCGTGATCCCGACATCCGGGCTGTGGTTCTGACCGGGGCTGGGGACGTCTTTTGTGCCGGAGGCAATCTCAACCGGCTGCTGGAAAACCGCGCCAAACCACCTTCAGTGCAAGCAGAATCCATCGATCAGTTACACAGCTGGATCGAGGCAATTCGGGATTGCAACAAGCCCGTAATCGCTGCCGTTGAAGGCCCTGCCGCCGGCGCGGGATTCTCGCTAGCGCTGGCCTGCGACCTGATCGTTGCAGCGCAGTCTGCCAAATTCGTCATGGCCTATGTAAAAGTTGGCCTCAGCCCGGATGGTGGTGCTTCCTGGTTCCTGTCGCAGGCACTGCCGCGACAGCTGGCCACCGAAATGCTGATCGAAGGTCAGGCCATCTCCTCGGAACGTTTGCATCATTTCGGGCTGGTGAACCGCGTCGTCGCCGATGGTGAAGCGCTCTCCTCTGCGCTGAACTGGGGGGATGCGCTGGCGGTCTTGTCGCCACACGCTGTCGGCAATATCAAATCACTATTATGCGAAGCACCGTCGAATACCCTGTCCTCGCATTTACAAGCTGAAAAACAGAGTTTTGTCGAAAGCTTGCACCACCGCGATGGGCTCGAAGGCATCACCGCCTTCCTTGAAAAAAGAAAGCCGCACTACCGATGAGCTTCAATCACAGACGCCGCATTTTCTTAATGCGGCATGGCAGCGTTACTTATTTTGACAGTACGGGCAAACCCTTTTTACCGGAATCCGTGCCACTGAATGAACAAGGTCGCGAACAAGCAACTGCTGCAGGTAAAGTGTTTGCGCAAGCCGGCATTCGTTTTGATCGCGTCATTGTCTCGGGGCTGCCGCGCACGATAGAAACAGCCACGCGCTTGCTGGCCGAAACCACGCAGGCGATCGATTTGCAAGAATGGTCAGATCTGGTCGAGATTCGTGGCGGTCGACTCTCTGAGATACCCGACGCCGAATTGAAAGAGGCCTTCACCGGCGCATTCGAAGGCATTGCACCGGAAGACAAGCGCTTCCTCGGTGGCGAGAGCGTCGGCGAGTTGATGAATCGCGTGCATCCGGCAATTGATCGTTTGCGCGCCGATACTGACTGGGACACCGTACTGCTGGTGCTGCATGGCGGAGTAAACAGGGCCATTCTTTCTTATGCATTGACGGGTCAACGTATTTTCATGGGCAATCTGGCGCAGACAGCGGGCTGCATCAATGCCATGGATGTGGGTGAGCAGCATAGTGACTGGGTTGTTCGAGTAGTGAATTACTCCCCCATGTCATCACTGCAAGCAGAATCGCGCGGCACCACGATGGAAGCACTTTTTCATCAATACCGCCAAGCCCGAGGCTTGTAATGCGACACCCCGCAACCAGCACGACAGATGTGAAACAGCAGAACGCAGGAGATTGCAGCAATGTATGAAGAATTCATGGGCACCAAGCCCGTTACCGAACGACTGAAGGTTGATCTCGATGCCCTAGCCGCCTACATGAGCAAGCATGTCGAGGGATTTTCCGGCGATTTGCAGATTGCACAGTTTAAAGGTGGACAGTCCAACCCCACGTATATGCTCAATGCAGGCAGTCAGCGCTACGTACTGCGCACAAAACCGGCGCCTGCAGAAAAGCTGCTGCCCTCCGCGCATGCGATTGAACGTGAATTCCGCGTGATGGATGCCCTATCGAAATCTGGTTTTCCTGCCGCACGCCAGCATGCGTTGTGCGAAGATGAATCGGTGATTGGTCGCGCTTTTTACATCATGGAGTTTATTGAAGGACGTGTGCTCTGGGATCAGTCCCTGCCCGGCATGAGTACAACAGACCGCGCGGCACACTACGATGAAATGAACCGCGTGATCGCCCTGCTCCACAGCACCGATTACAAAGCGGTCGGACTGGAAAGCTACGGCAAGCCAGGCAATTATTTTGGTCGCCAGATCGATCGCTGGACCCGGCAATACAAAGCCGCTGAAACCGAATCCATTCCTGCGATGGATCAACTGATTGAATGGCTGCCACAGCATATTCCTGCCGGCGAAATCACCACCATCGTGCATGGCGACTACCGACTGGACAATATGATTTTCCATCCAACCGAGCCGCGCATTCTTGCGGTGCTGGACTGGGAGCTCTCCACACTCGGCCACCCACTCGCGGATTTTTCTTATCACTGCATGAGCTGGCATATCGAGCCGGGCCTGTTTCGTGGCGTCGGCGGTTTGGACCTAAAATCGCTGGGCATTCCCACCGAAGATGCATACATTGCCCGCTACAGCGAACGCACCGGCATTGCGATCAACAAGGATGATTTCCGCTTCTATCTGGCCTATAACATGTTTCGCATGGCCGGCATCCTTCAGGGCATCATGAAACGCTATCAGGATGGCACTGCATCAAGTGAACAAGCACTCAGAAACGGTCAAGCAGCAAGGCCCATGGCAGAGATGGGCTGGGACTACGCATCGGGTAAACGCAGTATCTAAACAAGTGGGGCATTTTTTAATTTCGAAAATTTACTACCGAACTGCCAGATTGGAGATGGATCCCGGCTTTCGCCGGGAGCGAGTGGGGAATTCGGATCGCATGCGATCCGCCCACGCAGCAGGCATCACATGCAGGTGATGACGGTTGAGCGGCCATCAGCCTAAAAATTGTCATCCCGGCGCAGGCTGGGATCCAGGGTCTTTAGTTTTTGAATCACCTGATTTTCAAATTAAAAAATAACCGACGTCATTATTAAAAAACGAGGAGACACCACCATGGAATTTGAATACTCGGACCGCTGTCAGGCTTTGCGCGAGAAACTTTTGCGCTTCATGGATCAGCATATCTATCCCAACGAGCATGCTTACAAAAATGAAGTCGATCGGAATGGTCTCGAAAAAGGAAATCGCTGGATACCCACGAACATCATCGAAGAACTCAAGCCCATCGCCCGCAAAGAAGGTCTTTGGAATCTGTTCCTACCCAAGTCCGATCGTGCACCTGAGGGCTTGTCTAATCTCGACTACGCACCGCTGTGTGAAATTATGGGCCGCATTCCTTGGGCACCGGAAGTCTTCAATTGCTCCGCGCCTGACACCGGCAACATGGAAACCATCGAGCGCTACGGCACTGAAGAGCACAAGCGCCAGTGGCTAGAGCCGCTCTTGCGCGGCGAGATGCGCTCGGCATTCGCGATGACCGAGCCAGATGTCGCCTCATCGGATGCAACCAATATCAGCACACGTATCGAGCGTGTCGGTGATGAATACGTTATCAATGGCCGTAAATGGTGGACTTCGGGCGCGGGTGATCCCCGCTGCAAGATTTACATCCTGATGGGCAAGACCGATCCGAATGCGCCACGCCATTCGCAGCAGTCCATGATTCTGGTGCCCTCCGATGCTAAAGGCGTGACCGTCGTGCGTCCGCTGTCGGTATTTGGTTATGACGATGCACCTCATGGCCACTGCGAAGTAGTTTTTGATAACGTGCGCGTACCTGCATCGAACATTTTGCTTGGTGAAGGTCGTGGCTTTGAAATTGCACAGGGCCGCCTCGGACCGGGACGCATTCACCACTGCATGCGCGCCATCGGCACGTCAGAACGCGCACTCGAACTAATGTGCCGTCGTATTGATTCACGTGTGGCCTTTGGTAAAAAAGTCTCCGAGCAAGGCGTCTGGCGCGAGCGTATCGCCGAATCACGCATCATGATCGACAGCGCACGTCTGTTGGTACTGAAGGCTGCCTACATGATGGATACGGTCGGTAATAAATTCGCCAAGAGTGAAATCGCGATGATCAAAGTACTCGCGCCCGTGATGGCACAGAAAGTGATCGACTGGGCGATTCAGGCACACGGCGGTGGTGGTGTTTCTGATGACTTCCCACTCGCACAGCTCTGGGCCCACAACCGCACACTGCGTATTGCTGATGGCCCGGATGAAGTACACCGTAATGCGATCGCCAAGTTGGAGATTGCAAAATACGTTAGCTTGCCGGGCGAAAGTGTCGATTTGCCGATTACCCGTTCGTGAGTAGGTAACCGTTCGAAGATTGAACGTCACTGGCTCCCGGTTTTCGCCGGGAGCCAGTGGGAAATTTGGATTGCATGCGATCCGCCTACGCAGCAGCCATCACATACAGGTAATGACAGTAGTTTTTGCGGCGACCGTAAAATTCCCACCGTCATCCCGGCGAAAGCCGGGATCCAGTATCTTCCGTCGACTACCCGAAAAAATTTTCTCGCAAATTTAAACTAAGAGACTTGCGAAACAATCTGCGCCAATTGCACTTGTCTAAATAATGTTTCGTACAGCAGTGCGGATCGATAATAAGCCAGCGACGTTAACCGAGGAGAAACCCAATGATCGAAGCGTATTCCATGGCCACACCGAACGGCCACAAAGTACACATCATGCTCGAAGAATGCGGACTGCCCTATCGTGCGCACAACATCGATATCGGACAAGGTGACCAGTTCACACCTGAATTTCTTGCCATCTCGCCCAACAATAAAATCCCCGCCATCGTTGACCCGGACGGCCCCGATGGACAGCCAATATCCTTGTTTGAATCGGGCGCGATCCTCGTTTACTTAGCCAGCAAAGTGAATCGCTTTCTCGGTACTACCGACCGCGAAAAATTCACCGTGCTGCAATGGCTGATGTTTCAGATGGGCGGACTCGGCCCCATGCTCGGACAAGCGCATCACTTCCGCATCTATGCACCGGAACAGATTGACTATGCCGTGACCCGCTACACCAATGAAGCAAAGCGCCTGTATGGCGTGATGGATCGCCAATTGGCAAAGCATCGTTTCATCGCTGGCGATGAGTACACCATCGCCGATATCGCCTGCTTCCCGTGGACGCGTTCCTGGAAAAATCAGGGCATCGACTGGGCAGATTATCCGCATGCCAAACGCTGGCATGATGAAATCGCCGAGCGCCCGGCAGTACAACGCGGTGTGGAAGTACTGACACATTTGCGCAAGCCACTGGTGGATGACAAGGCACGCGAGATGCTGTTTGGTGGCACGCAGTATCAGAAGCGTTAAACCAATGCACCGCCCCAGCGTATTAGCCTTTGATGTTTTTGGCACCGTGGTCGACTGGCACGGATCGATCAGCCGTGAAGCCGTATCGATCATGCCAGGTATTGATGGTGATGCATTCGCCACCGAGTGGCGCGCTGGTTACCAGCCTGCGATGGCTGAAGTTCGCAGCGGCAAACTAGGCTGGACAAAAATCGATGATCTGCATCGATTGATTTTGGATCGTCTACTGATTGATTTCGGGATCGATCTGGACGAAGCAACTCGTGAGCATCTCAATCGCGCCTGGCACCGCCTCGACCCCTGGCCTGATACCGTGGCCGGGCTGACCCGCCTGAAATCCGAATTCACTATCGCCACGCTGTCGAACGGAAATCTGTCACTGCTATCCAACATGGCCAAGCACGCGCAGCTACCTTGGGATTTGATTCTCTCGGCGGAAGTTTTTCGGCACTACAAACCGGACCCCGAAACCTATCTGGGCGTGGCTGAACTATTTGACCTGACAGCGCGGGACGTGATGATGGTCGCCACCCATGAAGATGATCTGCAGGCAGCGCAAGGCTGCGGTCTGCAGACGGCTTATGTACATAGGCCGCATGAGTATGGTGTTGCGGTGGCAAAAGAAGTGGGTGATCTGAGTGTTTTTGATTTACAGGCGCAGGATTTTAACGATCTGGCTGATCGGTTGTCGCGTACGACATTGCGCTAGGTAGCAGCGGGTTTCCTGTTTTTTAGGTCAGCTGGTCCACAACGAAAGACGCTGGATCCCGGCATGCGCCGGGATGACGTGTCAGGAGCAGTTGGTCTCAAAATCGTCATCACCTGCATGTGATGACTGCTGCTTGGGCGAGTCGCATGCGACCCGAATTCCCCACTCGCTCCCGGCGCAGGCCGGGATCCAGTGGCTTTACTCATATAACGTAAGATAGCTTACTGGTCTGCAACCAAACACATCCAACTAAAAATACCTGCGCAGCACCGACTCAGCCACACAAACCGGCTTGTCACTACCCTCCTGCTCAACAGTCATCTTCCACACAATCTGCACGCAATCCGCCAAACGCTCGACCGACAGCAGAGAAAACCGTCCACGCACGCGACCACCGACAATCATGGGCGAGGGAAAACGTACTTTGTTGGTACCGTAGTTGATGCTCATCTTGCCAAACGGGAGTTCGACCTGCGACTCAAAAAACTTCGGCAACAACGACAGCGTCAGAAAACCGTGGGCGATCGTGCTTCCAAACGGCGATTCGCGCTTGGCCCGTTCGATATCGACATGAATCCACTGCGGATCATCGGTGGCCTCTGCGAAGCGATTCACGCGCTCCTGACTAATCGTCAACCAGTCGCTGACACAGACTTCCTTGCCAACTTCAGCTTCCAGTGCTTCGGGCGTATCAAACGTTCGCATTAATTTTCCTTAGGAAATCAGGCAATCAAGCCACTGCAGCGAAAGCTGGCTGTGCAATGAAACGCGCGAGGTGATGATCAGTGTCCCCCAACGTCAACTCAATCGTGGTCAAACGTTTGAAGTAATGCGCCGCCGGAAGTTCATTGGTGACGCCCATGCCACCATGCAGCTGAACTGCTTGCTGTCCGATGTATTTCATCGCCTCACCGACACGGGCTTTGGCTGCAGAGGTCACGCGCCGACGCTCGCTTGCATCCTCGGATGACATACTCACTGCAGCCAGCATCGCCATTGAGCGTGCCTGCTCTAACTGCATGAACATCTCTGCCATACGATGCTGAAGTACTTGAAATTTCCCAATCGGGACACCAAATTGCTGACGTGTCTTCAAGTACTCCAGCGTGGCATTTGTGAGTGCTTCCATGACGCCCAGCGCCTCTGCGCATAAAAGTGCAACGCCATGATCGGTAGCAGCCTCCAGCAGCGACCAGCCCTCACCCTCGACACCTAGTAGCGATGCGGCAGGTACCTTGACCTGTTTGAAATCGATGGTGGCCATGCGCATACCGTCATTACTGCGCGCATCGCGCAGACTGATCCCTGCGCTGTCTGCTGGAATCATGAACAGCGAAATACCCTTTGCATCATGGTGCGCACCTGCGCTGCGCGCAGACACAATCAGATACCCCGCCTGAGCACCGTGCAGCACAGCGGACTTGCTACCATTAATCACATAGTGGTCATCCACTCTGCGCGCCGTGGTCTCGATATTTACAAGTTCATGACGCGACTGTCGCTCGCCGAGTGCACACGCGAGAATCATGTCACCACCAGCGACCTTGGCCAGCACATCACCATGACCGCCGGCCAGTTTCAGAAACTGCACACCCAGCGCAGTGGCAAACACCGGTTCAACTAACAGCGCACTTCCTAGTGCCTGCATCACTACCATCTGATCAATGGCGGTGCCATCAAAACCATCATGCTCAGAAGGCACCGGCAGGGCCAGTACCCCCAGCTCTGCCAAGGCTTGCCAGGCAGCAGTCGATACACCTGCATCGGAGCTGATGATCTGCTTGCGCTTCTCAAAGCCGTAGTCTTTTTCTGCCCAGCGCGCAATCGCATCGGCGAGTTGCTGCTGCTCGGAGTTCAGGTCAAAGTCCATAGTGTCTCGTCCCTCTCACAGACCCAGAATCATCTGGGTAATGATATTTTTCTGGATCTCGTTCGACCCGCCATAAATCGTGGTCTTGCGATAGTTAAAGTAGTACGGAATGAGCGGCGCCGTGTCGTCATCACCAACCGATGTCGATGCTTCGTCACCCTCCAGATAAGACAACTCGAAAGGCAATCCGAGTGGTCCTGCCGCTTCGACCATCAACTCAGTCAGCCGCTGCTGGATTTCGGTACCTTTGACTTTGAGCATGGAGGCTTCCGGTCCCGGCGCGCGGCGTTTGGCTTCCTGCGATATCACCCGCAACACAGTCACCTCCAGCGCCATCAGATCAATCTCAAGCGCAGCAACCTTGGAGGCAAACAGCACATCGTCCAACAGCGGAAGCCCGCCCTTTTGCATGCGCAACGCCAGCCGCTTCAGGAATTGCAGCTCACGCTTGGAGCGACCAACGGCCGCAATACCTGTGCGCTCGTGACCGAGCAGATATTTCGCATAGGTCCATCCACGATTTTCTTCGCCGATCAGATTGGTGACAGGCACTCTCACTTGATCCAGAAAAACTTCATTGACTTCGTGGTCTTCATCCAATGTGATGATGGGTCGCACGGTAATGCCCGGCGTCTTCATATCGATCAACAGAAAAGAAATACCCTCCTGCTTGCGCGCAGCCGGATCGGTACGCACGAGGCAGAACATCATGTCGGCGTGCTGTGCCAGCGTGGTCCAGGTTTTTTGGCCAGTGACGATGTAGTGATCGCCATCGCGCTCAGCGCGGGTTTTTAGTGAAGCGAGATCAGAGCCGGAGCCGGGTTCGGAATAGCCTTGGCACCACCAGTCCTCACACGACAAGATGCGCGGCAAGTAATGACGTTTTTGTGCTTCATTGCCAAAGGCCATGATGACCGGGGCAACCATATTGACGCCGAAGGGCATGATCGCGGGCGTGCCGGCACGGGCGCACTCTTCTTCCCAGATATGCTGCTGCGCCTTATTCCAGCCTGTACCGCCGTGCTCGACAGGCCAGTTCGGTGCAACCCAGCCCTTGGTGGCAACGATCTTGTGCCAGCGAACGAAGTCTTCACGCTTCAAACGCTTGTGGTTGAGAATTTTGTGCTGAAGATCAGCCGGCAGGCTGGCCGCCAGCCACGTGCGAACTTCCGCTCGAAATGCCAGTTCCTCTGGCGTGTAGTTCAAATTCATGCAGCCTCCATCCGGTTTAGCACGACCGTTCGGATTTTACATGAAGACTTGATTGCCCCTTAGAAAGCGGTGAATCAAAGATTTTTAACAATGGCGCAAGGCAAGCGAGCTTACCTCGCACCAACCTTTTTGCTTAATCGATATAGGAATGAAAAGCATCAGGGTGACTGACTGCGCCAGCCTGCGTGCGGTCAACCGGTAAATTGCTGCAGGCCGCCATTGAGAGGAGAGCCAGAACGGTCAGAATTTTTCTCATGAATTGCCTCTTGTCAGTAGTGAGTGGATCTTTCGCAAATTTGCTCAAGCATCATTATGTGCAAATTGCGAGACTGCATTCAGAACAAGATGAATCAAATTAGTTCACATACTTGCTCTTCGACCACCATAGCACTGTAAAACGAACGATTGAACGAAAATTGAAAATTTGACGAATCGCTAACTTAGTAGAAAGATGATCATCCTATGCCCCCTGCTTGATACCCTGCTTCATACCCTGCTTGTATGACCGCAAAATTAGCAAAAAATCCGCTGACTTTGATCTGGATCAGTGTGATTCCTCAAGGACAGGCGACACCTGATAAATGACAATACGCTGATGAGATGGGAAGAGATCTACTTTCGTTGCCGTCTGACAGAAATTCAGCGGATCGAATTTTGATGATTTTCTTGCACATTAAAAACGAAACTTTCAGCACGCCATTGAGCCATTTCTTGCTCGCCAAGTGAGAGCTTTTTCCCAATGAAAACAATATTCTTTTTGGCCAAGGCATAACCGCATCGCTCACTAATGCAATACCATTGATAAGCTTTCACGTAACTCTGCTCAACGCCCTGTCCATGAGAATATAAAAATCCCAGATGGAACTGCGCTTGACGATGACCTTGCGCCGCCGCCAACAAGTACCAGTGCGCCGCCTCTTCAAATTGCTGAGTAACGCCCAAGCCCTGCGCAAACATTTGACCCAATTCGAATTGGGCTGATGAATGTCCCTTGTCTGCCGCCATTCGGAAAAAATTTACCGAGCGCACCAGATGCGGTGCCGTACTGCGCCGTACCGTTTTGCGCGGTATCGGCAATGCGTTGAGATCATGGCTAGGGTCGTGCATCGCCTCACCAGCTCTGAGGGCATACGCCAAATGCAACACCGACGGCATATGTCCCTGCAGCGCCGCAGCTTCATACAGACTCATTGCCTTTGCGCGAACCTCAGCCTGATTCGATTGGTGCTCAAGTAGTTGCGCCCAGTGATATTGACCATCGCTGTTCGCTTGTGCCACAGACAACTGCAGCAAGCGCGAGGCCTCCGTAGTATTTTTTACGATCCCGACGCCTTGGGCGTATGCAAGGCCCAAACGCCACTGCGCCTCTGACTGATTTTTTTCCACGGCGCGCATCAGCCACTCAACCGCCAAGGTGGGGTCCTGATCCACGCCATCACCCTGCATCAGCATCGCACCCAAGGTCGTCATGGCATCGGCATCATCCCCGCGCCGTGCCAATCGAAAAAGTGCCTCCGCTGCATCATATCGACGGACATCTTGCATCGCCTGACGAATCTCGACGGGCTTAAGATCAGCGGCCAACTCAGACGCTTGTTGGGCAGCGCGAGGCTCAGCTCGGGTGCCCGCCAATTTAAACCACATGAGTGCGCGCGTACGATTACGCTCGCGTCCCTCGCCACGCAAATTCATCAAACCCAAGTGATAGCGAGACGGGTACAAACCCATCAGCGATGCCATGGTGAACATACGGTGCGCAGTCTCAAACGACAGTTCGCCTGCCTTCTCATTTCTGAGGTCCAGAGCCAGTTGGTAAAGCTTGTCCGGATCGGACTGCAGCAGTTGTGTGAGTTTCAAGGGGGAAGGAAACTTCGTCAAAAAGGTGGCTTGAATGGTAAACGTTGACCAAATGACTCAAGAAAAATTACTACGCCAGCGAACCTGCCGCACAAAATAATTGTACTCGACCCAAAAATCGCAGGCGCTATTCCCGCACAAATTGACAGACCGATTACAAGGCACACGGCCGATTCAAACGCGGACATACGCACGCGTGTCCAACAGTAATCAGTGATAATCTTTATACATACGATTCAACCGTACTATTAGCAGGAGATGAAATTGTCATTTTATTACGCCCTATACTACCGATCGCAAGTACTTAGATTCATGTTTTGTGCGCTATGCATGCTGAGTTTTATGGGCACTGCAACAGCACAGATAAGCCAGCTGGATGGCGAATGGTATTCAACACAGTGGAAGTATGGCTACCGGCTCAAAAATGGCGTTGGTATCGCCACCAGCACCAACAGTCCGAACTTCAAAGTCGGTGACGAAATCATCCGGATTGATCATATCGAAGGCAATAGTTTTGAAGGCGAACAGGTCTATCGCGATGGCCGCTTTTATAGGATTTACCTCACACTAGAACCAGATGGCCGCCTATTCATTATGGGCGAACGCAATATCTCCTGGCATATGGAACGTGTGCGTCGTCCTTCAACGGAACGCAGTGATAAGGCCAGAGAAGGTGTCGCAAAAGCGAAATGCCTGCTGTTTGCAGCAGCTCGTCAATCCTGCGCTTCTGCGGGTAGCTATTCGCAGTGCATGAATATTCGCTGGGGTAAAGACTGGACGGCGCAAGAAACACTGTGCCAGTAAGCGGCATGATCATGAACCCCACATCCGAAAGCTCCAACTTAGGACGGCGCGAAACTCTTATTCGATTATCTCGAATCGGCACTCTTTTGCTTGGGCATTCTGGATTTTCTGCATTGGCAGCAGAAAAATCTGCGCGTAAAACTGAAAACAAGCCAGCCGCAGAAACCGCCAGTGAGCCGCAGTTGCCGGCCCGACCCGAGCGCTTAATTAAATCCGACGCTGACTCGAGCGGGTCACTAGATCATCAACTATTCAATCCATCGACAAAAAGAAAAATTGGCATACGAATTCGCTTGCCGATAACAAAAGAAAAAACCGGGTTGATTCTCTATTCACCCGGACTAGGTAGCGGACTGAATAACGGTGCTCCATGGTGTGAAGCATGGCGCAATGCAGGTTTTGTTGTTGTCACTCTTTCGCACCCAGTGACAAATGACGACATCTGGGACATTTCAAAACAATCTTTGAAATCAAATCTGCGGGATGCGCTGGCTTTTCCCCAGTATGGGCTGAGGGTTACGGATTGCAAATTTGTACTTGATGTTTGCTTAGCAGATGTTGATTTGAAAAACTTTATTGATAGCGAGAGAGTCGGTATTGCAGGCCATTCCTATGGCGCCTTGACAGTACAGTCCATTGCGGGACAGTCCAATGGCGCGAGTCAAGCGGATCCACGCATCAAAGCGGCCATCGCATTTTCTCCGACGGCCATGTCGGCCGCCGCGGCGAACTCAATGAAGCCAGTCAAAATTCCATTGTTCTGCATCACCGGCGATCATGATAATCATGTCACTTTTAAAAATGACATCGATGCCATGCGCCTTGGTGTCGAACTCAATAAAAGAAAATACGTCTACAAGGGCCTACCGGCGGGGAAACGTGAACAACTTGTCCTTGCCAATGCAGACCACATGAGCTTCGCGGGTGAAAATCTACATGGCACACCCGTCAAATTTAGCCGCGATATCACCGCAACGGCAGAGCAGGAACAACAGACATGGGACAAAATAAGCCAGATAACATCGCTGTTCTGGCAGACCCATTTACGTAAAAAAACGACAGACGAGGAATTGAAAAAATATAGAGAAGCCGTAAAACAAAGGCTAGCGAAAGACGACGAATACACAACTGACTAGACGCCATAAGTAGCATCGGGGCCGTATACAAGCAGCAAATCGACCAGTTGCCTGACCTATCCGGACCTATGCGGCATCCCTCTACTTATCCGAAATACAATAATCGCCAATCGGTGTAAAACTTTTAGGACAACTCATTGCCGCTCGACGAATAGCCAATTTAGCGTCAGGGCCTGCAATGCAATAGCTGCCGTCGGCCTCATACGCATCGGGACACACACCGCTTTTTTGCACCGCAAATCTTGCGTCCTTGGTTGGCTCACATTCATTGGATTTGGCCACGTAATCCGTCGGGCAATTCCCATTTTTTGGCAGAACAGCGGGCGCTGGCAAACCAGCGAAAGCGGCAAGCGAAACTGAAGCCAGAGCGAAAGCGATTATTGAAGTTTTCATTGTTTTAACGCGAGAGCAAAGAGCGAAATTTTAGCTGATTTCAAAGGCAACGATCATTCATTCGCCCAGCTCAGTTTTTCGGCGCCAAATCCGACGCCTCTATCGCATAGCCCAAAAGCCGAAGCTCAAAAACAAGATCAACTATTACTACTTGTATCTATCAGGCGTTACGTTTCGTTTTTTATGGGTAGCGCGTGCTACCACCTCACAGGCCGCTCTATCTCTGTATATCGTTCCCTGAACACCTTGATACGCGAATGTAAGTTGGGTTACCTTCCCGCCTGATTTCTTCTCAGAGACTATGCGAGCCATTCCAAATTTAACGGCATCGAGAACCTGAAGCGCACTCATCGCTTCGACACACTCACCGGTAGTTTGAATGCCGGCTATGGGCTGAACTGCGTACCACGGCGGCGGCTCTGACTCCTGATCTGTTTCGGCAGCAGCCGAAAAACTGATGAGTACGCTTATCACCACTAAGAATGCTTTTAGCTTTTGGCATGCAATAGACATATCTTTCTCCGTTCCGCCCTCACAAGCACATCATTACTGATTTCGCTTCAGACACCCCATGAGTGCATTTTTCTTATCTGAGCCATCTCTAACAAGCGCACTGATATCGTTACCTATTTTTTCGTTAGCGAAACGCATGCCAACATTCGAATTCTCGAGGTCGCCGCCATTGACCACACCCTTTTGCAACAGAAGCATGCCGTTATTGCTGAGATGCTCGGATAACTGAACCAATACTCTCTTGTCACCATCAGAAAACAGCCCGAGATTGTCATTGATTAGACCAGATGTTCTGGTTAGCATCCCGCTACAAAACAGATCAACATCAGCTGGCTTCGGATCATTTTTAGGCGCTGGCTTTTCTGGTTTTGATTTCGCTTGTTTCTCAGGTTTCGATTTTACGATTGAAGAATACGTTTCAGGATCAATTTTTTCCATCTCCCACTTCACATTCTTTTCACCCTCAAACAATAGTTTTCCGTCGGGCTGTAAAGTCGCCGTGACCTTATAAAATTTCCCGTCTTTGTAGATATTCTCACCGACAAAGGAATTTTTTCCAACCGCACTTAAGCGAATAATTTCCTGCCCAACTTTGAAATTCGGACTGTTGGTGGCAAACGCAACGCCTTTACCACTCGTGATCGAATAGCCATATTTCCATTTAAAACTGTACCAGTCACCATCGAGCTGACTAATGTCATCAGCTGACGCAATAGAAGTCGCTAAAAAACTGAAGACCACAAATTGAAAAAATTTATTCCACATAATGCTTCCTTGGCAATTAGAAGGCGAACCCGCGCCTCGTAAATATTTTCTCGAAATTAAACTGATCCGCCAACCTATTGCCGCTTTAAAAAATGATAGGCGATTTACTGATGTCGATGCCGACATAAAAAAACAGCGAGCATCATTATGCTCGCTGCTTGTGAAACCACCTTACTTAGATAGTCCCAATTTCCCCGAAGCTGAAAATAAACTCAGGGTCTTCTAATTTACCGCGCAGACTCATGCTGGACTCTTTCACGCAATCGCCACTACCACCTCGGAAAAAGTTACCGGAAAATTGAATCTTGGTACCTTTCTTCAAACTTGCAACAAAATCAAAGAACTTTGTACCGGGCTCAATCAATGTGTGGTCACCGATGTCAGACAACGAATTATTCCAAGTCTTGACTGTAATATTTTTCGCAATCTCTACCTCAACCACACCTTTTCCATCACTGTTGGAAGTGATTTTTGTGATCGTCCCAGTCCAGTCTTTGACCTTCATATTTTTAACCAACGCGCATAAGTTTTTGTCGCGCTCGGATTTAGCTGAGCCGCGCTGCATATCATTATCAGCGTCCTTAGATTTTTTCTGCGCAGCAGATACAGCCTCGATAAAGCGAGTCTGATTCTCTGGTCGCTTCTCGTCGATCGGATCTAATTTCGCTGCTTCGGGGGCCGATGAGGACGAGTTTGATTTAGAGCCATCTCCAGATCCAAATACGCCAATAAACACGATCACCAGAATGACCCAGAACCACCATTTCTTGTGAATTGGCTTTTTTACTTTTTCTTCTGACATAGCTACCCCTTTCGGAAATTTACTTGTTTAAAAATTTTTGCGGCGGAATCTTAAAGCTACATTTGAATTGCTCTGCGCTTAGCAAGCGATCTAATTCCCAAAGCCCTGATTTCAAATTTTTTATGAGAGGCAACTATTTATCGATGGTCTGCTTGGCTTCATGCTTTTCAAAATTACGGGCTAGCCAGCGAAGGATGCTGCTCATCCGAGAGCGCGGCGCGGCGCGATCCGGCTTGCAAGACACATAATTTCGAAATATGCGCAAACTGTGCTGATGCCTTGCTTTACGCTTGGCCGGAACAACTCAGGAACGAAGACTATAAATTTGCCCAAATAATAAAACCTATTAAATTTATATTCGTTCACACCAGACTTTATCCTATTAGGCACCTTTTTTAAAGGCGCTTAAAGTTCATTTTGGGGGGAAATACGAAAGAAATTGATCGATTATCTTTATCGGCAATGACTCACCAAGGTATTCGCTTATTATTCGCCCGAAATTTATTATCACTTTATAAATATTATTTTTAAAACTCAGCTGGACGAGGGTTTATGGCGAGATTCGCCCTGTAGTTCTGCGAGAGAAAAGCAGCCCCGACCCAGCTGGTCGCCTAGCGTTTGACTTTGCAATTATTTAACAGTAAATTAAAGATGCTTAGCTGATTTATAATCAGAAACACGATTCCTCCATTTATTGTCATGTGTTTCTCGGTTAATCGTAATTCCAACTCAGCGACCAGCGTGTCGCGCTCGGTACCAATTAAACTTATTCTTAGCCTAGGTTTTCAATGATGAAGATAATTACAAACATTCTTTTCGTGGCGAGTATTTCTGTATTCTGTCAATCTGCAGTTGCCGGCACCTACCAAGACTGCATTTCAACCGCGAACGAAATTAACCAGGGCACACCTCAGCAAATTGACAAGATCACGCTTCTACTTAACGCAACCTGTAAGGAAGAAGGCAAAAAAACCATCCTTGTTTACAATTATTTGCTCGAGACCGAAAACGCCATAACAAAGCGAGACATCGAATCCATGAAGCCTGGTCAGATAAATGCTGTATGCACCTCGCCAGATATAAAACCCTTGCTCGACCTTGTGCTCATGGAGTTTTCTTATTCGGGGCAGAATAGAAAATTCATAGGTTCTAACCGTATCAGCAAAAAAGACTGCCGATAGGCGCAATAAATTTTCTAATCGAGATGACGGGCGCACTGTAACCGTCTGGTTAACATCGGCTAGCCGAACGAGCTAGCCGTTTTCTCCCTAGCAGTCTTTAGCTTTCACCAACCGGGAGAGCTGCGTACCGTTAGATTTAGTACGCCACTTCTAAATCGCGACACTCCAAGCCCCATGATTCCGGGAAGTATCCGGAATCGCATTTACTGTTAACTCTCAACACCAAACTTTTATCAGGCTGCTCTGATTTTAAAAATTAGCTGATCTATTCGGTAAAAATACTTCCGTACTTCAAACGCAAATCATTCTTTTGTACTTTACCAGTTCCACCCACTGGCAAAGACTGAACAAAAATAACCTCATCCGGCACCCACCATTTCGCGATGCGCTGGGAAAGAAAATCAATTATTTCCTGTTTCTCCAATGTTTTTTCTGGCTTGGGAATAATCAAGATTATTGGTCGCTCATCCCACTTTGGGTGCTTCACACCTATAACGGCGGCCATTGCTACATCGGGATGCGCAGCCGCCGCGTTTTCGAGATCTATCGAGCTTATCCACTCACCACCCGACTTGATCACGTCCTTCGTGCGATCACGTATTTGCATCACGCCATCAGGGCTAATGGTTGCAATATCACCCGTTGGAAACCAGCCGTCGACTAGTGCGGTTTTATCGGCTTTGTGATACCGCTCAACAATCCACTGCCCTCTGACCATTAATTCGCCTTGCGAGCTTCCATCTCGGGGGAGAGATTTTCCATTTTCATCAATAATTTTTAGCTCAATACCAAATACAGATTTTCCCTGCTTCGCAATCAGCTCATGGCGCTGGTCTGCAGGCCACGCCATTTCACTGTCATTTAAATTACTCATGGTCGCAACGGCTGTGGTTTCAGTCATACCCCAACCATGGCGCACATCAACGTTATAAACGTTGTTGAACTTGGCAATGAGGGCTCTGGGCATGGCAGAGCCACCGACACCTGTTCTGCGCATGGTTGTAAACGTAAGATTATTTTGTTCCAGGTGCTGAATAAGCCCCATCCAAATAGTGGGAACGCCCGCACTAATCGTGACTTTTTCGGATTCCATCAAATCGTACAGACTTGCCCCATCTAGCTTTGGGCCAGGCAAAACTAATTTAGCGCCAGCCATCAGAGCCGCATAGGGCAAACACCACGCATTAATATGAAACATGGGTACGACTGGTAGCACCGCCTCTTGTGATGAAATGCTAAGCACATTAGGTAGGCAAGCAGATAATGCGCTCAGCGCGATGGCTCTGTGCGAGTAAAGCACGCCTTTAGGATTACCTGTCGTACCCGACGTATAGCAGAGTGCTGCACCTAATGTCTCATCCAAGTCTGGCCACTGAAACACTGGCTCATGCGGGGTAATCAGATCTTCATAGCTTCTGATTTCAATACCCTCAACATCCGGCGTATTTGCTTTATCACTGAGACAAATCCAATGATTTACTTTAGGACAGTGGGGAGCGATCGCTTTAACCAGCGGCGCAAAGCTACTATCAAACAGTATCACCTCATCATCGGCATGATTAATGATGTAGGCAAGTTGGTCAGGATGCAGGCGCGGATTGCAAGTATGCATAACCATGCCGCTCCCCGATACAGCGTAGTAGGACTCCAAATGCCGGTAGTTATTCCATGCAATCGTACCGACCACACTACCCACTTTAAGACCGAGGCCGGCTAAAGCATTCGCCAATTGCTTAGCTCTACTTGCCATATCGGCAATGGTGTAACGATGTAAGGGCCCATGCGTCTCACGACTAACGATGAGTTGTTGACCAAATTGACCCGCGCCGTGCTCAAGAATGGCTGAAATCAATAATGGACGCTCCATCATTTTTCCGATTGATTGCATAGCTTATTCCCCATTAATTTAATTATTATGCTTTTAAGACACCCACTAGCGATCCCGATTCTACCGTGGTCAGAGGATCATCTAATTGCTTGGGGAGGTGGGAGAGTTATGAGGCTATGCGGGATGAGACAGCGCTGATTTTCAAGGCCAGCTGTTGTAGTGCCGAGGCATCATCAGATGCAATTCGAAATTGCCGTGCCGGGATGGGCCTGCTACAAGATGGGCACGACCTGAATCAAGGTAAATCACGAGTTTTTTGCTACAAATCCTCGCCCTTATATTGCGAGAAAATTTCCATTTTTAAAGACTGTCCTTCGGGGCAAGAATTGCCATCCAGCCTAATCTATGCCACCACCTTCAGTGTCAGCCGAATGGTCAACATCGTTTTCCTGCAAAGGATATTCGGCGACTGCAGTAGATTTTTCGTCATTTTTCGAAGAAAGTTTATTTGTATAAAACTCAAACTGACTTCGAGCATTATTTGACAGCACGTCGTTAGCCTTTGAAATTTTTTTGTAGGCCACCTCACAAATTGCAACATTTGCCCTTAGTATTTCTACGTAGGGCTCAAAGCCATTTGATCCAACTTTTATTGCATCCTCAGCTAGAAAATCTATGTTCTCCAACATTTCATCGAATTGATGGTCAGTAAATTTTAGAAACGCATCAAGACTTTCCCCATTCACAATCGCCACGTTGTTAATGTAGCTAGCCACATTCGCTACCGCGGGCTTGGCATGATCGAACATCACTTCACCAGATTTTTCAAAATTAGCCGCCTGCAACACTTTACTGATCAATGATAAATAACTGATAGAGGAATTTTTAGCCGCGGTGCAATTCAATCGAAACAACTCGTCAAAGTAACTTAAGCTTTGTTTAGTAAGATCGTCAGTAGCTCGTAACTGAGATTGAACTAATTCTTTTGAAACCGTTGGTAGATTATCTATAGAAAATTTCATATCAATCTCCATCAAAATTAATGATTTCAGAAAAATACTACTTTGAGGTTAGCAGAAAAATATTTCTGCACCGTTGCATAGTCTTGTCTTGAGAGGTCGCACCTACCTGCAAACAAAGCTGCAGGCAACTCGCTCAAGTTCCACCTACTTACCTTTCATTAGCTACGCCACGTTTACGCTTGGTGGCGCCCACAAGTATTCGTTAATCATGTCTTTGAGTCTGACTTCCTGCAAAAATAAGATGACCTGCAGATTATAAAAACTCCGTCAATCAACCCGCTCAATAGCACGCAGCGCATTAACAAACTGTGAGGTGGCGGCGTCCCATGAGAATCTAGCGCCATACTCAGCCACCTTGCGACGATCTAACTGCAGAGCCAGCAGCGACGCATCTCGTAAGTCTTCTCGCAATACACCGCCCTCGCTGTTTCCCACAACGTCAATCGGTCCTGTTACTGGATAAGCTGCTACTGGCGTTCCGCATGCCATTGCCTCAATCACCACTAAGCCAAAAGTATCGGTCCGGCTTGGAAAGACAAACACATCCGCAGACCGATACAAGCGTGCCAAATCTTCTCCAGATAGCCAACCAAACCAACGCACCTGCGGATATTTTTTTTGTAATTCTTTACGCGAGGGACCTTCACCCGCAATCCATTTCTCGCCAGGGAGATCCATCTCCAGAAAATCTTCAATACTTTTTTCAACCGCGATACGCCCTACATGAAGAAAGATTGGTACGTTCCCTCTTTCTATCCTTTCACCATGCGGATTGAAGAGTTCGGAATTCACACCACGGCTCCAATGAACCACCTTCGTGAAGCCTTGTTCACGCAATGTCTCCAGCATAGCCATTGTCGGTACCATGGTTGATACACCCGCATTATGAAAATTCCTCAACGCGTTATAACTCCATTCCAATGGAAATTTCACACGCATATGGATGTATTCCGGAAAACGACTATGAAATCCTGTACTAAATGGCCACCCACGTTGAATCGCTACTTTACGAGCCGCCCAGCCCAACGGTCCTTCTGTTGCGATGTGTAAAACGTCGGGTCTGAATTCATCAATTTTTTGTCGGACTTTATAGGTCGGAGTGATGGTCAATTGAATTTCCGGGTAAGTCGGGCAAGGAATATTAAAAAACTGATCCGGCGTCAGCATTTGAACCTCATGGCCTAACTCTGTTAACTTCCGGGTGGTCATCTTCAATGTACGAACTACACCATTGATTTGGGGATCCCATGCCTCAGTCACGATCATTATTTTCATTGATGTCCTCTTTTAAAAGACTACTTACTCAAAATAAAAAATCTGATTCACTGCAAGAGTGAACCATTAAGTATTGAACTAAATTAGTTGCACATAAAGAAAGCCGCGATCCACCCGTGCCGATACAAATTTGGCAGGAATCGCCCAACAAAACTTTGTTGGTAACTTAGTCGAGAAGAACGCGATAGCGCTCCGACATTAGGGCACTTCCATGACACCCGATTGACAGAATGGTGTCAGCGTGACGACACGGTGAGCTTTTATGAGGCCGTCGGTAAGGAGACGCCGCTGGCGTATCTGCCGAGGATGGTTAAAACAGATATCTCTAGTTTTAGAAATTTAAGACGGTCAGTCACTGAGCATTCATGCAAAGCAAATTGTAAACGTGACCTTTTGCGCTACCGTCAGAAGCTACCGCCCACTCCATGTAAGGCTCCGGTGAGGGAAGGATAATCTCTTGTCCCATTTGCGTTACATCCATTGAGGCAAGTACACGGACAGTTTTGGAAACACAGTTTGCCTCCCATAAAAATTTAGTTGCGCGCCAGGCGAATTGCGGTTTTTTCTTATAAACAAACGCCATGATCGACACCTTTGGTTTTTTTATTTTGTTAGGACTATCACGCTCGTATCTGGTCGCGCCCATGATCAGGCTACCGGGCTCGTAATAAAAGGTCATATTGAGATCATCCTCGCTAAGCTCGCCAAATTGACGCCACTCCGCAAAAGCAGAGGGATTAGCAAGAAGACATATTATTAGCAATAAAGCACGCACAGTTCCGCCTGAAAAAATTTGTTCTTGCTCGCTTTGTGATTATGACCTCAATCGTTGAATTGCACATGTTCGATACTGACGGTAGTACAGCACGAATCAAATCTTATGTGCATAAGCTTTGATATTGCTATTTAGCTGATCAATTGCGAATTCAACAGGAATTCAGTTGCGAAAATCGCAGCATTCGCTGCTGATTATTTGGGCACAGCGATGGACGCAAGCATTTGTGTGTGATTTTGTTTAGATTTGGCGCACTTATTCACAGCAGCTGTGGATAAGTCACGCACGCTGACTTACAAGCGCTGTAAGCTGTTTTTGCGGGCTCGAGCTAGCCTGATATACGCAGGGCTGAATACGTGCGCTGTAGGGCGTGCTGTGCAGCTGGTGTAACTGCTTGCAGATTCACTTGGGTTTTGTGGATAAGTTCAGTGATTGCGATATTCGCAATCAGCTGCTTCTCTTGCAAGCGTTGGGTTTTGTGTGAACCACTGAAGATTTTCTCGTTCAAAAAAAACGCCACTGCATAATCCAGTGGCGCTTGCGGATCGCCGCAAAAGCAGCATTTTTATTTTGTTATTGCTGCTGCTTTTAAGGGTAAATTTAGTAGTTTTATCTCCTCCCCTTATTCCTTGACGGCTAAAAATACATAGCCTCACCAAATCTTACATACAAATTGCCTCGCTAACTGCCCTTGATAGGCTCATATTGTCCAGTACCTGTCAGCATCTAAAATCATTACATACTAGATGACGTGTACCTAAAGACCACACGCCCTTGACGGAAAAGAATCGAAATTCAGCATCCATTCAAGTCTGCGCTTTTTTTATACTATCCCGCACCCAATTCAAAGCAGATGCAATCAATTCATTTTGCAAGCCATCGACTTCATATCCCAAGCATACACAATGCATTATTGATGCAACAGAAAAACTAATTTGACTTTCTGATTGGTTTTTATTCTCAAGCTCAGCTCTTTTTATAACGGAGTAATGCGCCGCTTGATTTTGATTAAAAGCATGATCAGCATGCGCCTGTGACATTCGTAGCGTCTGAATGGCTACCGTTAGCTCCGATGCGATCTGAACCTTCGTCGACGTTGGCAATAGCTCGAGACGCGATAGCTCGTACAATAATATTGCACTCAATGTATTCTTTTTTGTTTGATCAGCTGTCTGCATAAACTTTTATTTTTTTCTAGTACACCTGCTGATCTGAATGAGCTGCAATTTTATTTTTTCATTTTATTATTTAAGCGTCAATTACCAACGATACATAGCCTTCTTGTATTGCCCGATTGAAGCCATCAACAGTAACTGCGCCTGAAAAAGATTTACCAAAAATTTCATAACTTTCTCCTACAAGCTTGGCGTAGTAAACTTCATGACGTATGATCGGAAAAATATTATTCTTGTCATAAGACAGAAATTTGTGTCTCAGCTGCGGCGTTTTTAGAAATACAAACTTGAGTTCAGCATTACCCATCGTAAAACTCCCTCGTTCAGCAAGGCTACATTTGCCTCATCGTGCCCAACAATTCCCCGCCCTTCGCCACTTCCAGCTTGCCGTAGCTGATGTCGCCCAAGACAATGCCAGTGCTGCCAATACTGAGTGTGTCAGTGGCTTGAATGGTGTCATTGATCTTGCCTGTCACGGCAATGGTTGCGGCTTGTGTGGTGCCTGAAACGACACCCTTTGCCTGCACCTCAATTTGTTTTGCGTCAATGGCACCGTCGACTTGACCATTCAACACAGCTCGACAAGGTACCAGAGCTATGCAAATGGCAATCACGCCCTCGCCCACATAAATATCGCCGTTGGGATTTTCCATATCAGTCATGAAAGACCTTTAGTATCAATGTAAACAACTGACTGATGGTAACTAACTCACGAAAGCTCACGTATAGCACAGAAAAGTGACATACCTAGATTGTTTTCAAAACGGCTATTTTTCCGATCAGGCTTATTGACACATCGTTCGCTTTTGATTGCCTGAGCGAACTAGCGTTCGCTTGCCGCTGCAGAAAGCTTCGCTTTCTTCGCTGCTGTTTTTTGATTGATTGAAGAACGAATGAAGCAAGAGAGATATGACTGGTTTTGGAGGCGCACGACTGTAGATGGATTCGACGAGAGACGGTCGTATTCAAACTCTCAACCTGCTTCAGCATTGGTTTGCTTGGCAGTTAATCCTGCGGCTTCCACCTCGTCGCCATGTACGATCTACAGCAGCACATGGCAGGTGTGGGGTCATTAGCCGTCATATTACAACCCGCGTTTTTACCCTTTGATGGCAAGTGGTTTATCTTGCGTTCTTTTGCAGCTTTCGGAAATCACTGAAGCACTGGCGATTGATCTTGGCTACGATATTCAATACTGCATAGGCTCGAGCAATGGTCATTTGCCGCCTTTGTTTGCGATTTGCAAGACGACGCAGGAAATCTACTAGCTGATAGCTTTGCGATCGAGATAGACGCATGGGGAAATTGCGTAGCAATGTCTCTGCTTCTCGCTGTGCCTGTAAAAACTCAGTGGCGATATCGGTCTGACAAAAATCGGGGCGTGATGTGCACTGACTTTAACCAGCGATCTATTCGATACGCTGTACCAGCTTCAGTAATCGGTGGCGCCTCAAACTGCTGTTTGTTCTTGCGTGTCATGCAAGTATTTAGCTAAACCAAACAAAACCCATATAAAAACTGTTGATCGCGTGGCTTTTTGACGGCGCTATCGAAAAAATCTGGCGAATCCGCCTGATCAAGATCGTCCGTTTTTGAAATAGCTCATAACTTATGTGTGCACGTCAACTTTTACAAGGAGAGTACACATGAGCACAATCGCAGGTTTGAAACTGATAGCCAGCAAGAAAAACCGTACACTCAGCCCCATTCAGCAGCGACGCAACAAACTGGCAGCAAAAATACATGAGCAGTGGGAGCTGTGCACCGCTAGACAAGCAGGTACGACGTATGCGCCACGTCGACTACGCACCGTCACCAACCGACAAACAGGTGAACGCACAACAGTTGAAACCGTCAAGCGTGTTCGAGAATGGTTCTGGATCGGGGACTCAGGCAAGATCAATTTGAGCGTACGCTATGGCAGTAAGGTCCTCGAGTTGTCACGCGGGAAGAATGCCATCGAGCTGGCGTCGGGGGATGATCTGATTGCAGTATTAATGAAGTTAAAGGAAGCCGTACTGGCTGGCGAATTAGACGCACAGATTGAAGCTGCCAGTGGTGCTTTGAGAGCGGGTTTTGTGAAGTGATTGCTGCTCGGGGCTGGCACTTTTTGTCAGCTCCAATTTCTCTAAGTATAAAAATAATTCTAGATATTAAAGAATTTGATTTATCTCTTTTTTTGATACTAATAAATCTTTCAACATTGTTTTCATATCAAAGCCAGTCGCAGTATAGGGATCGAAATCACAATGATTCATCGAAATCATAGCATCGACTGCAGAGAGATCAATAAGTACCATTGACCAGTCACCAAAGTGTCTTTCTTCGATGTGATCATACGATAAAAGCTCCACATTTTGATGCCTTGTATCGTTTAATATTTTTTTATACTTATTGTTTATTGCGCTGCGAGGACCTTCAAGCACTTGAAAATAAAGACCATTTCCTTGACAAAGAATACCTGTTATTTTTTCTGCTTTGTTGGCAATTATTGAATGATCTAGTATCATCTTAGTGACTGTTGTTGTGACAGGTCCGACAGGAGTACTTACATAAAATAATTGAACTAACATAAATATTTCCAAAAAATGAAGGGTTAAAAAAAGTGCGAATTAAATAATGAGTGGCGCTTTGGAGCGAGTTTTGTTAAGTGATCAGGGCTTGGGGGCTGGCTGTGAAGGTAAGCCCTTGTCGCCCGCATAAGTACAAGTGCAAGGAGACATACTATGCGCTTTTACGAATTCGCAACACCCACACGCCCTGTACTGAAAATCAGCCAGCAAGCACAGGCATCACCAACTACATCCCCTACTCCTCTACCGCAAAACATCCAGCCCACACCCGCAACTGCTGCGCCCGTAAAGGTTTATCCCCGTGCGTGGCAGCGAGCTTGGCTACAGCGGTACTTGGCAGCCAAAATGGCACAGAGTGCACAAACCATCAAGCCTACGGCAGATGACAT
>Ga0315905_10001430_pt1 | contig 25611 bp, 26 predicted proteins | sample LakEriMetagenome_5_FD_203522 | JGI IMG/M metagenome (GOLD analysis project Ga0315905, IMG submission 203522) | Freshwater fungal communities from buoy surface, Lake Erie, Ohio, United States - Buoy 4 MA121 | ecosystem: Environmental > Aquatic > Freshwater > Lake | place: USA: Lake Erie, Ohio...
CGGCCGGCGGCAGGTCACGCTGATCGGACCAGAGGCGAACGAGCTGGTGCTGTTCGACCGCGACAAGATATTCTCTTCGGAGCAGGGCTGGGGCCCGGTGCTCAACCTGCTGTTCCCGCGCGGCCTGATGCTGATGGACTTCGCCGCGCACCGCGCCGACCGGCGCGCGCTCTCGATCGCGTTCAAGCCCGAACCGATGCGGCACTACTGCGATGCGCTGAATGGCGATATCGCGCGCGGCGTCGAGGCCTGGGGCGAAGGGCCGCGCAAGTTCTATCCCGCGATCAAGTCGCTCACGCTCGAAACGGCGGCAACCAGCTTCCTCGGCTTGCCACTGGGGCCTGAGGCGGACCGGCTCAACAAGGCCTTCGTCGACATGGTGCAGGCTTCGGTCGCGCCGATCCGCCACCCGCTGCCCTTCACCGCAATGGGCAGGGGCTATGCCGGGCGCAAGCTGATGGTCGCGTACTTCACCCGGCTTGTGCGCGAGCGGCGGGCAAAGCCGGGGCAGGACATGTTCAGCCAGTTCGCGATGGCGCGGCGCGACGACGATCCGGCTGCTGAGCTGCTGCCCGAGGATGTGGTGGTCGATCACATGATCTTCCTGATGATGGCGGCGCACGACACCATCACGAGCTCGTTCACCACGCTGATCTGGCACCTCGCGAAGAATCCCGAGTGGCAGGAGAAGCTGCGCGCCGAGGCGCGCGCTGCGGCGGGCGGCGACGGCGCTGCCCTCTCCTATGACGCGCTCGGCAAGATGGAGCTCGCCGAAATGGCGATGAAGGAAGCCCTGCGGATCATGCCGCCGGTGCCTTCGACGCCGCGCCGGGCGACTCGCGAGTTCAGCTTCGGCGGCTATCGTTTTCCGGCCGGCACCAATGTGGGCGTCAGCGCAGCGGCGGTCCATGCCGATCCTGCGCTCTGGCCGGAGCCGGAGCGCTTCGATCCCCTGCGCTTCACCCCTGCCGCGGTTGCGGCGCGCCACAAATATGCGTGGATCCCATATGGCGGCGGCGCGCACATGTGCCTCGGCCTCCACTTCGCCATCATGCAGACCAAGCTGCTGGTGCACCATATCCTGACCCGCTACCGGGTCGAGGTGGAACCGGGCTATGCGCCGGCATGGCAGGCTTGGCCGATCCCGAAGCCGCGGGATGGGCTCCCGGTCACGTTGGTGAAGCTCGGCTGATCGCCGCGCGTCTCAAACGGTTGACGATTCGCCATGCCGCAGGTATGGGCCGCGCTTTCCCGGGAGGCTCGTTGCCTTGCCGGGGTGAACCAGATTGTTTGTGGCCTGCTCCAAGCGGGCCGCCAGAGCTCTTGAAACAGGACAGACATGGCCAATACGCCGCAAGCCCGTAAGCGCATTCGTCGCAACGCCAACCGTGCCGAGATCAACGGCAACCGCCTTTCGCGCATCCGCACCTTCGTCAAGAAGGTCGAGGCCGCGATTGCCGGCGGTGACAAGGCGGCTGCGGCCGAAGCACTTCACGCCGCCCAGCCGGAACTGGCGCGTGGCGTTGCTCGCGGGGTACTCCACAAGAACACCGTCGCGCGCAAGATGTCGCGCCTGTCGAAGCGAGTCGCTTCACTCTGATTCGCAGCACGCGTGTCCTTCGCGGGCATGCCCTAAGTAATAACACGGAACGCGGCTGGTGTCTCTGACATCGGCCGCGTTTTGTTTCGCCCCGGTTACGTCACGTGTCATCGGGTCCAGCAACGGTCTTGTCACGCATAAGTCGCAGATTTCTGCCGATTCGCAGGCGGCTAAGAGCAAAATACAATGAAATCAATTATTTGATTGATTTCCGCCGCGTTTGCCAAGTCAAGATTCTTTATTTCAGTTTTTTTGCGGCTCAGTGCTTGCGAATCCCTCCCGAAGGCCAATAGACAGGTCTTCCCGATGCGGTGCGGGGCCTGCCTCAGCAGGTTCAGCCGCCAATTCGGGGTCACGACAATCGCAAGTTTCATGGCCGGGAGCAGGGGTGCTTTCCCGGCAAGGGGTAGAACTTTGCCTGCGGCAGGGGGTGCTGAAGCAGGCTATCGGGGTGAGGACAGCGAAGCGTGAAGATGGATGAATTTGCAGGCGGCGGTGGACGGGGCACCGCAGCCCAGGCGGCAGACGCCGCTCCGGGCAGGAAGGGACGAGAGAGCGCGATGATCGAGGACCAGGAAGCGCTCGATCTCGCCGCGGATTGGGCCGACATCAGTCAGGGCCTGAAGAAGGACCTTGGGCCGCAGCTCCACAGTCAGTGGATCAAGCCGATTCAGGTCGGGTCCTTCTGCAAGGAAACCGGCACGCTCGACCTGTTCCTGCCGACCGAGTTCTCGGCGAACTGGGTGGCGGACCGCTTTGCCGACCGGCTCTCACTGGCTTGGAAGATCGCGCGCTCGGAAGTGCGCCAGGTGCGCATCACCGTGCATCCGCGCCGCCGGGCCATGCCCGAACTGCGCATGGGCGGGATGCCCGCGAATGACACCGGTCCGCTTCCCGTGGTCCAGCGCCAGACCGCCGTTCCGCTGAGCGCGGATGCCGCGGTCACCGGGCTTGACCCGTCGCTGACCTTTGCTGAATTTGTCAGCGGCTCGGCCAACGTGCTCGCGGTCAACGCCGCGCAGCGCATGGCGGCGCTTGAAACCCCGCAGTTCTCGCCGCTCTATCTCAAGGGCGCGACCGGGCAGGGCAAGACGCACCTGCTCCACGCCATCGGCCATGCCTATGCCGCTGCCCGCCCGGGCGCGCGGATCTTCTACTGCTCGGCCGAGCGCTTCATGATCGAATTCGTCCAGGCCATGCGCTCGAACGAGATGCTCGAATTCAAGGCGCGCCTGCGCGGCTTCGACCTGCTGCTCGTCGACGATATCCAGTTCATCATCGGCAAGGCCAGCACGCAGGAGGAATTCCTCCATACGATCGATGCGCTGATGAGCGCGGGCAAGCGCCTCGTCGTCGCCGCCGACCGCGCGCCGCAAGCGCTTGATGGCGTCGAGCAGCGCCTGCTTTCGCGCCTTTCGATGGGTCTTGTCGCCGATATCCAGCCCGCGGACATTGATCTTCGGCGCAAGATCCTCGAGCACCGCCTTGCGCGCTTCACCAGCACGCAGGTGCCCGCGGATGTGATCGAGTTCCTCGCCCGCACTATCAACCGCAACGTGCGCGAGCTCGTTGGCGGGCTCAACAAGCTGATCGCCTATGCGCAGCTTACCGGCCAGCCGGTCTCGCTCCAGCTCGCCGAGGAACAGCTCACCGATATCCTCTCGGCCAACCGCCGCCGGATCACGATCGACGAGATCCAGCGGATGGTCTGCCAATTCTACCGCGTCGACCGCACCGAAATGGCGAGCAAGCGCCGCGCCCGCGCGGTGGTGCGTCCCCGCCAGGTCGCGATGTACCTCGCCAAGGTGCTGACGCCGCGCTCGTACCCGGAAATCGGGCGCAAGTTCGGTGGCCGAGATCACTCGACGGTGATCCATGCGGTGCGCCTGATCGAGGAACTACGCACGCGCGATGCCGACATGGATGGTGATGTGCGGACACTGCTGCGGCAGCTGGAAGACTGAGAAGGGACAGTGCGAGGGCTATTGCCCTCGCATTTCTTTTCCTTCCCCCATAACTGCACATCCATGACCCCGGACCGCCTCGACCGCTTCGCCCGTCACATCGTGCTCCCCGAAGTCGGCGGGGCGGGACAGGCGAAACTCGTGGCCAGCCATGTCGTGCTTGTCGGCATGGGCGGCATTGGCAGCCCCGCCCTGCAGTATCTGGCAGGGGCAGGCGTGGGCCGGCTCACGCTGATCGATGACGACGTGGTGGAGGCCTCCAACCTCCAGCGCCAGACCATTTTCGCCGCCGAGGATATCGGAAGGTCCAAGGCCGAGGCTGCAGCTGCCTGGCTCAAGGCGTTTGATCCGGCGCTGCAGGGCACCGCGCACGTGCTGCGGATCACGCAGGGCAACGCGGCTGGCCTGATTGCGGGTGCGGATGTGGTGCTCGATGGCAGCGACAACTTCGCGACCCGGCTCGCTGTCTCGGATGCCTGCGTCGCGGCGGGCGTCCCGCTGACCAGTGCGGCGTTGGGGCGGTTTCAGGGTCAGGTGGCAAGCTTCGCCGGACACCGGGATGGCCATGCCTGCTATCGCTGCTTTGTCGGCGATGCGTTTGACGCAGAGGACTGCGATACCTGCGCCGACACCGGCGTGCTGGGCGCGATGGTCGGCATGGTGGGCGCGTTTGGCGCGATGGCGGCGCTGCGGGTCTTGCTGGAGGGGGTTTCGACGCTGGGCGATCCGCAGTGGGGGCAGGTCCATGTGCTCGACGGGTTGAAGCCTGCGCTGCGTTCGATGCGGATTGCCAGGGACCCGGAGTGCCGGGCCTGCGGGTCAGCTGCCGAGTAGGCCTTCCACCCAAGCGGGCACGATTTCGCTGGCAGGCCCGAGGCGGGTTTCGTGGAACCACTGCGAGCCTTGGGAGCGCTCTAGATTGAGTTCGAGGGTTTGCGCCCCGATCTCGCGCACGGTGCGCACGAAGCCGGCGGCGGGATAGACAGCGCCCGAGGTGCCGATCGAGACGAAGAGGTCGGCTTCGGACAGCGCCGCGAAGATCTCGTCCATGCGGTAGGGCACTTCGCCGAACCACACGACATCAGGGCGCAGCGAAGGCGCGGCACATTCGGGGCATGGCGGGCGGTGGATCAGCGCGGCAGTCCAGCGGTGCCGCGTGTCGCAGGCGGTGCACCACACCGTGAGATGTTCGCCGTGCATGTGGATCACGCCCAGCGAGCCGCCGCGTTCGTGGAGATCATCGACGTTCTGGGTGACGAGAGTGATGCTGCCGCCAGGCACTTTCTTTGGCCACTCGCGTTCAAGGCGGCCCAAGGCATGGTGCGCCGCGTTCGGCACTTTGGTCTGGATTGCCTCGCGGCGCATGTCGTAGAAGCGCAGCACGAGATCGGGATCGCGCGCGAAGCCCTCGGGCGTGGCGACGTCCTCGACGCGGTGCTGCTCCCACAGGCCCCCTGCCGCGCGGAAGGTATCGATCCCGCTTTCGGCGGAGACCCCGGCCCCTGTCAGGATGACGATGTTGCGAATGAACTGCATCGCGGCCATGAAGCACGCCGGACACGAGGTGATCAATGGCTAGAGTGGGCATTATCGGCAGCGCGGGGCGCATGGGGCAGGCGCTGGCGGACGCGATCGCGGCCGCGGGGCACGAGGTCTCTGGCGGGATCGATCAGGGCGGCGATCCGCTGGCTTTGGCCAAGGCGAGCGACGTTCTCGTAGATTTCTCGGCCCCGGGCGCGCTCGAGTTCAATCTCGACGCGGCGATCCATGCCGGCATTCCCATCGTGGTGGGCACGACGGGGCTGGCCGAGCGGCATCATTGGCTGATCGATGCCGCGGCGGTCTCCGTGCCGGTGCTGCAGACGGGCAATACCTCGCTCGGCGTCACGCTGCTGGCGCATCTGGTCCGCGAAGCGGCGAGCCGGCTCGGCGAGGACTGGGATATCGAGATCGTCGAGACGCACCACCGGATGAAAGTCGATGCGCCTTCTGGCACCGCGCTGCTGCTGGGCGAGGCGGCTGCGGCCGGGCGCGGCGTGCGGCTGGAAGAAGAAGCGGTGCGCGGGCGCGACGGGGTCACCGGCGCGAGGAAGGCGGGCACCATCGGCTTTGCGGCGTTGCGGGGCGGCAGTGTGGCGGGGGATCACACGGTCCATTTCCTCGCCGACAACGAGCGGCTTTCGCTTTCGCACCTCGCCGAGAACCGGGCGATCTTCGCGCGCGGCGCGGTGCGCGCGGCGCTCTGGCTGCTCGGCAAGGAGCCGGGACGGTATACCATGCCCGAGGTGCTCGGGCTTTGAAGAAGGACCAGGTCTTCGAGTTCTTCCGGCGGCTGGCCGAGGCCAATCCGGCGCCCGAAACCGAACTCGAATACGGCAATGTCTACCAGTTGCTCGTGGCGGTGACGCTTTCGGCACAGGCGACTGACGTCGGCGTCAACAAGGCGACGCGGGCGCTGTTTGCCAGGGTGAAAACACCGGCACAGATGCTGGAACTGGGTGAGGACGGCCTCAAGGCGCACATCAAGACCATCGGGCTGTTCAACAGCAAGGCGAAGAACGTGATCGCCATGGCCGAGATCCTTGTGCGCGAGCATGGTGGCGAGGTACCGGCCGACCGCGATGCGCTGACGCTGCTGCCGGGTGTCGGGCGCAAGACGGCCAATGTCGTGCTCAACTGTGCCTTCGGCGCAGAGACCTTTGCAGTCGACACGCATATCTTCCGTGTTGGCAACCGCACCGGGCTCGCCAGAGGCAAGACCCCGCTGGCGGTGGAGAAGCAGCTCGAGAAGAAAGTGCCGCAACCGTTCCGCGTGGGCGCGCATCACTGGCTCATCCTGCATGGGCGCTATGTGTGCAAGGCGAGGGCGCCGGAATGCTGGCGTTGCGAAGTGGTTGACCTTTGCGGGTTCAGGGAGAAGATTCCTGAGAAGGGGGCGAAACCCGCGACTCAAAAAGCCGAGCCGCGGAAAGCCAAGGAGAAGAAGCCATGCGTGCCTTGAGAACCCCTACACGTGTTGCCGGTGCCTTCCTGATTGTCTCGGCCCTTGCGCTTGGCGCCTGCGCGCCGCGCGGGGCACCTGGCTGGGGCAGCAGCGGCCATGCCGCGAATATCCCTGCCGCCACGCCCACTGGCACGGCGGTAACCTGCATTCCGATCATCTCGATCCAGGAAAGCCGGGTGCGCGATGACTGGACGATCGACTTTCGCACCAGCGGCAACAAGTGGTACCGAAACGTGCTGCCGAACCGCTGCAGCAGTCTCGGCTTCGAGCGGACATTTTCCTATGCCACTTCGCTGCCGCAGCTGTGTAACGTCGATATCATCACCGTCTTCCGCAACGGTGGCGGTCCGCAGGGCCCCTTGGGTTCGTGCGGGCTGGGTCAGTTCCAACCGGTGGAGCTGGGCACGCCTAAGTAGCATCGCCTCGCCCCGCTCGCGAAGATGAAGGTGGGCCTCAGGCCTCCGGATCGAGGTTCAGCCCGCGGCGACCGTGTTCCGGCGTATCGTGCGGGGGCACGGCTTCCGGCGCGTCGGGATCCATCGGCAGCTGGAGCATGCCTTCCCACTTGGTGATGACCGTGGTCGCCACGGCATTGCCGACCACGTTGGTCGCCGCGCGGCCCATATCGAGGAAGGTATCGACGCCGAGCAGCAGGGCGACGCCTTCCACTGGCAGGCCGAACTGCGTGAGCGTCGCCGCGATCACCACGAGGCTGGCGCGCGGCACGCCGGCGATCCCCTTCGAGGTGATCATCAGCGTGAGCAGCATGGCAATCTGCTGCCCGGCACTGAGCGGGATATTGTAGGCCTGCGCGATGAACAGCGTCGCGAAGCTGGTGTAGATCATCGAGCCATCGAGGTTGAAACTGTAGCCCAGCGGCAGCACGAAGCCAGAAATGCGGCGCGGCACGCCGAACCGGTCAAGCTGCTCGAACAGCTTGGGCAGTGCGCTTTCGCTGCTGGCGGTGGAGAAGGCCAACAGCAGCGGCTCGCGGATATAGCGCGCCAGCAGCAGCACCCGCCTGCCGCCGAGGAAGATCGCGGCAATGCTCAGCAGGATAAGCCAGAGCAGCATCAGCGCGATGTAGAACTCGCCGGCAAACACTCCGTATGTCACGATGATCCCCAGCCCCCGCGTGGCGATCACCGAAGCGAGCGCGCCGAACACTGCGAAGGGGGCAAAACGCATCACGTAGTCGGTGATCGTGAGCATGAGGGTGGCCAGCGCTTCGGCGCCGCGCACCAGCGGCGCCCCCTCCTCCCCCATCGCTGAAAGCCCGACCCCGGCAAACACCGAGAATACGAGGACTTGCAGCACGTTGTTCTTGGCCATCGCATCCAAGGCGCTGGTCGGGAATACCTCGAGCACGAAGTGGCGAATGGTGAAGTCTGCGGTGGCGAGATCGCCGACCGGCGCAGCGGAAGTGATGTTGAGCCCCACGCCCGGCTGGAACAGGTTGACCAGCACGAGGCCGAGACTGATCGAGATGAGGCTCGCGGTGATGAACCAGGCGAGCGCACGCCCGCCGATGCGGCCGAGCGCTGTGCTGTCGCCCATGCTGGCAATGCCCGTCACCAGCGTCGCGAGGATCAGCGGGGCGATGATCATCTTGATGAGGTGGAGGAAGACCTCGGGGAGCAGCTTCAGAAGATCCGCAATGTCGGCCAGCCGCTTGTCGCCCGACGGATAGGAAAGGTTGAGCGCATAACCGGTGGCAATGCCGGCAATCATGGCGATCACGATCATTAGTGTCAGGCGTTTGCCCACGGTCCAGCTACCCCAGTGTTGTTGTCGCCTGCCAGCCTAGCTGTCATGGTGCCGCGCGGCAACGGACCGCGCCGCGTGCGTGGTGCCGCAAACCGGGAGAGTTCGATGGAGCACATCACCGTGGAGAGGCGGGGCCGGGTGACGCGCATCACGCTGGCGCGGCCGCACGTGCTCAACGCTATCAATGCCCGGATGCATCAGGAGCTGGAAGAGGCCTTCAATGCCTTTGCCGCCGATGATGGGCAGTGGGTGGCGGTGGTGACCGGGCAGGGCCGGGGTTTCTGCGCGGGATCGGATCTGAAAGCGGCGGCGGCGGAAGGCTTCGCGGGCTATCCGGCACATGGCTATGCCGGGCTGATCGAACGGTTCGATTGCGACAAGCCGATCATCGCGGCCGTCAATGGACTGGCGCTGGGTGGCGGGTTTGAGGTCGCGCTGGCCTGCGATCTGATCATCGCGGCCCAGAGCGCCCGCTTCGGTCTGCCTGAGCCCCGCGTTGGCGCAGTGGCGCTGGGCGGCGGGCTGCACCGCCTGGCGCGCCAGATCGGGCTGAAGCGCGCGATGGGCATGATCCTTTCGGCGAGGCCGGTTGATGCGGCGGAAGGCGAACGCCTCGGCTTCGTGACCGAAGTGGTGCCCGATGCCGATCTGGAAACAGCGGTCGAGCGCTGGGTGGAGGCGATCCTGCAAGGCGCCCCGCTTTCGATCCGGGCCTCCAAGCAGGCGGTGATGCGCGGGCTGGATGAGCCCGGCGTCGCTGCGGCCATGGCGGCGCAGCCAAGTTATCCGGCCTTTGCTGAATGGGCCGCGAGCGAGGACTTGCGCGAAGGGCCTGCCGCCTTTGCCGAAAAGCGCCCGCCAGTGTGGCAGGGCCGCTGACCCTCGCTCAGCGTCCGGTTTGCGCGCGGTGCATGAGCTTCTGGTCTGCCAGCACGAGCGCCATCATCGCCTCGACGACCGGCACGCCGCGGATGCCGACGCAAGGGTCGTGGCGGCCCTTGGTGAAAAGCTCGGTCGCCTCGCCTTCGCGGGTGATCGTGGGCACCGGCGTGAGGATCGAGGAAGTGGGCTTGAAGGCGACGCGGACGTGGACCGGCTGCCCGGTGGAAATGCCGCCCGCGATGCCGCCGGCGTGGTTGGCGAGGAATTCCGGCGCCTCCTCTCCAGGCCGCATCGGATCGGCATTGCCTTCGCCGGTGTTGGCGGCGGCAGCGAAGCCATCGCCGATCTCGACGCCCTTGACCGCATTGATGCCCATCATCGCATGGGCAAGCTCGGCATCGAGCTTGGCATAGAGGGGCGCGCCCCAGCCTGCGGGGACACCGGTCGCAGTGCATTCGACGACGGCGCCCAATGAGGAGCCGGCCTTGCGGGCCTTGTCGACCAGTGCTTCCCAGCGCGCGGCGGCCTTGGCGTCCGGGCAGAAGAACGGGTTGCGGGTGATTTCGGCGAGATCGAAGCTGGCCGGATCAATCGCGTCGCCGCCGATGGCGCTGACCCAGCCGAGCACGGTGACTTCGGGGATCGCGAGCCGCGCCACCGCGCCAGCCGCAACGCGCGCGGCGGTTTCGCGCGCGCTGGAACGCCCGCCGCCGCGATAGTCGCGAAAGCCGTACTTGGCGTCGTAGGCATAGTCGGCGTGGCCGGGGCGATAGGCCTTGGCGACATCGCCATAGTCCTTCGAGCGCTGGTCCACATTCTCGATCATCAGGCTGATCGGGGTGCCGGTTGTCCGGCCTTCGAACACACCGGAGAGGATGCGGACCTGATCCGGCTCCTGCCGCTGCGTGGTGAAGCGCGACTGGCCGGGGCGGCGCGCATCGAGGAAGGGCTGGATGTCCGCCTCGCTGAGGGTCAGGCCCGGCGGGCAGCCATCGACGACCGCGCCCAGCGCGGGTCCGTGGCTTTCCCCCCAGGTGGTGAAGCGGAACATGTGGCCGAAAGTGTTGAAGCTCATGGTGCAGCGCCTTCGCGCAAATTGTTGCAAAAGTCACGCCTGCTGCGCCAAAGGGGCGCCATGTTCCTCGTCGTCTTCCGCAACCGCAAGCGCGCCGATATCGATGCGGCGGCCTATTCCGCCGATGCCGATGCGATGGAAGTGCTGGCAGCGGCGCAGCCCGGATATATCTCGTTCAAGAGCTATGCCGCCGAGGATGGCGAAGTCGTGGCGATCAGCGAATGGGTGGACGAGGCTGCAGCGCTGGCGTGGCGGCGGGCGGCGAAGCACGCCGAGATGCAGGCCAAGGGCCGCGAGGAATACTACGAGGACTACACGCTGCTCGCGGGGACGCCGAACCGGGTCCGCCGCTTTTCGAGGATCCCCGCATGACGATCACGCTCTACGGCATTCCCAATTGCGACACGGTGAAGAAGGCGCGCAGCTGGCTTGATACGCAGGGGATTGCCTACACTTTCCACGACTACAAGAAGCAGGGTGCCGATCCGGCGCGCCTTGCGGGCTGGATCGCGGCGGCGGGGCTGGGCAAAGTGGTGAACCGGGCGGGGACGACCTTCCGCAAGCTGTCCGAAGCGGAACAGGCCGCGCTGGGCGGTGAGCGCGCGCCGGAGGTGCTGGCGGCCAATACCTCGGTGATCAAACGGCCGATCGTGGAGCATCCGGGCGGATTGCTGGTGGGGTTCAAGGAAGCGGAGTGGGCCGCCATTCTGGGCTGAATTTACGCCGGGCAGAGCTTCTCATGCGCGCCGCCTCATGCTATCTACATCGATGTGAATACCAGCGCGCCCTTCGCCTTCGCGATCACCGTCGATCCCGCCGACATCGACTTCATGGGTCACGTCAACAATGCGTCCTATCTCCGCTGGGTGCAGGATGCCGTTGTGGGCCACTGGCGCGCGTTTGCGCCGGCGCAGGCGATTGCCGACCATGTCTGGGTGGCGACCAATCACAACATCACCTACCGGCGGCCGACGTTCCTCAATGATCCGGTGATGGCACACGTTATTCTGGAACGTGTGCAGGGCGCGCGGGCCTTTTACGAGACGATCATCAAGCGCGGGGAAGAGGTCCTTGCCGAGGTGAAGTCGAGCTGGTGCTGCCTTGATGCCGCCACGCTGCGCCCGGCGCGGCTGGCCCGCGATCTGGTCGAGAAGTTCCTGCCGACTTCGGTAGGCTAAGCTCGGCGCAACCCCCGTTTCGTCATTCCCGCGAAGGCGGGAATCCAGCGAACCCTAGCGCTGCTTCGCTCTGGATCCCCGCCTGCGCAGGGATGACGAGGGGTGAATTTCAGCGCAGTTTCGCGATTTCCAGTCCATCGGCCTTGGCGCGGACCTTAATTGATTCCTCGCTGCGGGTGAGCGCTTTGGCGAGGCCCTTCAGCGCCATGCCCTTCTTCGCCAGCATGTGCAGCTTCTGCACTTCGTCGGTGGTCCAGGCCTGCTTGTGGCGTTCGAAGACTTTGCCGGTAGCCATCAGCTCTTCACCGCAGTGACGATGTAGTTGAGCGACAAATCGTCGGAGAGATGGAGACCCTTCAGCGGGCTCCACGAAATGCCCTTCGGATTGCCCATCGCAAAGCCGGCTTCGGCGAGCAGGTCGCTCAGCTCCAGCGGGGTGATGAAATCCTCCCAGTGGTGTGTGCCTCTGGGCACCATGCCCACGGTTTCCGCTGCGCCGACCAGCAAGAGCCGCGAGGCGGCGGTGCGGTTGGGGGTGGAGAGGACCAGAAGGCCGTCTTCCGCCACCGTCGCCAGAAGGCCGGCGATGAAGGCCGGCTTGTCGGCCACATGCTCGATCACTTCCATCGATGTGACGAGGTCGAACGGGTCGAGGCCGAGCGCCGCAAGTTCGCCGTGGCGGTAGTCGATGGCAAGGCCGCTGCCTTGCGCATGGGCGCGCGCGGCGGCGATGTTCTCCTTGGCCGCATCGACTGCCGTGACGGCGGCGCCCATCCGCGCGAGCGGTTCGGCGAGGAGGCCGGCGCCGCAGCCGACATCGAGCGCGCGGCGGCCTGCGAGCGGCTTCAGGCTGCGCGGATCGGCAGCGAAGTGCGAATCAATCGCTTCGCGCAGGAAGGCGAGCCGCACCGGGTTGAGCTTGTGCAGCATGGCCGAGCTACCCTTGGGATCCCACCATTCGGCAGCCAGCTTGCCGAAATGGGCGGCTTCCTCGGGCCTGATGGTCGCTGCGGTGGTTGCAATGCTCATGGAGCGACTCTAAAGCGCCGCGTCCGCGCGGTCGAGGGGCCGTGTGGGAATGTTCAGCATTGCTGCGGGGGAAACAAGCGTGGCCCGGATCGTGATGAAATTCGGCGGCACTTCAATGGCCGGGACCGAGCGCATCCGCCGCGTGGCCGGCATCGTCAAGCGCCAGCAGGAAGCGGGGCACGAAGTCGCCGTTGTCGTGTCGGCCATGGCGGGCGAGACCGACCGGCTGGTCAACTTCTGCCGCGAGGCCAACGCGCTCTACGACCGCGCCGAATACGATGTGGTCGTGGCGGCGGGCGAGCAGGTGACTTCAGGTCTTCTCGCGCTCCATCTGCAGGCGCTCGGTTGCAAGGCGCGCTCGTGGCTCGGCTGGCAGCTGCCGGTGAAAACCGACGATGCCCATGCCGCCGCGCGCATCGAGGACATCACTTCGCCTGAACTCCTCGCCTCGATGGCGGCGGGCGAGATTGCAGTGATTCCGGGCTTTCAGGGGCTGGACCCCGCGGGCCGCGTCACCACGCTGGGCCGCGGCGGTTCGGACACTTCGGCGGTTGCGGTAGCGGCGGCGGTGCAGGCGGACCGCTGTGACATCTACACCGATGTCGACGGCGTCTACACCACCGACCCGCGCATCGTGGCCAAGGCCCGCAAGCTCAAATACGTGACCTACGAGGAAATGCTCGAGCTCGCCTCGGTCGGCTCGAAGGTGCTGCAGACCCGCTCGGTCAGCCTGGCGATGAAGGAAGGCGTGCGCGTGCAGGTGCTCTCCTCGTTCATCGATGAAAGCGCACCGCCGGCCGACAGCATCCCCGGCACGATGATCGTCAGCGATGAAGAACTGGAAGGAACCGACATGGAACGCCAGCTGATCACCGGCATTGCCGCCGACAAGAACGAGGCCAAGGTGACGCTGACCCGCGTTGCGGACCGTCCCGGCGCGGTGGCGGCGATCTTCGGCCCGCTGGCCGAGGCGAACATCAACGTCGACATGATCATCCAGAACATCGCCAAGGACAAGGGCGAGACCGACGTGACCTTCACCTGCCCGCAGGCGGACCTCGCCCGCACGCAGGCGCTGCTCGAAGAGCGCAAGGATGCGATCGGCTACTACCGCATGATCGCGGACAGCAAGGTCGCCAAAGTCTCGGTCGTCGGCGTGGGCATGCGCAGCCATGCGGGCGTCGCCTCGACGATGTTCAAGGCGCTGGCCGACCGCGGCATCAATATCCAGGCGATCTCGACCAGCGAGATCAAGGTCTCGGTCTTGATCGATTCGGACGAGGTGGAACTCGCCGTGCGCGTGCTGCACACCGCCTACGAGCTGGACGCGGCCTGAGGTCCCGCCTCCCGGCGCCTTGTCGAGGACCGGAAGGCGAAGGTGCGACACGGGCCGGACCCTGGCGGACCGGCTCTCGGCCCATGCAGGCAAGGGGGCACCACCTGATGCCTTGCTTCCACGCCGCACCGGATGATCGACAAAACGACAAAACTCGCGCACAGAAATCGCGATTGGCGATCGTTGTGCCCATATCCCGCCTTGTTGCCGCCACGAAGCGGCCCTAAGGGCGCATCCTCGCAGGCCGCGCAAGACGAGACGTTTCTGATGACTGCATACCCGAAGACCGCTGCGCTCATGGCACGCGGTGCAGAATTCCTTGGTAGTGAACACGCGGTGCTGTGCGGCGCGATGAGCTGGGTGTCCGAGCGCCATCTCGTGGCCGCGATCAGCAATGCCGGGGGCTTCGGCGTGATTGCCTGCGGGGCGATGACACCCGAGCTGCTCGACGGCGAGATTACCGCCACGGCGGCGCTGACCGCCAGGCCCTTCGGCGTGAACCTCATCACGATGCACCCGCGCCTGTTCGATCTGATCGCGGTCTGCGCGCGGCACAAGGTTAGCCATGTCGTGCTGGCGGGCGGCATTCCGCCCAAGGGTGCGGTCGAGGCGATCAAGGCCTTCGGGGCAAAGGTGCTGGTCTTCGCGCCGACATTGGCCCTCGCCAAGAAGCTGTTCCGCTCGGGCGCCGATGCGCTGGTGATCGAGGGTTCGGAAGCGGGCGGGCATATCGGCCCGGTCTCGACCTCGGTGCTGGCGCAGGAATTCCTGCCCGCGCTCGCCAAGGATCATATCGTCTTCGTGGCGGGCGGGATCGGCCGGGGCGAGATGATCGCCAGCTATCTCGAGATGGGCGCGAGCGGCGTGCAGCTGGGCACCCGCTTTGCCTGCGCCAGCGAGTCCATCGCGCATCCGGCGTTCAAGACCGCGTTCTTCCGCGCCAATGCCCGCGATGCCGTGGCGAGCGTGCAGATCGATCCGCGCCTCCCCGTGATCCCGGTGCGCGCGCTGCGCAACAAGGGCAGCGACGAATTCATCGCCAAGCAGATCGAGGTCGCCCGGCGACTGGATGAAGGCGTGGTCGACATGGGCGAGGCGCAGCTCGAGATCGAGCACTTCTGGGCAGGCGCGCTGCGCCGTGCGGTGATCGAGGGCGATGTCGAGAACGGATCGCTCATGGCCGGGCAATCTGTCGGGATGGTCACGAAGGAAGAGCCGGTGAGCGCGATCATGGCCGAGCTTATGGGCGAATGCGAAAGTGCGCTCGCGGAGCGCTGACAGCTGTCGGCGCGTGTGATAGCGTGCGCCTTAGGGTGAGTGTCACGAAGCGCTGCCCGAGGGAGCAGGCAGCTTGGATCTCACCACCATTCGTTCAACCGGCACGCCTTCGGCGCGCGTTGATCTCGTCATTGTTGCAGAAGGCTACACTGCGGCGGAGCGCGACAAGTTCCTTTCCGATGCAAACGCCTTCACCAGCTATATGCTTGCGGTTTCGGGCAGCGACAGGACGCTGAACGATCCCTTCGGGACATATGCCTCGCTGGTGAACGCGAGCGCGGTGTTCGTGGCCTCCAACCAGTCCGGCTACAGCACCGAGACGGCGACGGTGGATACCGCGTTCGGTGCGCGCGCCTATCTCAGCGACGGACGGCTCGTCTATGGTGATGAGAGCAGGGTCTTCGATGCGCTGTCCTCGATCGGAGCCGATGGCAAGGACATCATCATCGTCCTCATCAACTCGGACAAGTATGGCGGCGCCGGTGGATCGGTGGCCTGGACGACCGCAGGCAATCCTTCGTCCTACGAGGTTGCGCTGCACGAGATCGGGCACAGCTTCGCAAGGCTGCAGGACGAATATGCCGACCCCGCGTTGACGGACCGCTTTCCACTCGACGGGCTTGTCAGCGGGCACGTGGCAACAACCAACGACCCGGCGCTAGTTCCCTGGAAGGACTGGATCGGCTTTACGGACGGCCTCGGCACCGTTGGGGCCTACGAGGGCGGCTACTACCGCTCGACCGGGGTGTGGCGCGCGACCGAAACGTCGAAGATGCTCTATCTCGACACCGCCTTCAGCGCGCCGCAGAAGGAAGCTTTCATCGACCGCTTCTATGCGGTGACGAGCGGGCTGGTGGCCCTGCCAAGACAGAAACTGCTCACCACCGCGCTCGCCGCAACGCCCAACAACGCGCTGTTTGCCTTTTCGTGGACGCTGGACGGCAAGGCGGCCGGCACCAGTTCCGCCTCGCTCGATCTCAGGGCAGCGATCAAGGCGGCGGCGGATGGGGTGGTGACGCTGGAGCTTGGCGTGACCATCCGGGATGGGACCGGCATGGTGCGCAAGGCCTCGATGCTGGCGGACAGCGAGGAGACGGTGACCGGGCAGCTCGTGCTGACCAAGACCACGCTGGATGCCGCGCACACCACCTTCTCCTCGACCGCGACGGGCAATCATTATGTCGCAGGCACGGGCCTGGCCGATACTATTGCGCTGGCGGGGACGCTGGGCACGCTGACCTGGGTCGAGGCCGGCGCTGGCAACGACCGCGTGACCGGCAAGAGCGGGGCAGACCTGTTCAGTGGCGGTGCAGGGGATGACATCCTTGGCGGAGGCGCGGGCAACGATCAGCTGCTTGGCGCGGCCGGGCTCGATCGGCTCGATGGCGGCGACGGTGCGGACATCCTCGATGGCGGTCTCGACAATGATCGGCTGAGCGGCGGTGCCGGCAACGATACGTTGACCGGCGGGGCCGGGCGGGACGTGTTCACCGGCGGCCTCGGTAATGACCGCTTCGTGTTCAGGCCGGGCGATTTCGGCGGGGCGACCCGCGCAACCGGCGACCTCATCGCGGGCTGGAACGCCGGCGATCGCATCGACCTCGGCAAAGTGGACGCGGACACGACCACGGTGGGCAATCAGACCTTCGCATTCCTCGGCACTGCGGCGTTCAATACGGCCGACAGCAAGATCGGCGAGGTCCGCTTCGAGAGAAGCGCGAGCGGCGTATTTGTCCATGGTGACCAGAACGGCGACGGCATCGCCGATTTCGTGATCCGGGTAGACGGGATTTCCAGCCTTTCGGCGGGAGACTTCATCCTCTGACGCGGCGTCAGTTTTCCAGCTCGACGTCCCAGTAGAGCCAGTCGCGCCAGCTTTCGTGGAGGTGGCCGGGCGGAAACAGGCGGCCGCGCTCCTGCAGATGCCACGAGGTCGGACGGATCGGCTCGGTGATCAGGCGCATTGCGGCCTGCGCCGGGGTGCGCCCACCCTTGCGCATGTTGCAAGGCGCGCAGGCGGCGACGACGTTCTCCCATGTCGTGCGCCCGCCGAGGCGGCGCGGCACCACATGGTCGAAGGTCAGCTGGTCCGGGCAGCCGCAGTACTGGCACTGGAACTTGTCGCGCAGGAACAGGTTGAAGCGGGTGAAGGCCGGAAACTCGCTGGGGCGCACATACTGGCGCAGCGCGATGACCGAGGGGATCTTCATGTCGAGCGAGGCGCTGTGGACTTTGCGCTCGTAGGTCGCGACAATATCGACGCGTTCCAGGAACACCGCCTTGATGGCCGTCTGCCAGGGCCAGAGGCTCAGAGGATAGTAACTGAGCGGGGTATAGTCCGCGTTGAGCACGAGCGCCGGGCAATTCGAGAGATGGCGGTCAGACCCGAGAAACGCGGGGTCTCCGCTGTGGGGCCTGGCCTCTGCCGCCCGCTCGATCAGCGCCCTATGAAGCATGCTCCTGTCCGGCCCTTTCGCAGTTGCGCGCCAGCAGCCTCGCCCGGAGGCGAAGCAAGGCGCCTTCGGGGTGCGATGTGAGGGATGCGGATGACCGCTTCGTGACGCATGCCCGGAAAAGACCACAGGCTGGACTCATGCGTCAAGGGGACGCGGGCATTCCTGTCCACAGGTGTATAGGCCTGTGGACAGGCTGGGGGCAATTCCGGCTAAACCGAGTGATTACAAATCGATGACTACTTGGTATAGGCCTTCACCAGCTCGTAGAGATAGGCGCGGCCGGTCATCAGCGCCTTGATCTCGATCCGTTCATTGAGGCCGTGAACGCCATTGCCATCCGGGTTGCCCCAGCCACCGGGCACGCCATAGGTGGGGATGCCGACGGCAGCGAGGAATATCCCGTCCGTCGCGCCGGTCGACATCGTCGGCACCAGCGGCACGCCGGGGAAGTACTTCGCAGCGAGCTTCTCCATCGGGCCGATGATCGCGGGATCCATCGGCGGCGTCTTGGCGAGCGGACGCAGCGGCGGGACCGGGGCGATCGTTACCCCGGTATCGGCGACGACGGCCTGCAGTTCCTGCTGCACTTCCTCGATCGAATGGCCGGGGAAGATACGGCAATTGACATTGGCGCCGGCGCGCTGCGGCAGCGCGTTGTTGGCGTGGCCGCCGTCGATCAGCGTCGCGACGCAGGTGGTGCGCAGCATCGAATGGAAGGTGCGGTCGGTATTGAGCACGGCCTCGGCCGCGCTGTCTGCCGGATTTGCGGCGATGGCCTGCATCGCCTTGCCGAGATCGTCGGTGCGTGCAGCGCCCGCCTTGGCGAAGAAGGCGCGGGTTGTGTCCGAAAGCTCGAGCTTGAAGTCGTAGGCCTGCAGCTTCACCAGCGCGGCGGCGAGTTGATAGATCGCGTTGTCGCGCACCGGGATCGAGCTGTGTCCGCCCGGGTTGCGGGTTTCGAGGCGATAGTTCTGCACGCCCTTCTCGCCGACCTGAATCGATTCCACAACAAGCTTGCCGCCTTCGGAGACGCCCTTGCCATCGGTGCGCCCGCCACCGCCTTCGTTGAGCGCAAAGGCCGCGTCGATCAGATCACGCTTGTTGTTTGCCAGCCATTCGGCGCCATTGAACGCGTAGGTCGTTTCCTCGCCGCAGGTCAGCGCCAGCTTGAGCGTGCGCTTGGGCTTGAAGCCCTCCTGCTTGAAGCGGATCAGCGTATCGACCCAGGTCGCCGCCATCGCCTTGTCGTCGCTTGTGCCGCGGGCATAGAGGTAGCCGTTCTCCTCGATCAGCGTGAAGGGATCGCGCACCCAGTCCTCGCGCTTGGCCTCGACCACATCGAGGTGGGCGAGGAGCAGGATCGGCTTTTCGGTCTTCGAGCTGCCCGGCATGACGGCGACAAGACCGCCGTCCTTCGGCTTTTCGGGCGTGGCGAAAAGCGTCAGCTGGTCATCGGTGAAACCCGCGGCCTTGAGCCTTGCGGCCATGCGTTCGGCGGCCAGCGTGCAGCTGCCGGAAGACAGTGTCGTGTTGGTCTCGACCAGCTCCTTGTAGAGGCTGCGGAAGGCTTCATCGCCGCTATTGGGATCGTTCCGGGCGGCCGGTGCGGCGAGGGCGGGCCCGGCCATCATCGTCGAGGTCAGCACGGCGGCGCAGATGGCGCCCGTCAGCAGCTTGCGCATGGCTGAAAATGTCCTTTGCTAGGGTGTTACGAAGACGTTTCAGCACGATTGCGCATGGTCCGCCAGCCCCGCGCCATTTTCGACTTCGGGCGACGCGTGAAACAGGGCTCTCCCTTGTGCAAAACGGGCCGGATTCGCTTGGGAAAAGCACGGCGAGTGCCTATGTCACAAAGATGGCCAGCACGAATGAAAACATCCCCAACGCCAACGAATATGGCGCCGATTCCATCAAGGTCCTGCGGGGGCTCGATGCGGTGCGCAAGCGCCCCGGCATGTATATCGGCGATACCGACGATGGCTCGGGCCTGCACCACATGGTGTTCGAGGTTTCCGACAACGCGATCGACGAGGCGCTGGCGGGGCACTGCGATCTCGTGCTCATCGAATTGAACCCCGATGGTTCGGTTTCGGTGGAGGACAATGGCCGCGGCATCCCGACCGGCATCCATGCCGAGGAAGGCGTTTCCGCCGCCGAGGTGATCATGACCCAGCTCCATGCGGGCGGGAAGTTCGAGAACACCAGCGACGACAACGCCTACAAGGTTTCGGGCGGCCTGCACGGCGTCGGCGTCTCGGTGGTCAACGCGCTTTCGGAATGGCTGGAGCTGACGATCTGGCGCGACGGCGAGGAGCACTGGATGCGCTTCGAGCATGGCGATGCGGTTGCGCCCTTGAAGGTCAACGGCCCGGCGCCGGACGACGGCAAGGGCGGGGTCAAGAAGGGCACGCGCGTGACCTTCTTTGCCAGCCACGACACGTTCAAAAACGTCACCGAATTCGATTTCGACAAGCTCGAGCACCGCTACCGCGAGCTTGCCTTCCTCAATTCGGGCGTGCGCATCCTGCTGCGCGACAAGCGCCACGAAGAGGTCAAGGAACACGATCTCTACTACGTCGGCGGCATCGCGGCCTTCGTGAAGTACCTCGATCGCAACAAGCAGCCCCTGATGCCCGAACCGATCGCGATCGGTGCGGAGCGGGATGGCATCGGCATCGATGTCGCGCTGCAGTGGAACGACAGCTACTACGAGAACGTCCTCACCTTCACCAACAACATCCCCCAGCGCGACGGCGGCACCCACCTGGCCGCGTTTCGTGCCGCGCTGACACGGACGCTCAACGGCTATGCGGACCGTTCGGGGATGCTGAAGAAGGAGAAGGTCAGCCTTACCGGCGACGACATGCGCGAGGGGCTGACCGCGATCGTCTCGGTCAAGCTGCCGGACCCCAAGTTTTCCTCGCAGACCAAGGACAAGCTGGTCTCCTCCGAAGTGCGCCAGCCGCTGGAAGCGCTGATGGCGGACAAGATGAGCGAATGGCTCGAGGAAAACCCCGCCCATGCCCGCGCCGTCATCCAGAAGGTGATCGATGCCGCCGCCGCGCGCGAGGCTGCCAAGAAGGCGCGCGAGCTGACCCGGCGCAAGGGCGCGATGGATATCGCCAGCCTGCCCGGCAAGCTGGCCGATTGCCAGGAGCGCGATCCCGCCAAGTGCGAGCTGTTCCTTGTCGAGGGTGACAGCGCCGGCGGCTCGGCCAAGCAGGGGCGCGACCGGCACTTCCAGGCGATCCTGCCGCTGAAGGGCAAGATCCTCAACGTGGAGCGCGCGCGGTTCGACCGGATCATCGGGTCGAAGGAAGTCGGCACCTTGATTCAGGCGATGGGCACCGGCATCCGCGACGAATTCAACCTCGCGAAGCTGCGCTATCACAAGATCGTGATCATGACCGACGCCGACGTCGACGGCGCGCATATCCGCACGCTGCTGCTCACGTTCTTCCACCGCCAGATGCCCGAGATCATCCGCGAAGGGCACCTCTTCATCGCGCAGCCGCCGCTCTACAAGGTGGCGAAGGGGCGCAGCGAGGTCTACCTCAAGGACGGCCCGGCGCTCGATCGCTACCTCGTCGAGGCGGGCCTCGCAGGGCGGATGCTGGAAACCGCCGGCGGCGCGCGCAGCGGGGCGGACCTGGCGGGGCTGGTCGATCACGCGCTGCGGCTGCGCAACCTGATGGCCTTTGCCCCCAAGCGCTATGATCCCGCGATCATCGAGGCGCTCGCGCTGGCAGGGGCGCTTGATCCCGAAATGACGGCGGCGGCACGCGAGGCGGCGCTGGCTGCCAGCGTGCGCTGGATGGACCGGGGCGAGCACGATGCCCGCTGGATCGCCGAAGTGGCGGCGGATGGCGGCTATCGCATCCAGCGCGTGTGGCGCGGGGTGACCGACCAGCACACCATCGAGCCCGGCTTCCTTTCAAGCGCCGAGGCGCGCAAGCTTGCTCGCCTCGCCGGCGAACAGGCCGAGGTCTACGCCATGCCGGCGCGGCTGGTGCGCACCAGCGCCGCCGCAGCCGAGCCCGAGCCCGATGTCGTGCTGGAAGAACAGGAGGGCGAGGCCGAAGCGCCCGCGCCCGTGCGGCCTGCCTCGAAGGAGAGCGCGGGCATCACCCGGCCGTCCGAACTCCTCGCGCAAGTGCTCGCGGCGGGCCGCAAGGGCCTCTCCATCTCGCGCTACAAGGGGCTGGGCGAAATGAACGCCGATCAGCTGTGGGAGACGACGCTCGATCCGACGCAGCGCTCGCTGCTGCAGGTGAAGATGGAAGACGCCGACGTGACCGACGAGATCTTCACCCGCCTGATGGGCGACGTGGTCGAGCCGCGCCGCGACTTCATTCAGGAAAACGCGCTCAACGTGGCGAACCTGGACGTCTGATGGCAGGCGCCACTCTGGCCGACATCCCGTGGGATCAGGCGGCGACGATGATCGATCTCGAAGGGCGTGTGCCGATCATCGGCACGATCCGGGAGTGCGCGCTGCACTTCACGCTCTACAAGCCGCACGCGCGGGAGAATGCGCGCCTGCTGCTGACGGTGCCGGTGCACCGCGTGGGCCGCGCGACGCGGACATGGCTGCTGGAGCCGGCGGAAATCGCGGTGCTGGCGGCGCGGCTTAAGGAAGAGGAATAGCAGGGGCCATCGCCCCTGCACCCCGGGAGTTTGGCGGGGTGCGAACACGGATGTGATCCGCCCCGTGCCATGCTCGCCGCGATGGAAATGTTCTTCCTCCTCGCCGGGCAGGCGCTTTGCCGCTTCAGCTGCAGGTCTTCCTGGAAGGCATGCTGCTGGCGAAGATGATCGGGTGGATCGAGGAATGACATCGAGCCAGATGACATCGGATTGAATCGTCGGCCCGTGCTTGACACGGGCCTGGGCTTTCCTTTCTCGGCGCCGAGCCCGAAGAAAAGCCCAACCCCGTGTCAAGCACGGGGTGACGGGAAACCGGTTAACAGTACGCCATCAGATTCAAGCGGCGCACGCTGGCCCCTCTCCCTTCGCGGGGATGACGAACGGGGGAAGCGTCTGTTGGATTTGGCGGCTCGGCGTCGCGGCATCCAGGCAAGGAGAGATCGCGCGGCCGGTGCGGCGCCTGCGAACCCCGTGGGAGGGGACTGCGGGGCGGCACGCCAGAAGCTGCATCATCTGCGAATGGCCGGATGGGGCAGGACCTGACCCGGCTCGACCTGTTACGTCAGTGTCCGGACCCGGGGGCGGCTCGCATACCAGCCGGATCTTCAAGCGCGTTTCGCGCTCTGGGCACTGAGCGGTGCTGGCGTGGGTGAATGCCTGGCCAAGGTGTTCGGGCACATGTCCCGCCTTGAACCCGCAGCCCACACCGGCCGCGCTGGCCTTTGGCATGACGCCTCGGGCCAGAAGAGCGAGGGCGAGGCTGGCCTTGCCGGCTCCCGATCTGGGTGGGGCAAATAACCTATTTGGTTTGTTTTGTCAAGATTGCTGATCAGGCCGCTGCTTTGGCGGGGCGGGTCTGATCGCCCTTGCCGGCGAGCAGGCCGGCCACCGAGATATCCTCGTCAATTTCGTCCCAGTGGAGGCCAGCGCGACTGAGCGAAACGGCCGCGCGCTGTTCGGGTGTGGCGTGGAGCAGGCGCGGGAACCATGCCAGCGGAACGCCCAATGTGCGACCGTCATCGAGATCGACCCAGAACGAATCCGCGTCGAAACGGACGGCGAGGGGTTCAGGCGAAAAAGTCATGCCAGGCCCTTTCGATCTCATCGCACCGCACTTCTATAACACGGTGCAGTTCGGAAAGCACACGGGGTGAAAAGCCGCGATTGTAGGCGAGCGAAACATCGGGGTGGAGCCAGAACTTGGCCGTGTCACGACCCTTGGTCACGTGAACGTGCGGCGGCTCGCGCGGATCCCCTTCATTGGCGAAGAAATGAAAGCGGTAGCCATTCCAGGCAAATACCTTAGGCATAGCGCCAGCTCCCGGGAGCGCGAGGGCGATGGCCCTCGCGCGCTCCCTTGGTTTTTCACTCCGCCGCGATCCCCGCCGCCTTGAACATGTCGGCTTCGGCTTCCTCGACCAGCTCGTTCGCCGGTTCGGCCGACTTTGCCTTGCGGCGCGAGTCGAAGCTCGACCACACGGTGTTCCAGTCGCCGCGGGTGGCGGCCTTGGAGTATTCGGTGGCGCGGGTTTCGAAGAAGTTGGCGTGTTCGACGCCGTTGAGCAGCGGGGTGAGCCAGGGGAGGGGGTGCTCCTCGATCATGTAGATCGGCTGGAAGCCCAGCTGGCCGAGGCGCCAATCGGCGATGTAGCGGATGTACTTCTTGATTTCCTTCGGGCTCATACCCGGGACGGGGCCCTGCTCGAAGGCGAGATCGATGAAGGCGTCCTCGAGGCGGACGGTCTTCTGGCAGCAATCGATGATGTCTTCCTTAACCGCTTTGGTGAGGCAGCCGCGCTCCGCGACGAAGGCGTGAAACAGCTTGGTGATGCCTTCGCAGTGGAGCGATTCGTCGCGCACCGACCACGAGACGATCTGGCCCATGCCCTTCATCTTGTTGAAGCGCGGGAAGTTCATCAGCATGGCGAAGCTGGCGAAGAGCTGGAGGCCTTCGGTGAAGCCGCCGAACATCGCGAGAGTGCGGGCGATATCCTCATCGGAATCGACGCCGAACTGCTGCAGATAGTCGTGCTTGGCGCGCATTTCCTCGTATTCGAGGAACATGGCATATTCGCTTTCGGGCATGCCGATGGTGTCGAGCAGGTGGCTGTAGGCGGCGATGTGCACCGTCTCCATGTTGGAGAAGGCGGCGAGCATCATCTTGACCTCGGTCGGCTTGAACACGCGGCCGTACTTGTCGTGGTAGCAATCCTGCACCTCGACGTCGGCCTGGGTGAAGAAGCGGAAGATCTGGGTGAGCAGGTTGCGCTCGTGGTCCGAGATCTTCTGCGCCCAGTCACGGCAATCCTCACCGAGCGGAACTTCCTCCGGCATCCAGTGGATCTGCTGCTGGCGCTTCCAGAAGTCGTAGGCCCAGGGATATTCGAAGGGCTTGTAGGAGCTGCGGGCTTCAAGAAGGGACATGGGACGGATCCTGTTGGGCAAGAAGGCGGAATGGAGGCTTGGACGGCTCCGCGCGGAAGCGGGCCGCGCGGGCTAAAGACTTGGGCCTGGCGGGTTTTCCACCGGCTGGATGGGCTGAGTGCGCTACGTCCAGAACCAGCGCGGGGTGAGCTTCCGCTCCGCCCGGTTCCGCCACATCTGGATATAGAGCCACAGCCCCGAGAAGCTGAAGAAGATCATCGCGAAGCCCGAGAGCGTGCCGATCACCACGCCGACCGGACCGAAGCTCTCGCCCGAATGCAAGTGATGCAGCAGCCCGATCACCGCGCGCGGATCGCCGGGCTTGGGCTTGGGTCGGCACAGGTAGTCCGGCGGGCAGGTGAAGGCCGGCTTGGCGCTGGCCTCTGCTTTTGGTTTCTCCCCGCCCGCCAGAAGCGGCACGATCTGGCTGAGCGTGCCGGTCACGGCGATCCAGAGGAGGAAGACCCCGAAGAAAACGGAAATCCAGCGATGAAACTTGCGCACGATGAGGCCCCTTATGCAATTGCGAATTATTCGCAAGTGTAACGTGCCCCTTGCGGGAAGGGCAAGCGGGTACCGTGTCGCGGATTGTAACCGTGCCGGACAAGCCGCAATATTTGGCTGATTGTATCAGGCAGTCCGGCATGGTCACGATCTCGAGCGGGGAAGCGGGGGGCACCCCCGGGGCTTAAGGGCGAAGTCTCACTGGCAGGCGAGGCATTCCTCGTAATCGGTCGGCTGGGCGGCCAGTTCCATCACGGGTGCGGCGGCGGTGTTGTCTGCCTCCACCCCGCCGGCGAAGCCTGCGCGCTGCACCGACTTCGAGCGCAGGTAGTAGAGCGACTTGATGCCCTTCTCCCACGCCTGGAAGTGCAGCATCATGAGGTCCCACTTGTCGACGTCCGCCGGGATGTAGAGGTTCAGCGACTGCGCCTGATCGATACAGGGCGTGCGGTCTGCCGCGAATTCGA
>Ga0315905_10001431_pt1 | contig 25603 bp, 24 predicted proteins | sample LakEriMetagenome_5_FD_203522 | JGI IMG/M metagenome (GOLD analysis project Ga0315905, IMG submission 203522) | Freshwater fungal communities from buoy surface, Lake Erie, Ohio, United States - Buoy 4 MA121 | ecosystem: Environmental > Aquatic > Freshwater > Lake | place: USA: Lake Erie, Ohio...
GTCCAAAAATGGCGATTGATCCCCCCTCGCCCCCCTTGATAAGGGGGGAAACCTTCAAAAAGTCCCCCTTATCAAGGGGGATTTAGGGGGATCTCATACAGATAATGCCACTTCTCAAACGTCCTCTTAGAAGACGGGGAATCTTTTGGTTTATATGAACTATTAAGTCTGACTAATTGAAAGAAATCCGTGCAGAATACATAGATTAAAACCGTAGGCAGAGTTCAAAGGTTCGAGAAGGAGGCGCTTTTGGCCGGTTTATCAGAATGGTCAGAATGGGAGTAATGACTGAAAAAGATCGTCTTCGTCCGTCGATGGAAGCAATGTAAGACGTGGTGTAGGTCGCAAGTCTGCTTACCGTGCAGTTATCCATGGGGGCTTTTGGGCAACTTTCCACTGCGACGGAACGCTAAAATAAGCTTGAATTGGGCCTAGGGCGCTCAGAAAACCTTACACAATCAACATCATGAAATTTCTTATTGGCTTAATTCTGGTAGTGGTTTACTTCGGCGGCGTTTGGCGGTTTCTGTCGGGGTATCGCCACACCAACTTTAATCGTAATTTGACTACCCGCGTCGCGTTGGCTTTACTGTGGCCGGGATTGTTGATTGTTAATCCGGCCTATCGTCGCAATTTCCAAAAAGCCCTCAAAGGTCGTTAACCTGAACTATGCCAGTTTATTTTTATTGGGGTGAAGATCAATTTACGTTGCAACAGGCAGTTAAACAGTTACAAAAAAAGCTGTTAGATCCCACCTGGATGGCGTTTAATTTTGAGAAAATTGCCGGAGGTCAAGCCGACGCGACCCAACAAGGTCTGGAACAGGCCCTCACGCCTCCTTTTGGCGCTGGCGATCGCCTGGTGTGGGTGGTGGATTCTAGTTTGGGGCAGAGTTGTGAGGAGGGATTATTGGAACGATTACAGGCCAGCATTCCCGTTATTCCGAAAAATTGCCATTTATTGTTTACCTCCAGCAAAAAACTCGATCGCCGTTTAAAGTCCACCAAGTTTCTGGAAAGTCACGCCACCATCCGCGAATTTGCCTTGATTTCTGTCTGGAATGTCGATGCCCTGATTCACCAAATTCAGGCGATCGCCGCTGATCTGGAGTTATCCTTACAACCGGAGACGGAAAACTTTTTAGCCGATGCCCTGGGCAATGACACCCGTTTAATTTGGAACGAATTAGCCAAGCTGAAACTCTACAGCCAAAGCCAAACGGGGCCGTTAACCGTTGCCCAAGCGGAACAATTGGTGAACACCAGCACCCAAAATAGTCTGCAACTGGCCAAAGCGATGCGGGAAGGGGACGCGGCCAACGCGCTACAACTGGCGGCGGATTTACTGTTAACCTGTAATGAACCGGCCCTGAAAATTGTAGCCACCCTCACTGGACAATTTCGCACCTGGACTTTGGTTAAACTGGCGATGGAATCCGGCGAAAAAGATGAAAAAGCGATCGCCGCCCAGGCCGAGATTAGTAATCCTAAACGACTCTATTTTTTGCGTCAAGAACTCAAGGGCATTACCGGCGGCCAACTCATCAAAACCTTACCCTTACTATTGGAATTGGAATATCAACTCAAACGCGGTGCCGATCCTTGTCAGGCCCTACAAACCAAAGTGATTGAGATTAGTACTCTATTTCAGCCCCTCCATCGCCGTCGTTAACCCCAAAAGCAGTATGCTGAAAAACGCATTGCTGGTTCCCTTTGCAGTCACAACATCGGCATTTCTATCCATGAAAGTGTTGGCTAATTCCCCCTATTTAAGCTGGTTAAAGATTGTGGGTCTGATCCCCTTTTTACTTTGCCTGGCGATCGTTGTGTTGATCCCAATCGTTGGGCCCCACTTTGCTGACGCTAAGGAAATTCCCTTTGACATTGCCTTTTTAGACTTTCTCCATCACGTTATCCCCGACGCCCTCGCCCCCTTTTGGAAAACGGTGTATAAGGCCACAGGGGCAGAACTGACCGCAGGCATGGTGGTGATTACGTTAGGTATTCTGCTGTGGAAACGTTACTGGTCAGAAGCCAAATACCTAGCCTTTGCCACGCTGGGCATTTTGTTGGTGGTGGATCAAGGACTGAAACCCCTGTTTAATCGCCGTCGCCCCTTGGAAAGTTTGGTTGAAGTGGACGGCCGCAGTTTTCCCAGTGGTCATGCGGCAGGGGGTGTCGTCTTTTATTTTTATATGGCCTACGTGTTGAGCGCCCACTATCCCCAATACCGTTGGCAAATTTATTTGGGAACCACCCTTTGGGTCGGCTTTATTGGGCTGAGCAGTATGTATTGTCGAGTCCATTGGCTGAGTGACATTGTCGCGGGTTACAGTGTGGGTTTTGTGTGGTTAACCCTCACCCTCTTTCTATTGAAGCGGGCGGAACCGAATACCTATTTAAGCCACCTTCAGTAGCCGTTGCGAAAAAAATCGTCGTTGTGTGTAGAAATGTTTCAGTCTCCCGCGATGTGATGATAAGTTAACAATGAATTGCCCTTGATTTACGCCCTGGATCGATCGCCATTTATGTTCATTTTCTCTCCCCCTCGATTGTTGAACCCCGTTGTGCGTCGTCTTGGTGGCGTTGTGATTGCCCTTGGTTTACTAGCCGGGGGAACGCTGCCGGCCTTGGCCAAGGATGTGTTGTTGCAAGTCGGCGTGGTGCAACGGTTTGGGGATGAAAACAAGGATCAACTCACGGTTAGCGGTGTGGGCGGTGATCTGTTGACCCTTGAAACCTTTGACAATCAAGGTAAACCCCTCAAATTACAGGCTAAACAAGCGGCGATCGCCATCCAGCAAAAACCCACCCCCAGCCCAGAATTAGCCGAAGTGCTGATCTTGAGTGATCATGCGACCTTTGAAACCGCCGAAGATAGCGCCTTGGAATGGCAAGCGAAAGGTATTGCAGCGGAAGTGACCCAACCGGGACGCTGGCAAGTCTGGGCCAAACGGGACGTTTATGATAGTCCTTTAGTACGACGCTGGTTGCTCAACGACTTGAAGCGCCAAGGCTATGAATTTCCCTATTTAGAAAGTACCGTCTTGACCAGCAAACCCCAAGCAGTACTGATTTTGAACGGACAAACCTACCCCAGCCCCCAACTTAAAATCACCTCCCCCAAAGGTCAAATTCAAGTTAGCGTGGACAAAAAAAGTCTGACCTATGGAGGCTGGTTGAAATTGCAACCCAACGCCTACGGCAATTACACCCTTGTCAACCATGTGCCCTTAGAAACCTATCTGCGGGGAGTGGTTCCCCATGAGATCGGCCCCAATGCGCCCCCCAATGCGGCCAAAGCCCAAACCATCATTGCCCGTACCTATGCCCTCCGCAACCGTCGCCGTTTTGCCGCTGATAATTACGAACTCTGTGCCACTACCCATTGCCAGGTTTACTACGGCTTAAGTGAAATTAGTGCTAAGGCAGATACGGCCATTAATGAAACCACAGGACAGGTCTTAACCTACGACAATCAGCTAGTGGATGCCCTCTATTCTTCGACTACCGGCGGGGTAACGGCAAAATTTAGTGATGTTTGGAATGGGGACGAGCGACCCTATTTGCAGGCGGTGATTGATTCTGCTGCCCCGATTTGGGATTTGTCCAGCAAAAGTTTGGAAAATGAAGGGGCGTTTCGGCAATTTATCGCCCTGAAAGACGGTTTTAACGAAACAGGTCGTCAATATCTCCGTTGGCGCTATCCGGCTACCCTAGAGCAATTAAATCAAGATCTGAAAACGTATCTGAGCAAACATCGCCATCCCCTTGCTAATTTCACCACCATTTACGACATGAAAGTAACCCGGCGATCGCCATCGGGACGAATTTTAATGATGGAGGTTTTGACCGATAAAGGGGTGGTCGAGCTGCTTAAAAATGAAGCCCGTAGTGCCTTTTCTGCCCCCCGTAGTACCCTGTTTTATTTAGAACCGACCTATGATGCCAATAAACGCTTAACCAATGTGATGTTTGTGGGGGGAGGATTTGGCCACGGCGTCGGCATGAGCCAGTTTGGTTCCTATCAGTTATCCAAATTGGGTTGGTCAGCGGAAAAAATTCTAGCGTTCTATTATCCTGGCACTCAAATTCGCCCGTTAAATGAGCAGATTTTAAGCAACAAACCGAGCCGTTAATCAACCATTTATGATCGATTTTACTGCTACCCTACCAATTTTTATTGTCACCCTACGCGAAGGGTTTGAAGCGGCCTTAGTGGTCGGCATTGTTCTAGCTTATTTAAAGCAAGCCCAACAATCCCAGTTAAACCGTTGGGTATGGCAGGGGGTAAGCGGCGGCATTATGGCCAGCGTGTTGGTGGGATTTCTCTTGGCAGGTGTTTTACAAGGAGTGGATCATAACCCCAGTCCCTACACCCCCATTTTAAAAGCCCTATTGGCCGCTTTATTCGGGGCGATCGCCGTGGGGACGTTGAGTTGGATGTTAATTTGGATGACCCAGCAATCCCGTTCTCTCAGGGCTAACATTCAAGGGGAAATTCAATCCGCTTTAACCCAAACTGGTGGCGGTAAGGCGATATTTATAGTAGTTTTTATTGCGGTTTTGCGGGAAGGATTTGAAACGGTCTTTTTCCTAGCCGCTCAAGAAAAGATAACAGATTTAGCAGGAATTGTCGCCGCCCTGCTGGGGATTTTAATGGCCATTATTCTCGCCTATTTAATATTTAAGGTTGGAGTTAAAATTAACCTCAAGCGGTTTTTTCAAATCATGGGCACATTATTGTTATTAATTGTGGCAGGCTTATTAATTGGAGTGCTTAAAAATATCAATTTAGCGGCAATGTTAATTAGTCAAACTGATTTGGGCTTACAGGGCATTTGCTTTGTGCCGGGGGATTCTTGTTTATTAGGGCCCCAACTTTGGGATTTATCGAAATGGTTACCAGATCGCCAATTTCCGGGGCTTATTTTCAAAACCCTATTGGGATATCGTGATCAGCTTTATTGGTTACAAGGCATTGCCTATGTCATTTTTCTGGGGGTTATTGGTCGTCTTTATTACCAAGGCTTGCAAGTGCCCGTTCCTTCCTCTAAATCCGGCGATCACCCTGTGACCCCTTAACGGCAGATTACAAACTGGATCTCACCCTGATTTCCCTTTTTTCTGCTTTGTTATTCTTTACTTTGTGAAACTTTTTTGTCATTTTTTCTATGTTTAATGCCCCTGACTTTCGCTCCCTTTTTACCCTCTTCATCCTGTCCACGGTAACAAGTTTGTCGGCGATCACCCCGGCTAATGCTTCGCCCAAAAACGCCCCTGCCCCTCTACTCATTGCCCAAGAACTATTGCCCCCGCCTCCCGCTGGTCCCAATCCTGTTCCCGATCCTACTCAATTTCAAGCCACGACTAATGCCTCTTCTTACCGAGTCATGGCGGCTGTAACCTCCAACGTTCAAGAAAAACAAGTCAAAGCAACTTACCCCAGCGCCTTTTACACCAACTACAACGGCCGAAGAATGTTACAAATTGGCAGTTTTAGCGATCCCCTCAATGCCCAACAAGCGGCCTTAACCCTACAAAATTTGGGACTCGAAACGGCGATCGATCCTTAGTTTGCCTGTCAACTCCTAATACTGGGAAAATTATCCTGCCAAAAATGCAATAGATCTTGCCACGCAGACTCTAATTTTTGATTAGCTTGGGCAGTGTTCGGTTTTAATTCAAGCTCAACCCAAAGACACCGATGATCCCGCAGCAGGCGATCGCCCTTTAACCATTGAAAAAGATAAGTTGGATTTGTAAAAGTACTCAATAAACTATCAGTTCTTGCTTGGAGAAATTGTTGGTTTGTAATAACACTATGGCCTTGGGGAGTAATACACGTGGTTAAAAAACTGACTGATTTGTCGGAGACCATCAAAAATCCATCATTTTGTATGTTGTTGGTGATCGCATCATCCACCTTGTTTTGATCAATTAATTTTGATAATTTACTATTGTAATAGCTGCTAATATCACCATAGGTATTAATCACGTATCGGATAGTTGCAGTTAAGGTCAAGTTTCCTTGTTGATAAAGGTATTTTTTTCCACTTAATATCAGATTAGACGCTGTTTGATTCTCCGTCTCTCCAGGGGCGATCGCCGATATTTTCAGGGGCTGACTTTCGAGAAACTCCCAACCGACAATCTGGATCTGAGTTGGAAATTGATACGCAACCAGTTGATTGGCGGCTCCCTGGGGTGAAATAATTACCTTGCTAAAAATGAATAACAAAAAGATCGTGGGGATAATCACTCCCCAGACGGGTTTTGACGGCAAAAATTTATTTTTTGAGGCATTAGAGCGCTGAATTTGAGGGGTGTTAGGGACATTGAAAAAAATCAAGCCACCAAAACATAACAACCCAATAATCATAAAAATATTAGAGCCTTGGTTGCCGTGCCAATAGTCAAAGAGAGGTTTATCATTAACCACTAATGCCATTACTGCGATCCGCACAACCGAAAGCAAAAAACTAATTAAAAAAACCGACAATAGATACCAGAAAAATTTCTTGATTAGCTTGGGATAAAAGAACTTAGGATAAAAGAGCCAGAGGATTAATAATAAGTTGAAATAAACCAAGAAAATGGGTAGGGCTGTGCAGGCAGAATTAATGTTGACGACACCACCATTGACATACAAAAAAGTTGATTTTGCTTGGGGATTAAAGCCCAAATACCATAAAATGTAGGCTGATGCTTTTGCAGAAATCTCATTAAGGTAAGAGCTACTGAAAATAATTTTTTCTATGCTTTTGGAAATTAAAGTAATAAACGTAATACCCAAGAGCAATCGCCAAAACTGTCTAATTCCCCTAAAGCCATCGGCTAAGAGAATGAGCCCCAAGATCATTAAGGGAGCGGTAATTGTCCAAAAAATCCTAATTTTACTCTGCTGGAGTGGCAAAATTCTAATAGCGAGATAGCTGATTAAACTGCCACCTAATAATTGTGAAAAAAAGTGGTTAGAGAATTTTAATTGATTATTTTTCTGATAATAAAAATAGCCAGCAGAACCATAGAAAATTAATAGGACATAGCCGCTTTCAAGAGATTCTCCCCCCCTTAATAGGGAAAGGATATGCACAAGGGCAAATAGGCTAAAAATTAGGCCAAGTTCTATACGCTTATCCAGTAATAAAGACGGTTTTAATTGGTTTAACTGCTGTTGAATTGTGGTCATTTTAAATATTTAAGACATCTACCTGTATTGATATTTATTTTGCTTTGGCTAACAATCGTCAAGAAGCGCAAGCCAAATGACCAGAAAAATCATAATGCCTAAGCTATTTATACACAAAAATTGATTGCTTTGTGGGGAAACGAACAGTTGAGGCAAAACGGCTGGAAGGCATTGTTCAAGGGATATTTTGGGCAACAGAGGCGATAAAATGGCGACGGACAGAAAATTTAAGGTGATTTTTGAGATGAGTGATTCAACAAAAGGTGCAGATGCCATTGATCAGGCGATCGCCGCTGGCATTGATTTTGACGGCAGTGAAATTCCCAAGGCAAAGCTGGATCTGTATGAGCAGGTGATGGGCTTGGAAGCGGGACGGCAACGGAGTGGGGTCAGTAATACCATGCGCTCCCGGATTGTGCGGATTGGGGCGAAACACATTGCCCAAGCTGAATTAGATCAGAAATTAATCACCGCAGGATTTGCTCCCCTTAAGGAAAAGGAAATTGCGTTCTTTTACGGCGGTAAATAATCAAAAGGCGATCGCCCCCTGCGATATTCATCATGCTGTGTAGGGCGATCGCCATCGTAATGGTTTGAAGGGCTGGGATTTATGCCAAGGTTGACACCACCAATGTAGTCGCTGATTGGATCAGGTGCTGGGTAACGGGCAAACTATCGATAACCATAGTTAAGCACAGCAACATTAAGTAAAAAATTGAAAACTTGAACAGGCTGCGGGCTAAGTCCTTATCAAAGGGAGACTGCTTAAGTTGCCAGGCTTTTACTAAAAATTTTCCGCCTAATAAAATGGCGATCGCCCCATAACCCCAATCCAACTGATGTAGGGGATAGACTAACCCTAAACTCAGGGGCACAACGAGGAGGCTATAGTACCAAATTTGCTCAACGGTTTTTTCTTCCCCGGCAATGACGGGCAACATAGGCACATTAACCTGGGCGTAATCATCCTTAATCATCAAAGCCAAAGCCCAGAAATGGGGCGGTGTCCAGAGAAAAATGAGAGCAAATAATAACCACGGTGTCCAGCTTAAATCCCCCGTGACCGCGGCCCAACCCACCAAAGGGGGAATGGAACCTGCCGCGCCGCCGATGACGATATTTTGGGCGGTGTGACGTTTGAGCCAATGGGTGTAGATCAGCATGTAGAAAACAATGCCGGATAGGGCAAGGCAACCGCTCAACACATTAATAAAGGTTGCAAATAAACCAAAGGACAGTACGCCCAAAACTAAGGCAAAAATGAGGGCATGGCGGGGTTGGACGCGGCCAGAGGGAATGGGACGCTCCCGGGTACGGAGCATTTCGTAGTCAATATCTTGGTCATAAATGCAATTCAAGGTTTGGGCGGAAGCTGCTGCCAATGTACCGCCAAGCAGGGTGATCAGTAATTTCAGTAAATCCACCCGCCCTTCAGACGCAATCCACATCGAGGCAGCGGTGGTAATCAACAACAGGGGAATAATTCTCGGCTTGGTTAATTGATAGTAACTTTTGAACACCGCCGTCATGGTGTCGTGTTGGCGATGAATTTTTGTAGAAGTAACCATAGAGAATCCAATTAAAGAATGGTTGGGGGAAAGGTTAAATTTTTTTCCTGAATTTTAAGCGAGTCTTTCCCAACGGCATAAAAAATACTGACTGTTAGACCCTAACGGGATCTTGGTGATCTCGAACGGCTAAAACGGCGATCGCCAATAGGGTACTCCAGAGGCAAATACCAACACTGTGGTGGGCCACGGTCAGGGGTTCAATCTGTAAATGGAGTTTCAAGGTTGCTACCCCAAAGAGAATTTGACTGCTGAATAAGGCCGCCGCCACCAGGCCCAATTGACGCAGTAACGGATTAAGGGCGGGGGTGCGCCAAGTACACCAGAGGGTCGCGGCAACCCCGATCGCCGTGGGTAAAACCCCTAACAGGTGACTATGTAAGATTTGGCAAAAGGGATGACCGGCGATCGCCAAACATTGATGGGCCGCCCATTGGGAACCGACTAACGCCCCGAGTAAACATTGCAGGTAAATTACTCCCGTAACGACCCCGGCGATCGCCCGTAAATTGCCCGCTGTTCGATGGCTCTGGTAGGGCATTAGGCAAAGGGCAATGGTTAATAATGCTCCCAAAAAGGCCATGGCGGTTCCCAGGTGGGCGGTGACAATATCAAAACGGAGCAATTCAATCACCGTTAACCCCCCCAGTAAACCCTGAACGAGAATTAATGCCAATGCCCCCAGGCTCGCCCAGGGTAACCAACGGGGTAATACCTGGCGAAACCACCCACTCAGACCGACCAAAACTAGGGTGCTCAGGCCAATCAATGCCGCATCTAGGCGATGGAACCATTCCAAAAACACCTGTAAATTCATCTGCTGGCTAGGAATCCACTGACCATAGCATAGGGGCCAATCGGGACAGGCTAATCCCGCATTCATTACCCTTGTGGCACTGCCCACCGCCATTAACAAAATCGTGGCGATCGCCATTTTCCAAACAAGGCGACGAATCCAAACTTGAACGGAGGGGGACTGGCGGGGAATGGCGGTTTGCAGAATAGACTCGGTCATGGTTACAGAAAATGCCTGAACAATGAATTTTTGCAACGTAATTCGTGAGCGAACACTTGCGTCACCGTCAGATTCTAGCCAACACTGCCAGGATGGGAAAGTGAAATGCGCTACTCTCTGGGGATTCTTTAGATTTACTTTAGATTGAGTCGTTAATCTGTATTTGCTTTACGGAGTAGAGGATTTTGAGCAGGACTTACAAAACCTGCGGGAGATGGAGGCTATTTAACAGCTCTGCGGATTGCAGCATATCAAGCAAGAATTGAAGATCCCGTTGCATAAATCACCTGGGCTGAGGAAAGGATTTCGTGACGGCGTAGGTAGTTGCGACTGGTTTCAATGCCCTGACGGGTAATCAGGTCAATGTCTCGCTCGAAAATGGTTTTCAGTTCTGCTTCCATCTGGTCTAGGGTGCGGAAGGTGGGGTGGGCGTCTGGGTGAAATTGTACCATTACGTCAATGTCGCTGTCGGGGCGAAGGTCGTCGCGCAGGACAGAGCCAAATAGAGCCAATTCTGTCACCTGCCACTGATGGCAAAACTCAGCAATTTTTTCCAGCGGTAGGTCGATCGCGGCGATCGTCATGTTAGTTCTATCCCCAAGGCTTTTAGCCCACATTCCGGGGTTTAGAGGGGAGAAAAAATAATTAGAACATAGGAATCGAAAGGAGCGGCGGCGACAACGGTTCAGGCTGAAAAAGTGCAAAATATGAAGTCACTCATCAGTCAAATTAGCGACCTGGGTAACAGCGTGAAAATAACAAGACTAACAGCCATCAAATCCCTATTCTGAGTTTTAAACATATATCCCCCAGGTACTATATGTAGTGTATAAGGACAAGTAAACACCCCTTATGTGTTGAGTTAACTTGTTTTGTGTTTTACGAGTATGATAGTTTAGGCTAATTACTCTACTAGGGGCGGCAACTAGCGGAATGTGGGTTTTAGCTGTTCGTTAATCTAAATCGTTGCCGTGGCTTCGTCTGTTTCTATCGCCCGTTCTACTCCTGTTTTAGCAATTTCTAGCCGTTGTTTGGATTGCTCCCGTACTTTCCGAGATTCCCTAAGCTTTTCTGTAATTTTCTGCCGAGTAGATTCTTACGGTAGGGTGATCGAAATACTCAACAAATCTTCGGTGGAAATTGCCGGGTAGATGTTGGCAAGTTATATCCCTCTTTCATCAAACTCGGAATGTCGGATCTAAGTGATATTAAATATAAAAAAAGGTAAGGACAAAAAATTTTAAATCCCTACCTTTTATTAAGTTTAGCAACAGAAATTTGACGAGAATTTAACCTTCCCTGGTCAATTCTAATAGAGATTTACCCCCAGCGATCGGTAAGCCATAGGCAACTTCACCCAACTTAGAACTTCCATCACCTGTTAAACCACCAAAAAAGGTTCCCCGATGTTCGGGCGTGACCAGAATTTGGGCTGTTTTCGGTGTTGAAACGGAACTCAGGAAAATTTCAGCGTAGCCGCGTAATTCAAAATTGGCCGCTTTTAAAAGCTCAGTATCAGTGATATTGGGTTGTAGGATAAATAGCACCGTATCATTACCTGCGATCGGGATTGTAAATCGAGTTTTTGCTACATCATCCCCTGGTTTTTGGAACACTCGTCCCACGATATTTTGTCCACTGGTATCAAGCAAAGTGATGACCTTGCTCGGATCAATTTCAGGGGTTTTAACCGTAAAAACGAGGGAAACTTCGATAATTGTACTTTCAAGATTGGCGATCGTTAAAAAATAGCCCTGAACTAAATTACGAGTTAAGGGGGCTAATTGGTCTGCAATTTCTTTAGGAATTTTGGAAATGGTTTCTTTAGGGAGTTGGGGTTTAACTAAAAGCTCGAAAGTAGAAACAACGGCCATAGAATTTTCCTCGAATAAAAATATTGACAAACAGAAACAGATTTTTTATTTAAATCTGCACTACTCTAGACCATAACACACAATTAACACATCTATTTAGTATATAAAGTTTAGTATGTAGAGTTACGATTTTTCTAAATTCTAATTTTTTCCGTAGAGATGATCGTATAAATTGGTTACACGAATTTCAAGTTCAGGGTTTCGCGTCTGTGGAGATTCAAGCAAAGGGGCTAAATGGATTGGCTTTTGCGAGTCCATACGCGCCAGATAACGAAACCAAGCATAGGGAATATCCCAAATATTCAATACCTGATTAAAAAAATCTGTCCCTATCGGTCGAAAATGTCCTCCTGCTTCATGGACTTGATGTTCGACAGGGGGCTTTTTAATTAATTCTAGAAAATCTTTAACAGTTGTTGCGGCGGTAGTATCTGAATCAAAAGCAAATAACCCCAATTTATTAAATAAATTGCTCTTGATAATTAACTTATTAGTTTCTTCAGGAGTCGGAGCAACACCTAATCCTAAGCGATCCAGTAAATTAGCCAAAAACTCAAATTGGAGTGCAGTTTTCGTATCACTATTATTGGGAGCGAGAAGAATAGAAATTTGCCCTTTAATAAATAAATTAGAAATTTTATCTCCTAAAATAATTTCTTGAGCAATTTGATTTTGAATAGATTGTTTGGCAAAATTTACCCGCTCTTGCAGGTATTGAATTAAAGCTTCAATCTCTAAAATAACTTTATTAATTTGCTTTTCACTGCGTGGTTTGGTCGTGTTAGACAAAATTTCTTTAAGAAATAATGCCCGTTCTTTAGGTTTATCAGGTAAGGCACTAAAACCTTCCAAAAGAGCAATATATTTACAACCAATACTGTGGCCTAACCAGTAAAAATTATGATTATCTAGGTAAGCTTGGTAGTCATAACCTTTTAATAATGCTGATCTGACCAATTCGGGCAAGATTTCATACTGTTCCGTGATTAAAAATCCCGCCTCTTGGTAATGGTTGAAAGTAAATTTAAACGGCAAAATGATGATAGTATATTGCTGGTCATAAATAAATTTGAGTAGGTGCTGATAGAAGGTTGAAGTCCCGAATGTACCGACGAACGCTCCACCGATGAATTGAATAACACCCTTCGGTTGGGGATGGAGGGCAACCCAGCTATGGGAAACAGCTTTGAATTTCATATTTCTGTTCAATAGTGTCCACAAATTTTCCACAGGGTAACATAATTTCACGGCGGCCTATGTGGGATTTTTTCGGATGACCTATGTAGAAGCGATCGCCAGAAATTTCCCGTATATCACTCACAAAAGCGTATTAAGGTAATCTAGGATGCTAGCCAATCCAGGCTTTCGGGGAATTGGGGAATGGATTGAATCAACTTTTGGGTGTAGGGACTTTGGGGATTTTCAATCATGGCTTGGGCGGTATTAATAGGTTCCGCTAATTGACCCCGATTCATCACCATAATGCGATCGCCCATAAACCGCACCACACTCAGATCATGGGAAATAAAAATATAGGTCAAGTGTAAATCCCGCTGTAACTCTTTGAGTAAATTCAGTACCTGGGCTTGCACCGACACATCTAAAGCGGATACCGACTCATCGCAAATAATAAAACGGGGATTAAGCGCCAAGGCTCTGGCAATACAAACCCGTTGCCGTTGCCCACCGGACAGTTCATGGGGAAAACGATTAAACCACGCCGGATCTAAACCAACCCGTTCTAGGAGTTCGGTGACCCGTTGCCGCTGTTGTGGGCCAGATTGTTGGGACTGGTGAATGATTAACGGTTCTTGGATGGCACGACCAATGGTCAGGCGGGGATTGAGGGAATTATAGGGATTTTGGAAAATGATTTGCATTTCTCGCCGTAACCGCCGTAATTGTTGGGATTTAGGCGGCAAAGCCAAAATATTTTGCCCATCAAACCACACTTTGCCCCCACTCACCGGGGTTAGGCGCAGGAGGGCCCGGGCCAGGGTCGATTTCCCGCAACCTGATTCCCCCACCAGCCCCAAGGTTTCGCCAGGGTAGACTTCAAATGAGACATTATCAACGGCTTTAAATTGACTCTGTTTGCCCCACAATCCCCCTTTGCCATAACTGACGGTTAAATTTTCCACCTGCAATAGGGGCGGTTGTTGTTGTAATTTTGCTAGGCGATCGCCTTCCTGGGCGGGGGTAATCAGTTCATAGGTGGGGGGCGCTTGGTCGGGGTTGAGAAAATCGGCCACGGTGGGCAGTTGACTCAGTTGGTGTCCTAACCGGGGACGGCAGGCCAATAACCCCTTGGTGTAGGGATGTTGGGGTCGATAAAGAATCTCATTTTTTGGGCCTTGTTCCACAATTTCCCCTTGGTACATCACTGCCACGCGGTCGGCAATTTCATTAATTACCCCCAAATCATGGGAAATAAAAATCAAGGACATTTCCTGATGTTGCTTACACAAATCCCGCAATAGCCGCAAAATTTCTGCCTGTACCGTCACATCCAGAGCCGTGGTGGGTTCATCGGCAATCAGTAAGCGGGGAGTGGCCGAAATAGCCATGGCAATCATCACCCGTTGCAACTGTCCCCCCGATAGTTGATGGGGATAGCGTTTCAAAAATTGGCTTTTGCGTTGTTGCACATAATCGGCGATCGCCTGGTTGACCTGACCATTGGGGGTTTGGGACTGGGCCAAAAATTCCGCTTCTAACGTTTGATCACTAGGTAATACCCTCACCTCTTGCAAAAGGGCGATCGCCTGTTGGTGAGCCTGTTGGGGGGTAATGGCTTGATGGAGTCGAATCGCTTCAATCAGTTGAAAGCCAATGGTAAAAACGGGATTGAGGGAACTCATCGGCTCTTGGAAAATCATGGCGATCTTGCCGCCCCGATACTGCCGCTTTTCCGCTTCCGGTAATGGCACAAGATTGACTGACTGAGTGGTCGCCTTGGGAAAAAAAGTGATTTCGCTAGTGGGCTCCACCCAACCCGGTTTGGGGACTAAGCCCATGATGCCCAAAGAGGTGACTGACTTTCCCGATCCCGATTCCCCGACAATGCCGAGGATTTCGCCTCGCTGCAAATCAAAATCAATGCCCTTAACGGCTAAAACGGTTTCCCTCGTCGTGGGGTTAGGAAAACCAATTTGAAGATGGCGAACAGCAAGGATCGGGTCGTTGTCATTCATAGGACAGTTAAGAAAAAGCTAGTAAAACTCTAACAGGCTTAACGAGGGTCGATGGCGGAGTGTGATCAAAAACGCCTCCCCAGAACAAACTGTTGAGGAGAAGCGGGGACACCGTTAAAATTCGGTTTTCTGCTTTTTGTTGGGTCAGGAAAATCTAGTCTGACTCCACCGGCACAAAATCCAGATGATTAAACAGAGTTGTCACAAAGCTAAAGAGCAAGAAGGGCAGGGAAAGCACCAACACCAATCCCACCGTGGCTAAGGCATAAACGGGACGGGTACTGCTGACGAGGGCAAGGGCTGACGCGAGGGACAGAAAAATGACAATTAACCAAACGATGATTTGGCCATAGATGTCGCCAAAGCTCAGGGTGCAGACCATGCGGTATTTGGGTAAGTCTTGTTCCATGGTTGAAAAATCCTGTAATGTTATGGGGAAGAAGTAAACCGTCTAACCGACAGAAGTTAAGATTGACCGACAGTCAAAGCGGCGATTGGCCAAAATTTTAGAAGATATTTTTGGCCGTGATGTTAATTTTTAAGACGCAAATCCAGATTGATCCATTGTGGCAGGTAGGGGAGGGCGTTTTGGTCGAGAATCCCCTGACTACATCCAAGCCTGTTAATCAATTTATCCGCTAGTTTTTGCATCGTCCATCGCTTGCTCAAGATCCAGAGCTAAGAAGCGATCAAGGGCCTGATATATCCAGTACAAGGGCAGTTTGGGGTCGGTGCTCATTTTTTGGAACCCTAACCGTGCTCCCAACTCGGCGTAGCTGGGGTGAATGATTAGGGTGTACATATCCATCAAATTTGGGAAGTCCTGTTGCATTCGACGTAACGTTTGCTGGGCATCTCGCAGCAATGGCACTTGGGCCTGGGTATGATAGGCGGATTCAATCATCCAACTGCGGACAAAAACCGCCCGACAGTCTAGATCACCGGGTTGGGCCATGGTAAAGGGATCGATGTCCGATACTTGGCTGAGGTGTAACCCCTGGCTGGGGGGCGCAAAAAATTTGATTTCCGATTCCCGCAAGGTGGGGTAAAGGGCGTAGAAACCGACGGGGTTTTGGTTATCTAGACGTCGCAACACCCGCATCCCCTGGGGATACTGTTCTGCCCAATCCCGCAAAATATTGGCGATGCGATAGGGAATGGCGTCGGCGTTACGATTCAGCCAGTTGTAATTACTGGATAGCAGATTGGCGATCGGCACAGCGTCACAGCGGGGATCAAACGCATCGGATTCCACCCCGGCGATCGCCGGGTTTGTGGTCTCGGTCAAAAGTTCGGGGGGCGGCACAATAGCAATTTCCGTCACGTTGCCGTCAAATTGTTTGCGAATTAAATTGAGGGCCGCCAGTTTGTCCAGCATCATGCCAGCAGCGCGATCACTGCCCCGGTCTTGATCGTGATAAAAAACCTCCGCTGCCTCCCGACAGCTACAGTCAATCCAGGGAACGGGGGGTAACTCCGTTAAGGGCATTGGTATGGAACGCTGCTGGTGATGAGCCTGTTTCAACAATAGATAAAGCCAAAGCCGCATAAAACAATCTGCCCGTCGTCCTGTGACCCCGACCCGCCGCATCATCCCCTGGAGATAGTGTTGGTACAAGGGCGCCGGTAACCAGGCTTGGAATTGGTCGAAGTCGAACTGAAAGGGCTGGGTCATGGTGGGGTTACCGATACTGCACGGAGTTAACTTCCAGTATTGCCTAAAAACTTCGGATTACTTCGGTGCCCTTCCTGTCCCTGACCCATGCTTGGGGGCAACTCCTTTGGCTCATTTTCAGTGCAGGGGCACCGCCGCCATGATTGAAACAGGAATTCAATCAGGTTGTTATGTTGACCCTCTATCAAGTGAAACCCACTTTTCAGCGTTGCTTGCGTCCCCTGGTGCAACGGTTGGCCCGTTGGGGTCGATCGCCCAATGACATTACCCTCTTGGCGATCGCCGTTTCGGGGGTTGGTGGGTTGGCGATCGCCGTTTTTCCCGAATCTCCCTATCCGTTATTGGCTTTGCCGGGGGTGTTGCTACTGCGGCTGGCGTTGAATGCCATGGATGGTCTGTTAGCCCGAGATTATGCCCTGACCAGTGACTTGGGTTTGGTGCTGAATGAGTTGGGGGATGTGGTGGCGGACGTTTTTTTGTATCTGCCCTGGGTATTGATCCCCGGTATTAACAGCACCGGAATTATCGCCTTCGTCATTCTGGCTCTACTGACGGAATTTGCTGGCCTTTTAGCCCTGGTGTTGACCCAAACCCGTGCCTACGCTGGCCCCATGGGCAAAAGCGATCGCGCCTTAGTCTTTGGCATTCTTGCTTTAGGACTGGGGTTGGGGTTCTTGCCGGGGAGTCTGGTGAACGGGATTGTCGTGATCCTTTGCGCTTTGGAAGCCTGGACGATCACCAATCGGTTGCGTCCGGCTCTCCGAGGAGGTGAGCCATGGCGTTAACCTTACCTCCTGCGGTAATTTTCACCCTCGTTGGCCTTTACGCCCTGTTGGGATTGGCTAGCATCATTGTCCTAATTCTGACCCGTTGCCGCCCTGGGCAAGATTACAGCGAATTAAAGGCCCGGATGCGGTCTTGGTGGGTCATGGTGACGGTGTTTAGCTTGGCATTAACCCTCAATCGCACCGTTTCCATCCTCTTCTTTGCCGGCCTCAGTTTTTTAGCCCTGCGGGAATACCTCTCCCTAATTCCCACCCGCCTCGGCGATCGCCATGTGTTGATTTGGGCTTACATTGCCATCGTCCTGCAATATTACTGGGTCTATAGCGGCTGGTATGGAATGTTTTTAATTTTCATTCCCATTTATATGTTCCTATTCTTACCCATGCGAATGGTGTTGATTGGGGAAACCCAGGGCTTTTTAAACGCCATTGGCACGTTGCACTGGGGCTTGATGTTGACGGTTTATACCCTCAGCCATCTTTCCTACTTGTTAATGACCTCACCTACCACTAATCCTGTGGCGGGCGGGACGGGTTTACTGCTTTACCTGGTGATTCTGACGGAAATTAATGACATTGCCCAATACTGTTGGGGCAAATTATGGGGCCGTCATCCGGCAGTTCCCTCCGTCAGTCCGGGAAAAACCCTTGAAGGTCTGCTGGGGGGCGTGGTAACAACGGCGATCGTGGCAGTTAGTTTAGCGCCCTGGTTAACCCCCTTCTCCCCGTTTCCGGCCTTGATTTTGGGCATTTTGCTCAGCCTAACGGGGTTTATTGGCGACGTGACCATCTCCGCCCTGAAGCGGGATTTAGGCATCAAGGATAGTGGCACGCTCCTGCCGGGGCATGGGGGGATTTTAGACCGGGTGGATAGTTTGACCTACACGGCGCCGATCTTTTTCCATTTCACCGTTTATTTTTACGGGGGCGGTGGGGTATGAAACGTTGCTTGAAACAGGGGGTTGTTCTAGCCACCAAAATTGTTGCCCATCTGTTGTTGGGATTGGCTATTCGCCATCGGGAACGCTTACCCCAATCCGGCCCCGCCATTCTAGTCGCCAACCACAACAGCCATTTAGATGCCCTTGTGTTGATGTCCCTGTTTCCCCTGGCCATGGCACCGCAACTGCGCCCCGTCGCTAACGCCGAGTATTTTCTCCACCAAAATCGTTGCCTCACCTGGTTTGCTCGTCAGGTGTTGGACATTATTCCCGTGGCGGGCACGCAGTGTGCCTCTGGCATCGCCGTAACCCCCGATTCCGGGCCTTGTCCTAAACACCACCGCGCCTTTCTTGCCCAGTGTGCCGAGGCCCTGGCCCAAGGACAAATTGTCATCCTTTTTCCCGAAGGTTCCCGGGGCTACCCCGAACAAATAAGCCCCTTACAGAGCGGCATTGCTCACCTTGCCAAACGGCATCCCTTGGTTCCCATCATTCCCATCACCCTGACCAACCTTGGCAAAGCTTTACCTAAAGGAGATCCCCTGTTGGTACCCTTTGTGTGCGGTGCGGTCGTGGGAGAACCCCTGGTTTGGAACGGCGACAAGCTGGCGTTTTTAGACACCTTAGCCGCCACCTTTCACACCTTAGCCACAGAATTTTCCTCAAATTAACTTGGAGACCTAACCATGACTGTCAATCTTGCCTCGACCCGTGCCTTACCCACCTATGCCCAACTCCGTCGCCCTCTGCCGGTGTGGCATCCCAAAGCCTGGTATTACGCCGCTTTTCGCCTGGCATTACGCACCGTGGGACAACTTTCCACCGGGGTACGGCTCGGTTATCGCTACGGCTTTGATGCCGGTGTGATGTTGGAATACGTTTACCGCAATCACCCCAGCGGGGTTACGCCCTTGGGAACCCTGATTGATCACCTTTATCTCAATTCCCAAGGCTGGCAGGGGATACGCGATCGCGCCCAGTTATTACAGACCACCCTGGAAACCGTGTTGGCATCCCATTTACAAGCCGGCCAATCCTGTCATCTGTTAGACGTGGCCTGTGGTGGGGGCCGTTACGACCTCGAAGTTCTACAAAAATTTCCCTCCCATGGCATAAACGCCACCTTGCGAGATTACAAACTGGAAAACGTTGCCCAGGCCCGACAACTAGCCCAACAATGGGGAATTAACGCCCAGATCGAACAGGCCGATGCCTTTAGCGACGGGGATTTAAATCAAGTCCAACCCCGCCCCAATGTGGTGGTGATTTCTGGACTCCATGAAATTTTGCCCGATAACGATCTGATTGAACACCATTTCCAACAGATTTATCGCATTATGGATGCCCCCGGCACCCTCATTTTTACCATTCAACCCCATCACCCCCAACTGGAACTCATTGCCCGGACTCTCCCCGCCCACACCGGACAACCCTGGACCATGCGGCTCCGGTCATGGGAGTTAACCCGCCAATGGGCCCTGGCTGCTGGCTTTGTTAATCCCCGGATGCAGATGGAGAAACACGGCATTTTTGGCGTTGTAACCATGGAAAAGCCGAATCTCCCCTAGGGGGGAACCCTCCCCGTCCAGTGGAAACGGTCTTCGTACCAGGGCGGGGAACCAACCATATCAATAATGAGACGCCGTCTGGTCTATCGGGGGAAAAGCTTGTTAAGCTAGTTAAACAGTTAATCGCTGTTCCTGAGACCATTTTCCGTTTTCCGTAACGTTTTGATGGGGGACTGATCCCCAGAACGAGCGGAACCATCGCTGACCAATAAGGGGAATTTTTCTGTGTTGCACCTCATCTACATCTTGGCTTTTACGGTGATTGCCTTCCTTGCCGTCAGTAATTTAATTCGTAGTTTGATTTCTGTCAGCATGGGAACCCAGCGCACTGGGCCTAGTAACAATTCTCGCCGTTTTGGGCAAAGCAACCATCCCGAACTGTTTGACAACAACGGTATGCCGATTAATGAGCCGTTGTTGGTAATGCGGTCGGTGAATGTGGATGATGCGAGACAGCGCCTAGATGCGATTTTTGAGGCGTCTCCGAGTGGAACCCGTCAAGATGTGGAAGAAGAAACTTAATTTTTAGTTGCCTTTTTAATCGGTTCAAGGGGGTTGGTGATAGAAGGACTAAAGCCGACGGCGTAATATGGCAAGTTCCATCGTTGTGCCAACTTTAAAACCTGTTGTCTGGCGATCGCCGTTTCAAAGACGCTGGAAAAAATAGCCTTGATGGGATGAGTTGTTAACCAGTGATGGAGCCGTCGCGGATCACCCATAATCGCCCCTTTTAGAATATAAATTCCTGGCCACTGTTGGTCATAAAGGCTTTGTAATTGAGCAACACTAGCAACGGATTCATCAAGGGCGATCTGCGTTTGGAAAGTCTGGGCGAGGGAAAAAAGATCACTCAGTTGATGCAACGGTAGGGGGTGTTCGAGATATTCAATGTGAATCGTTGTTTGGGAATCTTGCCTTTGGCGATCGAGTAACGCTAACCACTGTTTTGCCTCAGTTAAATTTAATCCTCCATTAGCATCGAGGCGGAGATGGGTGTTGGGGGGCAGTTTTGCCAGTAATTGTAAAAACCAGGCTTGTTCTGTGGGGACTTTTTGCACACCGATTTTCCATTTCACCGTTTGGCAGGATAAAGTGGGGACTTTTTCGAGATAATCCAAAGCGGTTTTGCCCGTGGGTAAGAGTTGGCAATAGTTGAGATCCTGAAATTTATCCGTTTGATCAGCTTGATCCGCAAAGCCCCATTCCGCACTACCAAAAGCAAATTGACAGCAGGGTAGGTAATCGCCAAGGTCTTGAATTTTCTCTGGGGTAATCCAGCCATTAAGTTGTTGGCAAAATTCGGTGGCCTGGGCTAAAGTTTCTGTGCCAAACCAAGGCAACGGCGCAATTTCTCCTGAGGATGTTTGCCCTTGATCATTGGTGAGTTGAATAATAATCCCCTGGCGGTGTGTCCAATGACCGTGGGCCGTCACTAAGGGAAATGTCAGGGGAAATTGATAGGGCTGAAACTGAACTTGGTATGGGGCACTCATGGATGGGGGAAGGAAAAAAGGAAAAATAGGTCGTTAATGTTTCCAGTGTGAATCATGATTTGATCACGGCAAAATTTATTCCCCAGGAGTTTTCAATGTTTGATTTACCCCGTCATTTCCAGAAACCTCAACCCCTCCAACAGGGCGATCGCCTAACGGTGGTTTCCACGAGTGGCAGTTTGCGGGAACGGGAAGATTTTGATCGCGGTGTTGATCTTTGGCGATCGTGGGGCTACGAAATTACCTTTAGTGAAGGTTACGAAAACCAAGCGGGTTATTTAGCCGGGACAGATCAGGAACGGCGATCGAGTCTATTGCAAGCCTGGAACGATCCAAACTGTCGAGGCATTCTTTGTAGTCGGGGCGGCTATGGGAGTGCGCGGCTATTGGAAGATTGGCACTGGCCAGACAGTGATCCAAAATGGCTGTTGGGGTTTTCCGATGTGACGGGGATTTTATGGAGTTTGGCAAAAACGGGCATCGAAAGTTTACATGGCCCTGTGTTGACCACCCTGGCGGATGAGCCGGAATGGGCCCAATCTCGTTTACGTAATTATTTAAGCGGGAAACCGTTAGATCCCTTACAAGGCAAAGGTTGGGGCGGGGGGAAAGTGCAGGGTCGTTTAGTCGTCGCTAATCTAACGGTGGCCACCCATTTATTAGGAACCCCTTGGCAACCTAATTTTCAAAACGTCATTTTGGCGATCGAAGATGTGACGGAAGCGCCCTACCGCATTGACCGCATGTTGACCCAATGGCAATCAGCGGGTTGTTTATCCCAATTAGCGGGTATTGCCCTCGGTCGTTTTAGTCGTTGTGAAGCCCCGGCCGGCTTTCCCAGTTGGACAGTGGAAGAGGTACTTGGTGATCGTCTCCAGGATTTAAACATTCCCATTGTGGCGGACTTACCCTTTGGCCATGACGGGGCGAACGCGGTGCTGCCCGTGGGTGGTTGGGTGGAACTCGATGGTGATCGGGGAACACTCACTTGTTTAACTTTAACTGTTTAACAAGCCATTAATCATTGACTGACGACAAAACCAGTATCCAAACCGTGATCCCCCTAGATACCTTGGGGGGATTTTTTTGTCCAAAAATAAAATTCTCGCTGCGTTTTCTCATTTCACGAAAATCTTAAAAATCTTAATTTTCTTTAAAGAATGTGTAAACAAAAAATTTATTTATTTTTTAAGTTTTTTATTTTATAAATTATCTAAAAACAAGTTTTATGAATTTATTTTTATTTGTTCTTAATTTTTTTGCTTTTTGTTTTGATTGTCACCCAATAAAATAAGGGTTGCTTGATATTATGATTTAAAGCAGCAATTTTTGATTTAAAACTCCTGTAAATAAGCTATTTTTGATTTTTCTGAGAAATTTGCCATTAAGATAAAATTAACTTTATTGAACTCATGAACTTCATCATTTGTATAAAATCTAGTTTTTATGAATTTACATATATAAAATTTATTTATTTTTAGCTTAATAATTTTAATTAATTACACACTACTATGTGGTTATATAAAAATTAAATTCAAAAACCATATTTGCATTAAGCAAAAAAACAAAATCGCAAAATATTGTCAGCGGCAGGAGATCGTGAGGAGATTTCAGGCTGGCGTCCTCGCTAACCAATCAACAAAAGCAGCAAGGTTAATAAAAACAACATCAAGGAGGGCTCCAGATCTATCAGTTTGTCTTCCTCTCTCTCCCCCAAAAAAGCCTCGGAAAAAAAGCCCAAGATCGCCACAAAATTCTTTGGATCAACGCAAGGATATTAATGATTAGATAAAAGCGTTTATTCAATGGTAATCGAACTTTTTCAGTGCGCCTGAAATAAGAAAAATCAGGATTTTATTTCCTAAAATTAATGCCCTATAAATTAATAAAAAATATCATTCTTGGCCGTTTTTAAGTCGTGTTTAGTCGTTTCAACAGCAGGAAAAAATATGAAAAAATTGGCTGTATTCAAGTCTTATTAAAACTTTAAAATCTCAAGTAAAACGAGAATTCTTATGGTATTTTTTGGGAAAAAATATTCTAATACCGATAATTACTCTTATCGGTATTAGCTAAAGGTCAATAAAATAGGGACTTTTACGCCCCTAATGCCAAACAGTCTATGAATTAATGGATTAGCTAGAGTAGCTTTCTAGTCTGGGGATGAGGGGAATTTGCCTTAATTTAATGCCCGGTACAGTAAATGCTTTAGGAATGGTATCTGGGTCAAGGGGAGCACTTAATTCATACTTAGTTTGAGGCGTGAATAAAACTCCTAAAACACTCACTGGAACTTGCAAAAATAAGTTGGCAATCAAGTAGGCGATCGCCGCCATCAATAAACCCAAAAATCGAATTTGGGGTAGATTAACCACTAGCCCATAGGTGATGGGGGCATAGAGATAAACCCCCCAAAGCAGACCTAAACTGAGTAATCCCCCTAATAGGGTGAGCCACCGCTGTTTAGATTGCTTGAATAACGCCAATACTCGCCGCTGGGATTCCGTTAAACTGCCCGGATGAATGGCAATAATTAATAAACTAAAGATTTCAAAGGGACGAAACCACTGCATCACCATAATCGGTAGCCAGGCAATCGCCACTAGAAAGACGATTTCTAAGCCATAGGGAGTCAAAGGCGTTCCCACCGCCAAACCACAGGCCATCCCCAGTAACGCTAAGGGAACCACCACAATTCCTGCTAAATGTATCCACAAAAAAGGTTCCGAACGAAAAGTTGCCATCTTTAAAGTACCCTCCAATGACATTTCACAGATTTCACAAAAATTCAGGACTCCCCTGTCATCGACTTAAAGTCACTATTGATTAATTATCCTAGCGAATTTCTTCCCCTTGACAGATCAGATTGCCGAGCCACATGACTGATCATTTATGCCTAAATTCGCTTTAGTTTAATCCCAAGGAATTTTCCAAAGCTTCGATCACCACTTCCGCCACTTCTTTGATTCGAAATTGACAGGCTTGGGTTTCCGTAGACGCAAAACTCCCATTTTCCCAAAATTTATTACTCCCAGCGCCGCCGCCACATAGTCCGAAATACTCACAACTTTGGCGGCAATTTTCTACCCCTACGCTCATGTCGTGATAGATGCGCTGAAACTTTTCGGTATCACAAACAGAAGTAAAACTATCGTGCAGAATATTACCAAGAATAAAGTCTCCATATTGCGGAGTTTTAATGGCCAATAACTCTGGGTCAAAGGTGGCAAAATTTCCCTGGTGATCAATACTGACAATGCCGAAAGGACGATTCATGTCGGTATTTTCTAGGCGATCGCCAGTGTAAATAAGATTACATAGACATTCAAATTCACGGACTCGAAATTCTGGATCGCTATGGCTAGTTAGTTGCCAGAAACGCCGTAAAAATTGACGATATTTTTCTAAAGTACCTTGCTTATCTAAAGAAGAGGTTGTATTAATACCCTCAGTTTCTTCCATATTAAAGCCCACATCATAAAGCCCATGATCACAGAAAAATTGGAAAATTTCGTCAGGATAATCTAAGGATTCTGCCGTTAAAACTGCAATCACACTATGGCAGAGTTCATTTTTTTGTAACCATTCAATGCCCCGCATGGTGGCGGCGTGACTACCTTTTCCGATGCGGGTTTTACGGTGGGCATCGTGGAGAAACGCCGGGCCATCTAAACTCACCCCCACATGGACAGGATATTGTTTAAATAAATCACACCAAGCTTGGTTAATTAAAATGCCGTTGGTTTGGAAAGAATGATTAAATTCAAGTTGTTTGGTGTTATATTTTTGGCTCGCTGTTTCGATTTGGGCAAAGGCTTGGCGATAAAATTCTAAACCAGCGGCTAGGGGTTCGCCAGCGTGCCAACAAAGGGTGAAGTCAATGGTCGTGAAAGGACTGGCAAAAATAGTCGCCATGATTGGATCAATTAAGTCCAATGCCATCGTATTTTTCAAATGGCGATCGGGTAAATAACAATAATCACAATCTAAATTGCAGTAAGAAGTCGGCTGTAAAATAATTAAATTAGTCGGCCCAAATTTGTCCGGATTGGGTGCTAATAGCGACTGAGAAGTAACAGAATTAGGGCTTTTAGTCTGCATTGTTATGGAAAAAAATTAATATTACCAACGATTAACAAAACCCCCACCATCACTCCAACCGTTACGCCAAGGATTAACGTTGACAAAACCCCCACCGCCGCCCGCATTCACAAAACCCCCACCCCCACCCCCAATACCCAACCCACCCCCACCCCCAGCAATTACAAAAACCCCGCCCCCCCCAGCGGAAACAAAAAC
>Ga0315905_10001436_pt1 | contig 25558 bp, 22 predicted proteins | sample LakEriMetagenome_5_FD_203522 | JGI IMG/M metagenome (GOLD analysis project Ga0315905, IMG submission 203522) | Freshwater fungal communities from buoy surface, Lake Erie, Ohio, United States - Buoy 4 MA121 | ecosystem: Environmental > Aquatic > Freshwater > Lake | place: USA: Lake Erie, Ohio...
AAGCCAATTTTTCGCCGCCGATCCATAGCAACGCCAAACCAATGCCTTGACCGCAACCCAACGCCAGATATTCCCCACCGCTCCCTAACCAAACTTGACTGGCCACAACCGTCAACGCCACGGCGATCGCCGTTCCCAATTGTTTAATCCCCCCAGTCCAGCGCGGAGTTTTTCTGCCCACTAATTTAGGAAGATGAATCAACATAACGACAAAAATAAAATTCAGACAAATACGTCATAAAAAAGACAAAAAACGCCAATGTTTAGTCGGATTACCGTAAAAAATAGAAAAACTTAGACACATTCAAACACTTTGGCCAAAAACAGACAGACAAACCCGGTCGTCAATGGCATTTACTAAGCAAACTACTAACTGGCACAAAAAAAATTTAAGTAAGTGTATCTGTTTCCTAAACTGTGCCTAAACTAGGATTGATTTCACTTCCCCCCATTGGGTGAAAAATTGTCCGAGCCCCTTTATGAAAATCCTGATTGTCGAAGATGATCCCCTGATGCAGCTCGGTTTAGCCCAAACCTTGGGAAATGAAAGCCAGTTTGAAATTATGGGTCAAGTTGAAGATGGTTATGGGGCTGTCCAACAGGCGATCGCCCTCCAGCCCGACTTAGTGATTATGGATATTGGCCTGCCTGGATTGGACGGGATTGAAGCCACCAAACAAATTAAAATTGCCGCCCCCCAAATTCATGTGGTGATGTTGACATCCCATACCCTACCCAATGAAATTATTGCCGCCTTGGCCAGTGGGGCCGATGCCTACTGCGTCAAATGATCTACATTAGAACGGTTAATTAAGGCGATCGATGCCGCCAAAGACGGAGCCACCTATCTCGATCCCCAGATTGCGCGGGTCGTGATCGAAAAACTTAAATCCCCTGATACCGAAATTCAATCAACCAATATTGCCAGTTTATCTGAGCGAGAAATTGATGTTTTGAAATTAATTGTCGAAGGCAAAAGTAACCATGAAATTGCCACAGCCCTTTATCTAAGTACTAATACAATTAAAACCCACGTCCGGGGCATTATGAATAAACTATCGGTGGATGACCGGGTACAGGCCGCCGTGATTGCCCTACGTTCTGGATTAGTTTAATGTCACAAATTCAACCATTACTGCACCCCAATACTGCGCCCTTCATTGCCCAAAATAATTGGCATATCTGCTTTTAAGGGTTCCCAGCCCACATCAAACCCTTTTTTCCAAGCAATTTCCCGTGCCTGTCGAAAACTTTTAAAGGAATCTGGCCTGACAAGAAAGGCTAGATATTCAATACGGGGATCAAAATTCGCCAATTGCTGCTGATATTGAGAATCCTGCGCGGTTAAATTATTTAATTGATCGCCCACCTCTTCCCCTTTTTTTAGGTCATACCGAAGAGAGAGATTATTAAGATTAACAATACTGACTTGATAGTCATTCGTATCTAACGTGACTTGCTGTAATTTTGCCGCCTGGATTGCCACACAGTTTTGATATTCAGATAATTTCTGTAAATAATCATTATAAATCGTGGCGGATTGACCACTCGGCTTTTGCGGTTCTCGGCAGGGTTCTTCGTTTTTAAGCTGATCTTCTAACGCCCCCTGTACCTTATCGGTGTCCACGTAATGAAGGCGATCGCCCCGCAGTTCAAACAACCGAGCGATTTTATTAGTGGGTTTGGCCATGGGAGTACGGATCACGCTGGCAGATTCTACCGTCACCAAACTGAGAAACAAACCGATAAACATCAACACGCCGACCGTATTGGTCATCACGTCTAAAAATGAGTCTAAATTTTGTTCAGGCAAAGCCCTGTGATAGCGAGGATTACGTCGTTTCATAACTGGGGAGTCAATTCCGTTTCAAAGTTTAATTGCAATCCATCCTCAAACGGCTCATAACCAATATCAATACCCCGTGATTCTACTAAAGTGCGTAGGGTTTGAAAAGTATCAATTCCCCCCGGACGAACGGCCACAATTAAATATTCTTTGTCCCGATTTTTACTTAACTGATCTAACAATGTTTTCAAAGCTGGATTCTGTTTCAATTGTGCCGACGGAATGGTTATTTTTTCGGGATAAAGAATAACTCCTTTTTCTGAACATTCTAAGTAACGGGGCGACTTGCTTTGATCTTGTCCCTGTTTTTGATCCCCTTCCTGTTTAGCAATAATCTTGACTTTTTGCTGATTACCCATTGTTTGTGTGGTCATGACAATAATCAATAAAATTAGTGCGCCAATAGTACAAGCCAAAATAGACAAAAAAGGGAAGAGATCCATCGTGATCTCTGCGGATTTGTGGCGGTAACGGGACATAGCAACGGCAGAAAGTTTAATTAACAATAACCTAACGCCCACTAGAAACGCCAACGAGAACAAGTTATTGTGACTCAACGTCGGGATAGATCTTGCAAAACTTGGGCAACATCACTCTCCACCACGGGCAAATTTTGCAAATCTACAACGGTTAACGCCTTGGTAATCGCCAGGGTCAATAAAGAAATTCCAGCCTTGGCTGACTCTCCAAACCAATGGGCCCCCAGAACTTTATCCTGTTCATTGGTAATAATTTTACATAGCCCCCGCAGTGGAGAAACGGCTTGGCAAGGCTCATAACCATAGTAAACATGAATGTTTTTAAGTTGTTGGGTCGCCTCCTGCTGATTCAAACCAACACGATACCAAGGCGGATTTAGGTCGATACCAAAAGGGATTTGGGCATAATTTATCGGCTGGCGGATTTTTCCTAATACCCGATCCACCACATAGTGGGCTTCTTGAATGGCGCACTGCGTAGCGGATTTTTGGGCGATCGCCTCGGAAGTGTAGCCTTTTAGCCAACCACCACAGGCAAAAATTTGGGGATGGGTCGTTTGTAAATAGTCGTTAACCGCTAGATAAGTGTCATTGATTGATATTTCCCGCGGGCCTGACAGATTTTCCTCCCAGTGCCACAGTAACTCTGGCAACGGCGCACCACGAAACGGATCTTTAGGCGATCGCCATAAGGCATCAACCGTAATTTCTTGGGACTCAGTGGGGGAGACAATCGACAATTGATAGGTTTGATGATCGGCGTTGAAATGGGGCGTAAAACGGTGACAGTTGGGCCAAATTTTGATGCCCATTGTTTCTAAATAACATTGCAATAAATGACTCATTTCTCGGTCTTCCCCCGGCAATAAATGGGAGTTACGGGTGAAAAGCTGAACAGAATTGCCTTGTTGAGCTAAAGTTTGGGTCAGGATTAAATTTTGCGGTAATGCGCCCCAGATTGCCCAGGTTTTTGCTTCTGATGAATTTTTGGGTGGACTGAATAAATTATCTTTGATTAAAGCGTTGTGGGTCGCCTGATACTGTTTAACGTTCGTGGTTAATAAATAAGCGTTTGCTTTTAATTCTCTTTGGGAAACTTGCCAAACTAACTCCACTTCCGTCTTGTTAAAATGGCCAGACTCCAGGATCACATCAACCCCCAAAGCCGCCAATTGTCGCAGTATTTCCTCAGGCTCAGTTTCGACGGAACATAAATCATTAAACTTTTGGGGTAGTTCTCTTTCTGCCCAGAGCGTTTCCCAACCTTGGGTAATCAGGGCAATGCGGGAGGTTGGAAATTTTTTGATTCCCTGCTGGGCGGCGCTTATCCCTTCTGGACTGGCTCCAATAATGACCAAATCATACATAGTTCTTCAACTAACCCCCACCCGATCTTGATTTGATCTAAGTGGGGGCTAGGGGTAATAGCGGATATCTCAACGCCGGATTAAACCAATTTCAAATCAGGATATTCGCTGATAATGTCATTACTGGTGAGGGTGTCCCCTTCTTGTTGGGGTGTCCAGAGCACTTCGATGGCTAAAAGGCGATCGCCACCCAGACCACCAATGGATTGTAAAGCCGTTTTAAGATCACTGGAATCATTAACCGTGGGCAGGTTCAGTTTGCCAAAAGCCGCTGCAATGATGGTCACGAGGATGTATTCCCCCGCCGCCTCCGGCACTAGCTCCGCTTGATCACCACCGAGGGCAGGCTTGCGATCCGCTTGACGTAATTGATTATTGAAATTACTTAAGGTTTCATCGCTAAATTTACTCCGTTCCGTTAGGGCTAATTGATTAAAGGCGGCTTCAGCAATGCTCAATCGGGCCGTATCACTTTGACTGGAACCATAGACCCAATATTCCGGGTGACGGAGCAGGGCTAACGTGGCTTCCTGTAACACCAGGGAACGACCATTGGCTGTCCCCGTATCCGCAGACCGGGCTAATTCATCCAACTCTCGTTTAAGACTGCGGGCGTTGGCCAATAATCCAACTTGAATTTGGGCAATGCCAACTTGGGGATCATCATTTTCCACCATCGATCCGCCGCTGCCGCCCCCATTACCCCGGACAGCATTGATCACGATATTGGCGATCGCAATCATAATCAAAATGCCAAACAGGCCGCTAAAGCCGCCGCCAAAGCCAAAGAAGGGAATGATGAAGGGAAAGCCAAAACCACCGCCCATGCCGCCGCCAGAGCGATAATTTCCGCCCCCCCGAGGAGCACTGTTGAAACTCCGGCTAGGGGCCCGGAAAGATCCGCCGCCAATTCTACCGCCACTCCGGGCCGCTGAGGCTTCTGATGCCGGGCCAAAGACTAAAGTAAATACCAATAACAGGGCGATCGCCGTTGAGCTAGTCCGCGTTAGCAGGGAGCGCCAGGGGAATTTTCGTAAACAGGGCAAAGTCTTCAGCATAGAAAAACAAATTTTGATAGTGAGATCGAAAAAGTAATGGCAGGTAGGGCCACAACATGACCGTCCCATTTCTCTAGGGTAACGAATTAATTGGCCCTAGGATTGGGTCTCGCTATTCGGTTTACCCCGCTCGTTGACCTGGGTTTGGATAGAGAGTTATCGGGAATATTCCCGCACAAACTTAGGATATCGCCTCGTTCTCCACTCCGCGATACTTGGCTGCCTCCTGAGAAACGACCACTTCTTCAAAGGTTCCTGATTTAACAATTTTTCCCTTATCCAACAAATAAAGGCGATCGCAGTTTTCCACCGTTGAAAGGCGATGGGCAATAATTAGCAAGGTTTTTGTGCCCGATAAACTGGCGATCGCCTCTGTCACTAACTTTTCCGTTTCCGTATCTAAAGCTGATGTCGCTTCATCCAACACCAACACATCCCTTTCATGGTAAAGCGCCCTGGCAATTCCCACCCGTTGCCGTTGTCCCCCCGACAATCGCACCCCCCGTTCTCCGACAAGGGTGTCTAACCCTTCTGGTAATTGGGCGACTAAGTCCATCAGTTGGGCTGCAATAATCGCTTTTTGAATACGGTTATCGTCAATTTCAGCAGCAGGAATGCCAAAAGCAATGTTTCGTCGCAAAGACTCATCGGTCAAAAAGATAGATTGGGGAATATAACCCAGATTATTTTGCCAGGCTCGTAAATCTTGATAAATAGACTGCCCATCCACTCGAATATCGCCCGACGTGGCACTCAAAAGCCCTAAAATTACATCAACTAAGGTCGTTTTTCCTGCTCCCGATTTACCAATAAATGCTATTGACTCACCTTTTTTAATTCTTAGATAAATCTTGTCGAGGGAATCAACCGTTGTGTTGGGATAACGATAGCTGAGATCATCAATAATAATTTCATGCTTAAACTCCATAGTCTCTCGGGGTGCTTTTCCGGCTTTGAGCGAGTTATTCGCCAACCAAATGCGTTGGTGTTCTTCCCCAATTACACTAGCAATTTCCTGAAGATCAGTGTAGATAGCTTCGATGGAAAAACTATTTTGCTTCATCGTGGCATAGGAGTTAATAATAAAATTTGCCGACGGAATAATTCTTAGGGATGCAACAGCAAAAACGGCGAGAATTCCAGCGCTGCTATCTTGACCTTGGGATGGGAAAAGGGTTGTGATCAAAGCGACAGTGATGATCAGAGCGATTAAGCTAAAACGAATGGAACTTGAGGGAAATTCTCTCCAGATTGTTACCTTCGATGTATATTTAGCTAAATTAAAAGCCTCAACAGAAACCAGTTGATCGAAATAGGCTTCTGCCCCGATCACCCGAGTATCCTTAATCCCCCCCATGGAGTGATTAATAGTCTTGACAATCTGCTGGGAGGTTAGCACCATTTTTCTACCCCAGTCTTTAACCCGTTTGCCGAAGTATAGTGAGAATAAAAAGGGCGGCAAAATCATCAGACCAATTAGAATTAATAGATTCGAATCGACAAAAAAAAGGAGCAAGAACATTGTGGACAAAACAATGGCACTGGTAGTGATTTTTAAAAGGCTGCTTAGAAAAATTCCATAGGCGTTAGTTTCATTCATCACATGGGTAATGATTAAGGCAGAGTTTTTACCAAGATGGAAATTATAGGGAGCAAACAAATAAAAATGCATTAGATTTTTGATCAAAAATGCCCGACTATTGTTAACGAATGTGGTAATCTGCCATTGGGAATAAAAATACAGAACAAATTGAATTGAAAAAATTACTATCAACCCTAATCCATAGACTAAGATGATATTTCTATGCTGCGTAATTCCTAGTTTTATAAACTGCTTAATGACAAAGCCATTAGTGCTTTGAGATTGCTTGGTGACAAGGCTGATAAAGGGCTGTAATAATCCAATTCCCAGTAAGTCAATGACGGTGACGACAAAAAATAAAAATAACGCACTAAAAAATTGTTTGCGGTGATCGCCGATAATGTAAAAAATTTTTGCTAACGTTTCAAACATAAATAATATTGATAATGACGAAGACAACTGACATATTGTGAAGGGAAGAATACCCCAATTGATCAAGCACTGCCAAGAGAGACTGAATAGGTCGCTTGATGTTTCAAAAATTTATCGGTACAGTTGAAGGATAGCATCTGACGTGTGTCGTAATTATTGGCCGAAATATCTAAAGTCAAGGCAAAACGGTACTGATTTTTACAAAAAAAAATTTAAAGAACATGCTACAAGTGTCAAGCTAGCATTATAACTAGAGACAACGACTAGATTATTGCACGAGGAGTACCGAGTTTGAAAAAAGTAGAAGCGATTATTCGCCCCTTTAAACTAGACGAAGTAAAAATCGCGCTGGTGAATGCGGGAATTGTCGGTATGACGGTTTCTGAAGTCCGGGGCTTTGGCCGTCAAAAGGGTCAAACAGAGCGTTATCGCGGCTCTGAATACACAGTTGAGTTTCTTCAAAAGCTCAAAATTGAGATTGTTGTCGATGAAGAACAAGTTGACATGGTAGTTGACAAGTTGGTCTCGGCAGCAAGAACAGGGGAAATTGGGGATGGCAAAATCTTTATTAGCCCTGTCGAGTCGGTTGTCCGAATTCGGACGGGGGAAAAAGACACAGAAGCCATTTAAGCTGATTTTTTCGCCTAGGATACCTGCTATTTTTCGGATTCTGGGCAGTGCCGAATTGTGTGGTCATTCTTTCTAACCATTTTTTAACCACCGATGGTCGGCCACTGGGGCAGAAGTTTCGCAAAGGCTTTTCCCCGGTGGCTGTTTTCTTTTTTCTGGATGTCGCTCATTTCAGCAAAGGTTTTTTGGCAGGCTGGTACCCAAAATATGGGGTCGTAGCCAAAACCGTTGTTGCCTTGGGGAGTCCGCAGTATTTCCCCTGGACAAATGCCTTCGCTGGTTAATTGAATGCGACCGTCAGGGGCGGCGATCGCCACGGCACAGATAAACTGGGCTTGACGATTGGGTTCATCCCCCAGTTCTGTGAGTAAATGTTGGATTCGTTCCGTATCCGTCCGGCCGTAGCGGGCAGAATAAAGCCCCGGTGCTCCGTTTAAGGCATCAACCGCTAAACCCGAATCATCGGCGATCGCCCATTGATTAAGGGCTTTAGCAACCTGAGACGCTTTGAGACAGGCATTTTCCATAAACGTACTGCCAACCTCCTCAATCTCCAAATCAGTCGGTTTTAAGGCTAATTGGCAATCGACAGATCCCAAATAAGCTTGCATTTCCAAGAGTTTGCCGGGGTTGCCCGTGGCGACAATTAAAGTTAACACAGCGTTTTATGCCCCATATCTAAGGGTAGAATGACTAGCGGACGAGAATAATTACTGAAACATCACCGGGAATCTTCATGCTATTCTGTATCTAAACATGCTGGTGTAGCTCAGGGGTAGAGCAGCTGATTTGTAATCAGCCGGTCGCAGGTTCAAATCCTGTCACCAGCTTTCTAAGGCTTCATCAATCAGTTTTTCTTCCCGTTGTTAAATCCCTCCCAGCGCCCAACTTGAACAGCAAGAATTATCGTAGTCCTGAGGGTTCAGTTTTATTTTGGGTAGCCCTATTGAATTAACAACGTTTAAGCCCCCAATGTTCTGACCTTGCTTGCTTAATGAATCCTTTTTTCACTTTCAATGTCCCTCGAACACCCGATTCTTTTAAAAAGCTTTGATCACATTGATCAAAAAATTGGCCGTCACCAGTTAACGGCCCCAGCCTACGAAATTGCGAGGCGAGTCATCCACAGTACGGCGGATTTTGAGTTTCTTGATCTGTTACGCTTTGAGCCGAGTCCTACTTCTGCCAGTGAATCATCCCGTGTGATCCCCATTGCCCTCGCTGCCTTGAGCCAATCGACGCCCATTGTGGTGGATGTAACCATGGTTCGACAAGGAATCCAGACCCTGGTGAATAAAACATTCCAAAATCCGCTTTATGCGGCCATTGACTATGCCGAGCCCTTAGAAGAGGGTAAAACTCGGACAGAATCAGGGATTTTACGCTGTATTGAACAATTTCCTCAGGCAGTCTATATAATAGGAAATGCTCCAACCGCCTTGCTGGCCCTTTGTCAGGCGATCGCCAATGGCAAAGCCGATCCAGCGTTTGTAATTGGTGTACCGGTTGGGTTTATTGGTGTCCTAGAAGCAAAGCTTGCCTTATCGTCATTACAGTGTCCCCAAATTCGAGTTGACGGCAATAAAGGCGGTTCCCCAGTCGCGGCTGCTATTCTTAATGCGCTTTTGACCATGGCTTATCGAATAGAATCGTCTTAGACTGGGTCTTTACGAATTTTATTTAATCAACTTTTCAAAAAGCTTTTTATGATATCCATTTGCTTTCGTAAATACCTAAATAATGATTTTGAGTCAATAGCTGGACTTTTTAGAAGAATCAAAAAAGACGAGTTATTTCATCGGTAATACAATCATCATGACCTTAATTTATGAATAATATTTTATCGACAGTACCTCGAAAATATATTTGCTCTACTAGAATGTCAATGAAAGGTACGGAAAACAAGTTATGATCCTTATCGAACTGTGTAAAAAACACAAAATAGACTAATATTAATGCCGAAATTGCAATTGGTTAAACACCGCCGCTATGTATAATCGCTGATTTCTTGTTCCAACAGAGCTTAATCTTAACCGCGAATGAAAATTACCTTTGTTTTACATAGCCATAATCTAAGTGGGGGCAATAGAGTTATATCGATTTATGCTGACCATTTACAAAGAATGGGTCATGAAGTATATATTGTTTGTCCAGAATTAGAAAAATTAACATTAATTGAATACGTTAAATCCTTAACGAAAAAAAAAGCAATTAAAAAACAAGACCTCACCTTTTATCGTGACAAGCATTTAAATAATATTCTTTTAGACCATCCCCCTCCCATTCACGATGTTGATGTACCTGATGCAGATATTGTCATTGCAACTTGGTGGGAAACCGCTGAATGGGTGGCAAACTTATCCCCCTCCAAGGGTAAAAAAGTTTATTTTATTCAGCACCATGAAGCCCACGATGAACAACCCAAAGACCGGGTTATCGCTACTTACTCCCTGCCTTTACACAAAATTACCATTTCTCAATGGTTGAAAAACTTAATGAACCGTCATTATGGAGACCCAAATGTTCATTTGGTTTTTAATAGTGTCGATACAGATCAATTTCATGCTCCTATTCGGGCAAAAAATGTTAATGCTACGGTTGGAATGCTTTACAGCACAATTCCTTGGAAAGGGTGTGATATTAGCCTTGAGGCGTTTTTTATTGCAGCCCAAAAACTTCCTAATCTCCGTTTAATTAGCTTTGGCAATGAAGATATATCGCCTGATTTGCCCCTTCCTAGTAATTGTCAGTACTATAAAAGTCCAAGGCAAAATGCGATTAAAAATATTTATTCTCAATGCACTGTTTGGTTGTGTGGTAGCCGAACGGAAGGGTTTCATTTACCGCCCCTAGAGGCGATGGCTTGTCGTTGTCCCATTGTTTCAACCTGTGTCGGTGGCCCCCAAGATATTATTGAAAATGGGATTAATGGTTATCTTTCCCCTGTGGGCGATGCCAATGCTTTGGCTGATAATTTAATCAAAGTTTTATCTTTATCCGAGCAAGATTGGCAAATGTTATCTCACCATGCCTATAAAACGGCAATTTCTTATACATGGAATGATGCTGCCCAATTATTTGAGCAGGCACTGGATAAAATCAGAGAATGTCAATAAATCCGGGAGACAGAACGCTAAAGATTCCCCAAAAAGAGGGGGATGCGGAGGTCTACTTTGGTGTTTTTTTGGTAAGCACTAGACATTGAAAGTACGCCATTGATATTTTTCATTGCCAATTGAGCAATTTTTAGTCCTAAGCCCATGCCCTGCTGCTCGTATTTACTGCGTTCAAATTGAACAAAAGCATCAATTCCCTGAATTTGGGTGGCGGTCATCCCTCTGCCATTGTCCCGAATACTGAGGCAAAATTCGCCGTTTTCCACTTCGCCTTGCACAATGATCGGGGTTCCAGGTTCAGAGAATTTGAAGGCATTTTCGATAATTTCGCTGACCACCCAATGAATATAAAACGCTTTGACGGGTAATATTTGTTCTACTACACTACAAACCAAATCGTTTTCCCGCTGATGTAGTTGGGCTTTGGTTTGGGCAATTTTCTTGATTAAGGAAGTGTGTGCCAGATTTTCATCTAATTCCAGCAGTTCCAATTGCTGTTCAACTTGTTCATGGGAGAGTTTATTTTTTTTGGTCACAAGGTATAAGTAACGCAAAAATCGTTTAACAATTTGATCCATCCGCAAGGAGGATTGGAGGGCAATGTTTAATAACTCATTAACGTGGGGCGATTCTGAGGGATTAAAGTCGGGTTCAAGTTGCAATAAACGTAAGCCATTGATGATGCCGTTGAGGGGGGTGTTTAATTCGTGGGGAAACATCATCGAAATGTCGCCCCGCAATTCGCTAAGACTAGTGCCCAAAAAGCTAATGGTATCCCGTTGCAGAATGGCAAATTCTTCGATGCGGTCCTGTTGTTGCTTAATGCGTAACAGGGATTTAATTCGGGCCCGAAGTTCGATCGCCCTGACGGGTTTACTGATATAGTCGTCGGCTCCGGTTTCTAAACAGCGGGCTAAATTTTCTTCTCCATCTAGGGCTGTGACCATGATGATCGGCAATAGTTTCCACTTAGAAAGGGCTTTAATTTGACAGCAGGTTTGAAAGCCATCTAGGCCGGGCATCATCACGTCTAACAAAATGAGATCGGGGTCAACGTCGGATAACGTGGCGATCGCCGCTTCGCCACTGGAAGCGTAATGTAGAGTGAATTCTTTTTCCGACAAGATAGATTCAATAACGTCAAAATTACTAGGCTCGTCGTCAACAATCAGAATCGTGGACAGGGTCATACAGGGTTAGAATCCGTCAGCAAACGCTGGATAGTTTGGGGTAATGATTGTAACTTAACAGGCTTGGGAAGATATTCGTTGGCTCCGGCCGCGAGACACCTTTCCCGATCGCCTTTCATGGCCAACGCGGTCAAGGCAATAATGGGGGTTTTGGCCAGGGCTGATTGGGCACGTATTTGTTGAATGGCGCTAATGCCATCGAGCTTCGGTAACTGAATATCCATCAAAATTATATCGGGCGTTAAGGCCTTTGCTTGCTCTACGCCGTCAATACCATCTTTGGCCACCGCAACGCGATACCGTTTGGCTTCGAGGTAACTCGAAAAGGTTTGAATATTGGCTTCATTGTCTTCTACCAGAAGAACCAGAACGGATTGCGTGACATCGCTGGAGGAAGTTACGACCTTTGACAAAGTATCTGAATCGTCGTAGGACAAGGTGAGGGAAGACAATGGCACAACAATTTCTGGGCAGGGCAACGCAAAACCAAAACGACTCCCTTTACTAACCTGGCTTGACACCTCTACTTTTCCGCCATGGAGTTCGACTATCCGTTTGACTAACGCCAGACCTAACCCCGTTCCCGCGTGTTGCCGATTGAGGGCGCTGTCGATTTGAATAAACGGTTGAAAGAGTTTGCCGAGATTTTCGGGTGTAATGCCAATCCCCGTATCGATGACGGCGAAATGAATCCAGTAAACGGGCAAGGAGGGTAATGGATCGGCCGGGCGATCGTCGAGGGCGGATGTGGTGGAAAAACTAACAACGAGATTAACTTTGCCTCCCTCTGGGGTGAACTTAACCGCATTGCTGAGCAAATTAATTAATACCTGACGAATGCGGCGTTCATCCAGCATTAACTCTGGTAGATTATCGGGAATTTGTAAGCTAAGTTGGATGCGTTTTTGGTGGGCTAATTGTTTGACAAAGTCCAGACTGATTTTACAAAGCGCAGCAATATTCGCCGGTGTCAGGGCCAGGTCAATTTTTCCGGCTTCAATTTTCGATAAATCTAAGATGTCGTTAATGAGGCTCAATAAATGATCACTACTGGTATGAACGGTTTTTAAGGCTTTGCGTTGTTTTTCGTTGATTGGGCCAAAAACTTCTTCGAGCACCGCATCGGTTAGTCCCAAAACAGCATTCAACGGCGTCCGCAGTTCATGGCTCATATTGGCCAAAAATTCATCCTTGAGATGGGTTGCCCGTTCTAAGGCTTGATTGGTGAGTTGGAGATTTTCTTCATTGTATTTGCGATCAGTGATATCTCTAGCGGCGGAGTAAATAATTCCATCACGGGGAACCCCTCGCCATTCGAGCCAACGATAGGAACCATCTTTACAGCGGTAACGGTTGGTGAAGCCAATAATTTCTGAGCCTGTGCTTAATTTGGCGATCGCCGCTAAGGTTTCGTCCAAATCATCGGGGTGGACAAAATCCAGCAGGGGACGACTGGTTAACTCCTCTAGGGAATAGCCTAGGGTTTTTTCCCATTCTTGGTTCAATCGTAAAAAATAACCGTCGGTATTGGCGATCGACAGCAAATCCAACGCTAGAGCAAAGAATTGATTGAGTTCATCGGTGGTGCGGTGGATGGCAGCTTCGGCTTGCTTCCGTTCTGAAATATCTCGACACACGCAAATTAACCCCCCATCTTCGACAAGGGTTAACGATAGTTCTTCCGTAAAAGTCGATCCATCCCGCCGGGTGGCCGTGGCCTCGCCCTGCCAATTTTTATCTCGCATCAATAGCGGAAAAATATCGGTTTCAAAACGCCGTAATTCTTCTGAAGAATAAAGTGACTGCCAAGATTGACCCAGTAATTGTTTGGGGTCATCGTAGCCAAACAGCGTTAAATGGGACTTGTTGAGGTAAAGATATTTGTCATCTTTGAGGACAGCAATGCCATCGATCGCCGCTTCGATACAAGCGAGTTGTTGAGTAATGACTTCCGCCGCCATTTTTTGCTCTGTAATATCCGTCACCATGCCTAAACAACCAACAAATTGATGATCTTCATCGAAAATGACACTGGCGGAAATGGTTGTCCACAGCGGAGAGCCATCTTGGCGTTGAAAACAAAATTCATGGCGTTCCGATTCCCCTGCCTGTCGTTTGGCAAAAAGTTGCTGGGCCGTGGAGTGGTTTTCTGGGCTTATAAAATCAAACAAAGATCTCCCCATCATGGCTTCCACTGTGATTTGCAGCATGGCGGCGATCGCCTGATTCGCAAAGACCGTTTTTGTCCCAGCATCGATGACCCAAATACCTTCCTGGGCCGTTTCCACAATGCGGCGATAATTCGTTTCACTCCGTTGCAGAGCTTGTTGTGCCTGTTTCTGGGGCGTAATATCCACCCGAATGGAAAGGTGCTGTACGGGCTGACCATTGGGATCACAGAACGGAATAATCGTGGTGTTTACCCAATAATCTTGGCCGTCCTTGGTGCGATTACAAATTTCCCCTTTCCAAATATTTCCCTGGGTAATGGTGTTCCACAACTGGGCATAAAATTCCGGTGGATGGTAGTCGGATTTAATGACTCGATGGGTTTGGCCGATTAATTCCCCACGGCTATAACCCGAAATTTCGCACAGTTTATCGTTGCAATAGGTAATGCGTCCATCAGTATCGGTAATTGCCACGATCGCCGCTTGGTCGAGGGCAAATTTAAAATCGGAGAGTTCCGCCAATAACACCTCTTGACGGGTTTCTATTTCCCCCCTGCGTAATACTTCCGTTTGTAATTTTTGCAGGGCAACTTCTAAACTCACGGTTCTTTCGAGCACCCGTCGTTCTAGTTGATGACTTAAATCCGCTAGGGATTGGTGGGTTTGGGCTTGATCAATGGCGATCGCCAATTGGGTGGATAAACTTTGGAGCAGATTAATTTCATGGTCTGACCACTGACGAGCCCTTTGACTTTCACTGGCTTCCAATAACCCCCACAAACGCCCTTTGATGACAATCGCCACCAAAATTTTGGCCCGAATTTGTAACCGAGCCATCAAATCCCGATAGCAATCGGTGAGAATTTCGTTATGTAAATCGGTGGCAACCCAGGTTTTGCCATTTACGTAATGCTCCAAGCCATTTTCCCGAAAACAGGGATCATCCACCGTTTCGTTTAACTGAGATCGGATCTGATCAGATTTTGCCTCGGCGATCGCCGTTAAAAGGCCCTGATCATCACATTGCCACACCGCCACCCGGTCACAAGCAAATAACGCCAACACTTGGATAACCGTGGTTTGCAAAATTTCAGGCAACGCTAACGAAGACCGAATTTGATTCGCAATCTTGTTAACCAATTGTTCCTGTTGATATTTTTCTTCAAGGCTATGGGTGCGGGTCTGTACCTCCCGCTCTAGATCCAGCGCCCGACTTTCCAGCAAAGCCATTTTTTCCGACTCCAGCAGGGAGACCCGTTTTTCTAAGCTTTCCGTTAAACGAAACAACTCCCAGGGATTCAACGCCGCCAACACATTGGTTTGGGTGATAATGCCCAACAATTCCCCTGCTTCTCCCTGCACAATCACTTGATGGATCTGATGGCTCTCCATCAAATTTTGCACTTCCAACAGTGTGTCTTGACCATAAAGCGTCACCACCGGCTGAACCATGGCTTGCTCCACTTGACAGTCAGCAAAATTGAGATGCAAAGACCGTAATTGCACCAAATCCCCCTCAGTGATTACCCCCACAGGACGAACTTTATTCTCTAGCTGCTCATGGGGTTCCACAATCACCACGCAACTAATGCGGTGTTGAACTAATACGTGATTAATCTCTAATAGACTGGTTTGGGGCGAGGCGGTAACCACGTTATCGGTCATGGCATCGGCCACAACTTGGAAGCGCATCAAATCAATGGGCCGGGTAACGAGGCGCAAACTAGACTGGGTAATCAGCCCCATAACCTGACCCGCATCATCTAAAACCGGCAAATGACGGATGCGATGGAGTCTAAATTGCTCTAACACCACAAACATATCGGTCAGTTGGGCTAGGGGCAGCGCTAATACCGGACTGGTCATCACCTCCCCGGCGATCGCCGTTTGCCAATCATCCTGTTCAACCCCCAACCGTACCAAATCCCGCTCGGTCACAATGCCCTGTAAGGTTCCCGCCCCATCCATCACCAATACACAACTAGAACGGGCTTCGGCTAAAATCTTGGGGGCTAAATCCGTTGGGGCTAACTTCAACTCACAGGTTACGCGGGCTTGATTCATTAGTTGAACCACTTCCACCAAGGTTGCCGTCGGCGTTACCCTTAACGGATCGGGAATTAGGGCGGCTTGGTAGGAAGAGAGATTAGACAAAGAATCAATCATTGGTAAGTTTTTTGTTCGCTAGCCACAAAACAAGGTTCAGCCAAAAGATTAATTGACACGCCCTTTATTGTAGCTGTCAGACTCAAGTAAAAACACTATGGTCAATGCTATAGTGCTATGCCCCTTACATTAGCGATGGTTGCTACCGACGCATCACCTTTAGAAAACTCTTTAAAAACTCTTTAAAAAAGTATTAACTTAATGGCTCAATTCTCGTTTCAGGGAGGTGTAAGACGATCAAGCGCTAGAAGTCTTACTAGACAAGCGTTACAGTCTAGGCATTAAGTCCAAGGCTGTATCTCTTACCCTTTAAGTGATTGAGGACTTTTTAAATCTAGATCTCCCTGAAACAGGTATAGAGCCAACTTAATTTAATCACAAAAGCTAGAATTCCTATTGACTGGTGGTAATGCCCCGCTCCCGCAACTGCCGGATGAAATAGTCTTCCAAGGAAGCACGGGCTAAATTCATGTGAATTAAGCGAGCATTGAGTTCGGGTAACGCATCCACTAAGATTTGGGGATCGCCATTGTAGTAGCCATGCCAAACCCCCTGATCTAGACTCAGATTTTGTAAATATTGGGCCAGTTGCTCTTGATCGCCCCCCTTTAACGCCACTTGATAACCCTGATCATTGCCCAAAACCTCTTGCAACGAACCCGCACAGAGCAATTCCCCTCGGGCCAAAATGGCAATGTGATCGCAAATGAGTTCTACGTCGGCCAAAATATGGGAATTGAAAAAGATGGTTTTGCCCTTAGCTTTGAGGGAGAGGATAATTTCCCGCACTTGGTAACGCCCCAAGGGATCTAGCCCGGACATGGGTTCATCCAAAAACACGACTTCCGGGTCATTAATCAACGCTTGGGCCATGCCGACCCGTTGCAACATGCCTTTGGAATATTGACGTAATTGCTTTTTCTTAGCGGTTTTGAGATCTAGCCCCACCATATTCAGCATTTCAACGACGCGACGATGGCGTTCCTGTTTACCGATTTGGAATAAACTGCCGACGTAATCCAGAAACTCCCAGGCCGTTAGAAAGTCGTAAAAGTAGGCATTTTCTGGCAAATACCCGATCCGTTGTTTGGTTTGGCGATCGCCGATGGGTTTGCCTAACAACACGCCCCGGCCTTTGGTGGGACGAATCACCCCTAAAAGGATTTTTAATAAAGTAGTTTTACCTGCCCCGTTTGGCCCCAATAATCCGAAGGTTTCCCCTTCCTTAACGGCGATCGACAAGGGTTTAAGGGAATTAACCTTTTGATTGAGCCAAAAGCCAGTGCGATAGGTTTTACTGATGTCCCAGGTTTCCACCACATGGGGTTCTAAGGACTTAGTTTCTGGGGTCGTTGGGGTCGTGGCAGTTTCCATGGCAATAGCCTCACAGCAAATAATTGATCAATCCGGTCGCAATTAGACCACACTAAACACACATTGATCCGCTTCGATCATGGTCGGAAAGGTTTTGAAAATCATGGCGCAGGATTTGACGTATTTTTTGGCCCATTCCTGGGCTAATTCAATCTGAGCCGGGGTCATAGCGTCTTTTTGGCTGCCGTTGTACTTTAATTTCACCGTTTTTTTATCGACTTCAAACTGTTCAAACCACTCCAACGCAGGACGACTAGAGATTAAATAGCGACTGGCCATGGTGCTACCTAAATAATGATTCCCCAAATCCCCCAAATGATCGAACATTAACAGCAAATCTTCGACGGTTAAACTCGTTGGTAAGGAAATTTCCGTGGGAGTTGTTGCAACGGCGGCGGTGGTTATCCCCGGAGACACAGGTTTTGCGGGGGACGCATCGGTAGCGACTTTTTTTAGCCCCGCTTTTTCTAAATTAAAGGTGGTATCAAAGCGGGTTTTTTTGTTGTATTTGGCATTATTTAACTTCGCCCCGGTCAAATTAGCCCCATTAAATAACGTACCATTCAAACAGGCCCCCGATAAATCGGCGCGGGTTAAAAAGGCCCCGGTGCAAAGGGCATTATCTAAAGCGGCTTCTTGGAGATTAACTTTTAATAAATAGGTTTTAATTAACGAGGCTCCTTGCATCTGGGCTTTCTGTAAATTGGCTCCTGATAAATCGGCATCATTAAAATATGCACCACTCAAATTACAGCCCGATAAGTCCATATCCCGCAAATTGGCTTCGGTGAAATCCGATCCCGAAAAATCTGCCCCTGAAAAATTCAGTCCATGCAAATCCAGACGACGTAATTGTAAATTGTGAAAACGGCGATCGCCAGCTTGGTACTGGCTCAGGAGTTCTTGGACTTGACTACTATCTACCATCAGACTATTGCCTCGAAAGCGGGAGATTCAGGGTATCAATTCCGTAGTTTAACCAAATACGCGGCGATTGTAGCCACAGAGGGGGGTCAGATTCTTTTAAGATCCGAAACAATGTCCTTTATTTAAGTTGACGCCATGACGACCCCAGAGATAAATTCTCAAAATTCCGCTGAAATTGCCCCAGTTTTAAACCAGCGCTTATTTTATCAGGGACGAAAATTTAACTTTGAAGTCAGTCAACGGCGCTTACCCAATGGCGTGGTCGGGGAATGGGAATGTATTCAACATCCGGGGGGCGCATTGGCGGTTCCCATTACGGCAGACGGACAATTAGTACTAGTGCGACAATATCGGTTTACCGTGGCGGGACGATTGTTGGAATTTCCGGCGGGGACAGTGGAAGTGGGGGAAAATCCAGCGGAAACCATTAAACGTGAACTAGAAGAAGAAACGGGCTATCGGGGCCATCGTTGGCAAACCCTAGGCAAATTTCCCCTCGCGCCGGGCTATTCCGATGAATATATTTATGCTTATTTAGCCCAGGATCTGGAAAAGTTGGAGACTCCTCCGGCCCAGGATGAAGATGAGGATATTGAGGTGGTGCTGATGAGTTTTACGGAATTTGAACAGGCGATCGCCGCTGGGGAACCCATTGATGCTAAAACCATTACCAGTTATTTTTGGATGCGGTATTTACTCTAAATTCACTGGCTGCAATTCGTTAAGCTGTAGTTTTTACCTGACCCAATTCTATAAGCCATGAAATCTCCCACCGATTTATTGTTAAGCGCGGCGACGTTACCTTTCTTGTCGGCCCTCGCTGTCATCCATTGCCTAAACCGCCACAGTACCGAATGGGGTCAACTCTCGGAAGAAGTGTTCAGGGGCGATCGCCTGCCGGTGTTACCTTTTCCCAGTGACACTGTATCGCCTGCTGGAGACGGGGGGATAAATAGTTAATAAATTGCGGATAAATCGGTAAGCGGGGAATGAGTTGATAACCCTGGTGCTGGAAAAACGTCTGTAATTCGGCAATGTGCTGATGGTGGTAATCGGGATTGACTTCATCGATCGCCACAATACCGCCCAAATCCCTAGCCCCCGCCTGCACACAGGCCAATAAATCTGACCGATTGGCAATTAAATTAGGGGGAATTTGAATCGTTACTTCCGCCGGTAAAATGTTTCGCGCCAGTTGAATGACTCGGATTAATTGCGTGGCCGAATAAGCGGGGGCGGGCTGGGTTTGGCTTTGCCCAGGGCTGTGGGGCTGCAAAATCACTTCTTGAATGTGACCGTATTGCTGATGACAGTTGGCGATCGCCGTTAAACTCTCTTCAATATCTGACTCCGTTTCCCCAATGCCTAACAATAATCCCGTCGTAAACGGAATTTCTAATTCCCCTGCTAATTGTAATTGTTGTAGCCGTTGCTGGGGATCTTTACTGGGGGCGTGGCGATGGACAGTTTCTAATAATTTTGGCGTTAATTGTTCCAGCATTAAACCCAAGGACACATTGACCGTTTTTAACCGAGCCATTTCCGTCCGACTTAACGGCCCCGCGTTGGTATGGGAAAAAAATCCCATCCTTAACGCTAAAGCCGCCAACTCATAAAGGCGATCGCCCCACTCCTGACGACGCGGCGATCGGGGATGCACTTCCCCCGACAAAATCAAAATTTCCGTCACTCCCGTATTTTGTAAAGCCTGTAAACGAGTTTTTGCCGTTGCTAAACTCAGCCAATTATCCTGACCCGGATCAACCCGAAAATTGCAATAAGTACAGCGATTAAAGCATTCATAGGTTGGAACAAGGGTGTGGGCCGGGCTATAGGTAATGGGGATTAACGACACAATTAGAGCATCTAGAAAAGTTAAGCAAAGGCTTCATTGGGGTCAGTGTAACCCTGTAAATATTCAGGATTAAGGGGGCGTAGAATGCGAGTTCCTTGTTGCCGCTGGGTTTCATTGCCCGACAGAACGACAAGATATTTGCCGGATTTAAGAAAATTACGATAGGGCAACGCATCACCCCCGCCAAAACTCAAACCCACACCACCTCCTACAAAAAAGCTACCCATCGCCCCACTGATCGCCCCTAGGAGTCCCCCCACAATGTGATTCCCCGGTTCTCCCGCCCAGTCGAGGGTATGCAAACCCGTGATCAAGTTAAAGCCATAGCCCGCAATAAAACCAAAGGGCACTAACCAAATTGCCATTAGTTTTGCTCGTTTCAGTGCTTCCTGTTTGGGGTCAACTAAACCAAATTCGTCGGCGGTTTTGTAACCAGTGCCAATAATAGTCAGGGCTTTTTGGGCAAATCCCCCTTGTTCGAGGGCAGTATAGGCTTCTTCGGCGGCGATACGGTCGGCCACAACGGCGATCAAGTATGACATAGACAGAATATTTTTAGCTCGGATAATTAGGGGTTTGCTATCTTGTCATCTTAGCGGAATCGCTGGTTCCTCTGATTATCTCAACGGCGGCAGTGGTCGTGACGTTATGGGCAAAACGGCGATCGCCACATTGAGGGATTCCACTTGGGGAGACTGGGGAATGGTGACTTGGTGCGAAGCTAAATTTAATAACTCAGAACTTAAGCCTTGCCCTTCACTACCAAACAATAAAACCATCGGTTGTTGAAAATCAATTTCCCAAAAAGTTTGCTGGGCAGTGGGCACGGTGGCAATGATTTGAATGCCTTGGTTTTTAAATTCCGTTAATGGTTGGGCTAAATCCATCACCTTTGCTTGCGGTGGGCAAAATAGCTAATTTTCTAACAAAAATACTTATATCGACCGTTGCAATTTTTTCGGTACGACTTAAGGAAGTCTTTTTAAGTCCAGTTAGTTGAAAATTAGAGCTATCCTCAGTAATCAACACCCAAGTATTTTTCAGGAAATAAGGAGGGATTTTTGAGAAGATGCCCACTAAAATAATCTCTTGCTGATGATGGGCTATCACTAATGCCGGTCGAAGTTTGGTTGCTGTTAAATCACTAAAGGGAAACTGGACGAACTAAATATCATCGGTTTCAGGCCTTCTCATTATAAATATTCTCTTCCGGATCATGCCATTCTGAAAAGCCTGTTTCTGCAAGTTTCATCAGGGTCAGAGTTTCCATTTTGTCGGTAACGGGATTATTGTTTTGTCGTAAATTTTGCTGGAGTAATAGGGAATCAATGAAATGATCGACTTCTTGAAGCATTGGCTCAGGTAGTTGACTGAGCTTTGCAATAGTGTTTTGGTAGGCATTCATGACGTTAATCTCCAGTCAATTGCGATTAAGTCTATTATCGTTTTTCTTAAAATGCGGAACCCGGGACTCGAACCCGGAAGTCCTTGCGAACACTAGAACCTGAATCTAGCGCGTCTACCAATTCCGCCAGTTCCGCTTGCGGTGGTTAAAATACCGAACAATTATCATCGCGCAGGATGGGCAGCAAGTCAATATTGCCTTGGAACTTTTTGAGCACGACCGCCTTCATAGGGGGCTAGCTTGACCGACTTAACCCCAGGTATTTTGTAAACTAAATGTTATAAATTGACTTATTTGGGATAGGATGTTAAGCATATTTGCTTAGGGTAGAATAATTGCTTCACTTTATGGAGCGACTCTGCGCTAGGTAAGCATAGCAATCGCATCTGGGTTAACTATCACTCGGATTGGCGTTTTTGGGCTGTGAGCAACGGAACCGCTTTAAAATCCACAAACGATTGTCAGGATTGCTATAAATTTTGTCCCTTTTTGTTGGAGGTATTTAAAACCCGTGGTTCAACTCACAACTCCCACCGCTATCGAAAAAGCTCAGACCGAAGCAACCCAGACTGTTATTGAAATTGAAGGCCGTGCCTCCCTGAGTGGGGAAGTGCGGATTAGTGGCGCGAAAAATTCGGCTTTGGCGATTATGGCCGGGACAATTCTTTGTTCTGATCAATGCCAACTTACTAATTTACCAGCCCTCGCTGACATCGGTAAGATGTGTCAAATTTTGTCGGCGATCGGCGTGAAATTACAACGGGACGGCGATAGGTTGATGGTCGATGCCCAGGATGTAGGCTCGGAACCAGCTCCCTATGAATTGGTGTCCCAGTTACGGGCCAGCTTTTTTGTGATTGGGCCGTTATTAGCCCGTTTAGGGATGACTAAAGTGCCGTTGCCCGGTGGTTGTGCAATCGGTGCTCGCCCGGTGGATCTCCATGTACGCGGTTTACAGGCGATGGGGGCAGATGTGCGGATTGAACATGGGGTGGTTCATGCCAGCGTCAAGGGCAATCGTCGTCGTTTGACCGGGGCCAATATTTATCTGGATTACCCCAGTGTGGGGGCGACGGAAACGATTTTAATGGCGGCAACCTTGGCAGACGGGGAAACGATCATTGAAAATGCGGCGCGGGAACCGGAAATTGTGGATTTGGCTAACTTCTGCCGTTCCATGGGGGCCCAAATTGAAGGAGATGGTTCCAGCAAAATCATTATTAATGGTGTCGAACGGTTACATACTACGGATTTTCCGATCATTCCCGATCGCATTGAAGCGGCGACTTTCCTTTGTGCGGGGGCCATTACCCATTCTGAAATTAGTCTGTTTCCCGTGGTGCCTGATCACCTGGCTTCGGCGATCGCCAAACTGCGTGAAATTGGCCCCGAAGTGGCGATTGATGCCCCGGATCGGATTCGCTTAATCCCTAAAGCGTTACGGGGAACGGATCTTGAAACCCTGCCTTACCCCGGTTTTCCCACCGATATGCAAGCCCAATTTATGGCATTACTGGCGGTGAGTGAAGGTAATAGTGTGGTCACGGAAACGGTCTTTGAAAATCGTTTGCAACATGTGGCGGAATTACAACGGATGGGGGCAAATATCAAACTCAAGGGCAATGCGGCCTTTATCCAAGGGGTTCCCTTTTTATCGGGTGCGCCGGTGATGTCCACAGATTTACGGGCCTCGGCCGCGTTGGTGATTGCGGGGTTAGCGGCGGAAGGCAAAACCATTGTCCAGGGCTTAAAACACTTGGATCGGGGTTATGAAGACATCGAAGGCAAACTCCGCAAACTGGGGGCTAAATTAACCCGTGTTCATAATGCGATTAGTTTATAAATTAATTGTCGAAAGTGAATAATCTACAGCCAATAAGTGATGTTTTTGCTTGTTGGCTTTTCTAAATTTAGTCCGTTGTTGAGCAAATTGAAAACAGATTATTTTTCATAAAAAACATAGCGATTACGCCCCTCTGATTTTGTGGATTGGTGCTTAAACCCAGTTTCCTCCTGAATCCTCCTTGACAAATGGCAATCTTTTCTCTTTTCCATTAGGGGAGGCATTGTTTGGTCACCAGGGTACAGAGGCGCAGGATAATGAGGGAGTAATTTTTTAACTCTGAGGCACTTTCATCTGTGAAATCCGAACAATCGCATGGATTGACCCCGGTAACCATCTATACCGATGGGGCTTGTTTAGGGAATCCTGGCCCTGGGGGTTATGGGGTGGTTTTGCTCTATGGCGATCGCCGTGTGGAATTAGCAGAGGGTTATCGACTGACCACTAACAATCGCATGGAAATGATGGCGGCGATCGTCGGTTTAAGGGCGTTGGAAAATCCCAGTCAAGTCACCCTTTACAGTGATTCTCGCTATGTGGTGGATGCCATTACCAAAGGCTGGGCGAAAAAATGGCAGGCTAAGGGTTGGCAACGGAACGCCAAGGAAAAAGCGAAAAATCCCGATCTTTGGGCTGAAATGTTGAATCTTTGTGACCAGCATCAGGTGACGTTTACTTGGGTCAAAGCCCATGCCGGTAATCGGGAAAATGAACGGTGCGATCGCCTGGCGGTGGAAGCGGCCAAAACCCAAGCCGTTCTGATTGATGAAGGCTTTGGCAAAGTTTAGAGTTGAATGACCTTGCTAGCCACACTAAGCTGACACCGTCTCCTTGGCCTGTTCTCTCAAGCGGGGAATTTCCACCGTTAAAAAATCTCGGGCTAGGCGGGTATTGGGAAAAATGGCTTGGGCTTCTGCCAATAAATTATCCAATTGCAGGGGATTACCGGGAGCGTAACGGGGGCTGAAATGGGTCATGATTAATTGCTTAACCCCCGCTAATAAGGCAACTTGGGCGGCCATGGTGGAGGTGGAATGCAACCGATCAAAGGCCATCTGGGCATCTTGGTGGGCAAAGGTCGCTTCATGGACTAACAGATCCGCCCCCTGGGCCAAGGCGATCGCCCCTTCACAGAAAACCGTATCCGTACAGTAAACAAATGTGCGGCCGGGTTCCGATGGTTCACACAAATCCTGTCCCCGAATGGTGCGGCCATCGGTCAAGGTAACGGTTTTACCCTGCTTAAGTTGGCCGTACAGTGGCCCGGAGGGAATCCCTAACGCCTTCGCTTGTTCAACGTTAAACCGCCCCGGTCGTTGTTTCTCTGCCACCCGATAACCGTAGGCGGGAATGCGATGTTTGAGTAAACCACAACTGACTTGAAAATCTTGATCTTCATAGATCAGCCCATCTGCGCGGATGGTGTGAACCGTTAAGCGTCGGCCCAAATGGGTAGAGGAAAATTTGCAACAAGCCGACAGATAATCCTTTAATCCTTCTGGCCCGTATAATTCAATGCCCTGACCCGTCCCCGCTAACCCGGAACTCGCCAACAAACCCATCAAGCCAAAAATATGATCGCCGTGCAGATGGGTAATAAAAATGCGGGTCAATTGGGAAGTTTTGACTTCACTGCGTAAAAACTGATGTTGGGTTCCCTCGCCGCAATCAAATAACCACACCTCTGCTCGCTGGGGCAGTCGTAACGCAATACCAGAAACATTGCGGGAACGGGTGGGAACGCCAGAGCTAGTGCCGAGAAAGGTAATTTCCACAAAAAATATGAGATCAAAAATGGGGAACGGGGTTAAGACTCATTCTAAGGGTCTGGTCGATTTGTTTGGCATAAAGGGCAAGTTACAGTAAAAAAAACGAGATGCAGGTTTGCCATGGCTATTAAACGCGCTGGACAGGATAATGCTCCCCAACAGAAACCCAAATCTGACCTGCTGTCTCCCCAGGAAACCGCTCAGGAAACGACAGCCCCCGAAATCATCAAACAAGAGGAATCCCTTCGTCCTCAACACCTCAAGGATTACATCGGTCAACGGGATTTAAAGTCGGTACTGAAAATTGCCATCCATGCCGCCCAAGAAAGAAAAGAGGCGATCGATCAT
>Ga0315905_10001437_pt1 | contig 25556 bp, 16 predicted proteins | sample LakEriMetagenome_5_FD_203522 | JGI IMG/M metagenome (GOLD analysis project Ga0315905, IMG submission 203522) | Freshwater fungal communities from buoy surface, Lake Erie, Ohio, United States - Buoy 4 MA121 | ecosystem: Environmental > Aquatic > Freshwater > Lake | place: USA: Lake Erie, Ohio...
TGTAATTTTTTATACCGCACAACTTCCTGCGCATGTTTGTATAAACGAACTCACCATCATGCCAACACAACAGGCATCCACCGCTCACTTCAACCGAAATAATTAAGTTGAATAAATAAGCGGACGAACCTCACATGAAAGCGATAAAAAGACAGCGTTTATTGTGACAATGAAATTCTGACTTGAATACCCGCTCTGGTATTGGTTGTTGGTGCACTGGAAGAGATATAAGGTAGCACCCTTCTTCTATCATAATAGAATTTCAGATTTACCCTGCTGTTGAGGAAATAATCGATGGATGGACTGATTGTAATTTCCTTACTACCTGCTGTTGCAAAATTATTATCCTGATCCAATCGACTGTTTGCAGTAACGTTGTCGCGTATGCGATAATCGATTCTGAAATTGATTTCGTTATCCAGTTTACCAGAGTTGCTCTTACTCAAGAAAGATGGTAATTTAATTCCACCCAACAAGTTCAAACCTTTTTTACGGAAACCTGCGCCTATTACAAACTCGGTGCTTCTCACTTCGCTCAACTGAAAATCACTCAAGCTCAAGCTTAGTTGACGTGATTTTGAGTATTCAAATTTTGCTTGAATTTGATTGGTCATCATCATATCTATACCGATCAAAGGAGAAAACTGCTCCTGTAAACTAACGTTGGGAACCAGGAAATAAGGCACGAAGTTCTTTGAACCTGTATCATAGAAAGACGGATAACCAAATTGCGAAACGTCTTGATATAACAACGCAGAGGTAAATCCATTCATACTTAGATTTCCTGTATATCCATGTGAAATACTGAAACTGGAAAACAATTTATCAAGCGGTTTGATTTTGGTCAATCCGTTGTAATCCACTTTCCAATTGGGTTTAGGAATGATGGCTCGGAATGGATTGGAGCGCAGATTGGGGTTTTGTTGATTAATCAATCCGATGCTGTTTGGATCTTGACCGGTGTATGCTGCAATAAATGATGGAATCAAAACATCCACTGCGTATTTACCATAACCATAATAATATCCATCTGCACCAACCAGATTATTGGTGTATGGATTTTGTTTTCCTAATCGCTCAGACAGAATCAACCGATTCGATTCAAATGTTTTAAATGTTTGAGATACCCGATTCGGATCAAAAGGACCGAACAATGTTTTGAATGCAATGTAGCTTACATCAAAACTACCGCCGGTATAAGGATTCAGATGTTGAAAGCTTGGATTGGTTCCACCAAAGCTTGTATCGATGTAACGGAATGTTTCAGAATAATTTTTACTGAATGACTTGCTGATATTAACCGTAATATTCAAGTCTCTGAATGGTTCCAGGGTAGCCGTTGCCGTTATTCGCTGATCCAGGTTTTGTTGAATGAGGGAATTGAAAGTACTGTCTTTCGTAATCAACGCTGATTTCGATTTTGTGTTCAACCAATTGGTATCCGGTTGCCAACCCATGATAAAATCAAAACCGGGTGCCATGCTATTGAAATTCTGTCCGAAGAATCTTGAACTGTCTGTGTAACCAGGTAATCTTGTACTTGCATTTTCAGACGCCGTAAAGTTTACTTGTTTCAAACTAGTCAATAATTTGCCGAGAACTTTTAAACCGCCACCAACATAAGGCACCGCAGTCTTATCTACAATACGTTTTACTTTCAATACTTTTTTTCCTTTTTTATTCAATACCGAATCTTCTACTTTGGTAATACGATTTCTCCACTTCTCTCGATCCTCTATATTGGATGGCTGATCTAATTGCTGAAGGAATTTTGACTTCTGATATAACCTTGTAAAGTCTAATTGCAGCGTGGCTTCTTTTTGCTGTCCGTTTTCAATGAAATTACCGAGGTTCACTGCCAGTCGAGATGCTGCAATCCACTTGTAAGTGGATTGGAAACGAACATTGGCTGTCGTCCAATCAATCAGTGGAAATTTTGAGGTGGGTAAAACGTACGATCCATTGATTGTTTGATTGAAAATGGTATTTCGACCTCCTTTCCAGAAATTATTTTTTACAGTGTCTTTCTTCTCTTGCGTGTCTAACCTTCCAGCCGGTTCATCTATTCTGGAGTTGTTGGTAGCCGTATAATCCAGATTGATTGACTTGGTCAAATTCCAGCGCATGATATAATCACGCTGCATGGTAAAGAACTTGTCATACGTTTCCGGTATGGTATATTTCGAATCTCCCACACTACGCGGTTTTATGGCACCAAATTGACGATTGATGTCTGCGCGGAAACTCAATTGAGAGGGAAGTAAACTGAAATTAAAATCCTTGATCAGATCAAACCACTTGGTCTTGGATTTTCTGAAGATTTTTTTGAAAGGTTCTATATAGGTAGGTTGCGGAGCAAAATTATAACCAATGGCTCCGCGATATTTAGTAACCTCATTGAGTTCTATCAATGGATTATGCGCCTCCGTTTTTATGTATGAATAACTTACATCAACATTTTCAATATCATAAATCTTGGGAGATTTACCATTTGTTTTGTTCTTACGAACATTGGTAAAATTTATGGTTTTGATGGAAGTGAAGTCAATGGCATTATTACGAATTGAATCGCGTTGAGAAACCGGTGATGTATTCAACTTCTCCTTCAACTCAATATCCATATCGTATGGATCGTACTGCGGCGTACTTGTGGTTTGAGAATAACTGGCATAAAGTGGAATGGAGAGGCCGGAATTCTTAGGCAATAATTTTCCTAATTCCAATGTGGTAGATACATCGAATTGTGTGAAGTCGTCACGATATCGTTCAACCACTCGTTGCTCCAGTGTTCCAAAACCGCGACTGTGCATATTGGCAGACATAGACATGGTTCCTAAGTCAGCCAAGTTGACATCAACCCTTCCCAATGCTGCCCAACCGCCTTGTTCGTTGATGGAGGAAAGTCTGAGTTCATTAAACCATACCTGTCCACATGCTGCTTCAGCAGAAGTATTTTCAACACCAAGCAGTATACCACGAATTTCCCCAAGATTAGGATTGCCTATTACAGAATAAGTATGTCCATTCTTTTGAAGCTGCTTGAAAATCTGACCTAACGGTACCGATGAAACGTTTCTTGCCTGTTTAATTTTGGTTAATGTTTCCAGATCTACATCCAACGAATTCGAAGGAACCCAAAGTGTGTCATTATAGGCTTCTGAATCAGGCGCCAAATTTACATTCAACGATGTGAGTGTAAGTGGTATGCGGATCTCATAATAATTGCTGATAAAATCGGTACCCATTCGGATCACCGCAGTCAGGTCTTTATCCTGAATGGTGTTTGCAGGATTTCTGGCTTGTTCCGCATGTACATACATCGACAATTTTCTGAACTGTCTCATATCCCGATTCGGAAAAGTTTGAAACACCCCTTTTGCATCCCCTTTTTGAAAATTACAAAAGGTCATACTCATAGCCTGTTCATTCTGCAATAAATTCACCCCATTATTGCTTAGGGTTTGAACACGTTGAATGTCTTTGGGCGTTCTGTAAGGTAATGGCTCACGCTTATCGTTTTCTTCAATATTCACAGCCTCTACATTAAACTGGGTAGCACTGGTGGGAGAGTATAGTCCGGTAGAATCAATCCGATATTTGAATTTTCTCCAGATATTTCTGGTCAATTGTAATAATCCGAAACGCAGTACCACACTGTCTTCGAAATCCGTCATATACATACGCATGAAACGGATCGATTTAAAATCAGGGATATTACCCACCTTCCTGTCATAGCTACCAATAGGTATTCGAAATTGATACCAGGTTTCTGTTCTTGTAGAACCATTGACCAAGTTGATGGGCACTTCTTTACGATCAACAATATAGTTGTTGCCAATCAACATTTCTGGGTTGTCTTTAGGCTTGATATCAACGATATATTGGAAATATTCTTCCGTTTCATTCAAGGTGTTATCTCTGTTCAAATCTTCAGCATCCGGATATAGTGTTGCCGCATTTGAAAATTCACCTCCATTATTAATGGGCGAGTTGCCGTCCGGTGAATTATAGTTTTTGTATCGTTTTAGAATTCCATCATTCGGACCGAATGAACCATCCCGATAATTTTTGAAATTATCGGAAGATGGGTCCTGCAACGCACGTTGATAAATAGCACTATTGGTACCAAAGTTGGTTTGGAGGGCCGTAATAAAATCTCCGCGAACATTCGCCTCTGCAGTATCAGGCAATCCATCAAACCCAACATCCTGAAAAGGACGATCACCCGGATTATTACTGAATGCATTGGTTACTTGGATAGGATTTCGAGGTACTCGTCCCCAGATTGTGTTGTCAACCGGAGCGGGTGCACTGGGCGTATTCAATCCATTTTCGTAAAAGCGACGTCCATCCTTAAGCACATCCTCAGAGATATTACCCAGATTGAAATACAGTTTACCACCTGTTGAATTTGAATATTGAGGAAGTATAAAAGGATCCTGTACCCAAAACTCAATGAATTCAATATTCGCAGTTTCAAAATCAGGTTGATCAATACTGCGCATCAACCCACCAAATTTCTTTTTAGGCTCGGCGAATTTTCCATTGGCATCAATCTTTGTAGGATCAGTTTCAAAATTGTAAGGACCTTTTTCTGTTGGATAATAAGCCATGTCAAATGTAACCAGCTGACTTTCTCCAAATCCGGTGGTACGTTGAGGGAAAATTTCTTTTTGATAAACCTGACGAACACGTGGATCACTAAGCTCATCACGATTACGAATTGGATTATTCGGCGCATCGAATTGTTGCAGGGTTTGTTCAATCTGATACCATGCAATTTTAGCACGACTTCTTCCGTAATCCAGATTATTATTTTGAGCAGCTTCCGGGAATAAAATATTTCCATCCCGATCCGTTGCCTGTGCCGGTGTGGAAGCGGTTGTCCAACTGATGAGTGGGAATCGCAGATCCAGTCCGGATTTGCTCCCTTCGAAATCATCGATATAAACCAATCCGTTGCTGCCTCTTCCGATTTGAGGTGCATGACCGGGTTTTAAATATGCAGCTTCGCCATAAGCATTGATACTGGATGGAGCGGTAGTTGTGAACAATGGTAATTTATCCAGGATCTTGGTTAATCTTGGTAAATCTTTCCGGTAATTCACATCCAATCCGTACATGGTATTTCTGATGGGCTCCTCATTGTAATTTACTTTCGTAAAAAATGGACGTTCCCCTAAACGTACGATCGTTCCACCAAAAGACAATTGTTCATTGGGTTTATTCTTGGCTAAATAATCCAGGCGCAGACCCAAAAAGTTACGTTGTTGCAAACCGAAGGTTGCATTGTTTTCAAAATTCACCTGTACCGGTAATCCTGCGTTGAGTATGGCCTGATTGGTCATTTTGATGGTGCCCAGATCATAGTTGATATCATAATCCACGCCTTCTTGCAACGTCCTTCCACCTGCAGTAACTACAACAGAACCTTTGGGGATATTGTATCCAATGCTGATCTCTGAAGATCCAGAAGTTTTTGCCATTCCCTTCAACAAGAAGCGATTTAAGTTGGGATATTGCTGAGCTACCGCTTTGATGGAATCGTATAATGCATAAAATAGTGTATCCGTTACCGTTAGTGGTATATCATTATAAATTTGCTTGGCCAAATCTCGGCCGAATGGTTCAAGAACCGGAAAAATTACACGGCTATAGTTTGAAACCACCGTAAATCCTTCTACATAATCAAACACTCCATCCGGTTGAGGATCGAGCTGACTATTTAAACGATCCAAATTAATGAGTGAAATCATCGGAGCACCCAGATTTTTATCGCCATAAGGCACATAGCGTTTCGCACCCAAACCAGGTTCCTGATAAAGCACATCCAGTTTGAAATCAGATGGCGTCAAGCTTCCATAACCAACAGAATAAACATTCTTCATCATCAATCGCCAGATGGGTAATGATGGTCGTTGGGAAGTTGCTTTGAGTAGTTTTAAGAAAAGAATCTTCTGTGTTGCTGAAGTACTGTCAGGTGGCACATCTTGCGAAAATTCACCCACCTGAAAAATCCGTCCATTGTACGAAAATTGAAAGGCAACTCCCAAAACTTCATCCGTTTGCAAAGGCTGGCTCAATGAAAGCATTCCGATTTGCTTATTGAAAGTGTATTGGGTGGAATCTAATTTTCTTGCAAACGTTTTTTCAAAATCCTGAACAGGACGCAATCCCAATCCTTGCAAATTGCTGAATACGAAAGCCGGATTACGTGCGTTGGCTTGATTAAGAATGTTTGACAATAAATCATTAGCAGCATTGAATGGAACAGGCAAACCGGAAAGTACATTAATCACAGGAGGTTGTAAATAAGGTTGTGTTTCGCCTAGATCTGCCAAACCAACAATGTCTCGCGTGTCTGTCGTAGTACCATTTCTGTTTGTTACCCAAACTTCCATGCGGAGTACCTGAACAGGTGCGGTGATGGCAGGAAGATTAGATAATACTTTATTGTAATTGTCTTTGAAATATTGACTGATGAGGAAGTGTCTGTTCTCTTCGTATTCATCGGCTTTGATCTCAAATGGCGTAGCTGCGGCTCCACCTTGAAGGTTCACATTTTGACGCTGTGATTTTTGATTCGCCAACACACCTGTAATGAAAAGTTTACCGAACTGCAATTGGGTTTTCAGACCAAATAATTGTTGAGCCCCGGGAATCAAGGTCCCTTTGGCAGGGAAGTTGATGGTGCCGGCTTCAAATCTTTTTAGGATCTCATCATCCTTACCGGTATAGTCTAGTTTGAGTTGATTGTCTAGATCGAAATTGGCGAGTGTGTTGTAGTTGATGGGAAATTTCAGTTTATCACCGATGTTGGCATTCACATTCAACTGGGTATTCATTTGAAAATCCAATCCGCCGTTTCGTCGTGCCCTTTCAGGAAGTGTTGGATTGTCAATACGTTGCCCCTGATAACCAGCTGTAATATCTACATTCCCCTGAGGCGATATTTCGATTTTGCCATTACCGAATAATCGGTTAAATAGGTTGTCTGTTAATGATAGTCGTGGTTTGGTAAATTTTCCACGATTTAGAATATTGGTAGTGTTAGCTCTTTTCTGGAAATAATCGATGTCAGCCTGACGATTTTTAATAGCCCAATATTCCTGGAAAGAATAGCTGATAGGGGTTCGGTAATAGCGGCCTCCGATTTTTTCATACACGATATAACGGCGTGTATCATAATCATAAACGATGGAATCTCGCTGATCTGAAGGCTTAAAGAAATCGAATGAGTTGTAATTACCAATCGATAAGTTGTCTCCCCTACGATCTGTAAGCGGATATATAAGTTTGGCCCCCTTAACAGGTGCATTGCTATCAACCGGATTTTGTTGAATGCCGGCTTGTGCTGGATTGATTACCGAAAGGCAAATCACAAACGCATACACGAAGCCAACGATTTTTTTTCGAATCATCGTGGTCATAAAATGACTGGACTTCAGCATTATGTAAGTTCAGTTGTGTAGCGTTTCCTCAAATGGCTTTCAAAGATTTTTTGATCAATTCTTCTAAAGAAACCGGTGAGGTTTCTGTTTTGATTACTTTTTGAATGGCTTGCTCAGCCATGTTTTTGGAGATGCCCAAAGCCATCAATGCTTCGAGTGCATCTTGTTCCGGTGTGTAAGACTTGGCAGGTCCTCCGGCAGTCATTCCATCACCGAGTTTGCCAACCTTATCTCTCAACTCAAGTACCAATCTTTCCGCCGTTTTCTTACCAATTCCTTTTACTTTTTCCAAACTTCTATGATCTCCTGTTTGAATAGCCCTGATGATTTCATCAGGCTGTACAGAAGAAAGCATCATTCTCGCGGTGGAAGCGCCTACTCCGGAAACGCTGATCAGTAGCATAAAGATCTCTTTTTCCTGTGGTGTGGCAAATCCAAACAACACATGGGCGTCTTCTTTGACCTGAAGGTAAGTGTATAATCTTCCTTCCGTCAAAGATAGAATCGAGGAATAAGTGTGCAAACTGATATTTATCTCATACCCTATTCCATGTGTTTCCAGAATTACCTGGGCCGGACTTTTGTGGGTAAAATTACCTTGGATATAGGCGTACATGATAAATAAATGCGTACGAAAATAAGCAATAAACTGCGGAACAGATAGAAAAGGACATGGAGATTTTTGTTATTTTTACAAATAACTCATCAAAATCAGCATAAACTATGCAGCCAAGCCGTGCAGCTATTACCTCCGTGGGAGGGTATGTACCTGAATTTCGTTTGACGAATCAGATTCTCGAAACAATGGTAGATACCAATGACGAATGGATTACCACCCGAACAGGGGTAAAAGAGCGGAGAATTCTCAAGGGTGAAGGATTAGGTAGTAGTGACATGGCTGTTAAAGCCATCGAAGAAATGCTTGCCAAGAAGGGAGTAGACCCTTCCGAAATCGAGTGTATCATTTGTGCAACCGTTACACCTGACATGGTTTTTCCGGCAACAGCAAACGTTATTGCAGACAAGGCTGGTTTGAAAAATGCCTTTGGGTATGACATCAGTGCTGCTTGTTCAGGTTTTTTATATGCTTTGACCACCGGAACTGCCCTGATTGAAAGTGGTCGTTATAAAAAAATCATTGTGGTAGGCGTTGATAAAATGAGTTCAATAGTGGATTATACAGACCGGGCCACCTGTATCATTTTTGGAGATGGGGCAGGATGTGTATTACTCGAACCTTCCAACGATGAATGCGGCGTACGCGACAGTATATTAAAAAGTGATGGGGCCGGACGAGCCTATTTACATATGAAAGCAGGAGGATCTGTAAAACCTGCCTCCATTGAAACCGTTCAGGCAAAAGAACATTATGTTTATCAAGAAGGACAATCCGTTTTCAAATTTGCGGTGAAGGGAATGGCTGATGTGAGCTATGAACTCATGGAACGAAATCAGTTAACGGCAGATGATATCTCCTGGCTGGTTCCGCATCAGGCCAATTTGCGCATCATCGATGCTACAGCCAATAGAATGGGGCTAGACAAAGAAAAAGTAATGATCAATATTGAAAAATACGGCAACACCACCGCCGGAACTTTACCACTTTGTCTTTGGGAATGGGAAAAGAAATTGAAAAAAGGTGACAATATCATTCTGGCTGCCTTTGGTGGTGGATTCACCTGGGGTGCAACCTGGGTGAAGTGGGCTTATGATACACATTGATTTAAACACTGTTTGGTTGTCAATCAGGTTCGATGTAGATTCGCTTTATGCGTAATCTCCGCCTGTTTTTTATTGTAATATTCCTGAATGGAATAGCTTTCGGTCAGTACAATCGGCATCTAATTAAGTTTACTGATAAATCGGGCTCGCTTCACCAAATCCAACAGCCTCAAAGTTTTTTAACAGAAAGATCGATTCAGCGTAGAATCCGTTATGGCATTGCAATAGACAGTTCAGATCTACCCATTTCTCCGAACTATCTCAATCAACTTCAACAAATCAATGGCGTTCAAATTTTGGCAAAATCCAAATGGAACAACGAAGTTGCCATTCAAGTTGAAAATGGTTTGATTTTGCAAAACATACTGCAATTGCCTTTTGTTGTGAACAGCAGACCGGTTGCCTCACGAATTGCTACAACAACTAGAAATGAAAAATGGAATGACTTTGTCGATACTTCGTATATACCTCAACGTTATGAAAGAAATCTAGATGCTCCGCTCAATTATGGTTCAACATCGAAACAAATAAATATTCACCGTGGAGATTTTTTGCATCAGCGCGGTTTTACAGGAGACAACATGTCTATTGCCGTAATGGATGCAGGTTTTTTAAATTACGATCAACTATTTATTTTTGACAGTTTACGGACTCGACAACAGATCTATGATGTTTGGGATTTTGTAGAACAACATAATCAGGTTGCGGAAGATCATCAACATGGAACCCATTGTTTGGGTATTTTGGCCGCTGATGCCCCCGGACAGATGATTGGTTCGGCTCCCCATGCCCGTTATCAACTTTACAGGACCGAAGATATCCGCTCCGAATACCCCATCGAAGAATTTTATTTATTGTGTGCGCTAGAACGTGCAGATAGCATCGGTGTTGATATTTGCTCCATTTCCTTAGGTTACAACACATTCGATATACCAGCTTTCGATTATGGTTATTCAGACATGAATGGGAATACAAGTATCAGTTCCCGAGCAGTAAACATGGCAGCCAAAAAAGGAATGATGCCGGTTGTGGCCGTTGGAAATGAAGGCGGGCGACCCTGGCGATTTCTGTTGACACCCGGAGATGCAGACGAATGTTTATCTGTGGGCGCTGTAGACTCTTTGGGAAATCGTGCATATTTCAGTAGTCATGGGCCTTCTTCAGATGGACAAATCAAGCCAGCGTTGATGTCATTGGGAGAGGCCGCTATTATTCCCAATGAATTCAGCGGACTTCCTCAATATGGAAGCGGTACATCTTATGCTTGTCCGAACCTTGCCGGATTGATTGCTTGCCTCTGGCAGGCATTTCCGGAACTTAATCATTCAACCATTCAACACGCACTTGAAAACAATGCCAGTCAAGCTGAACAACCCGATAGTTTAAAAGGATATGGAATCCCAGACATGAAAAGAGCATTTGTTTGGCTTCAAAAAACCACCTCGGTTCAGCAAGCCCGTTTTGATAGCTGTAAAGGTTTGATTTCACTTAACATCAAAGCAGGTCAGCAAACACTAGTCAGACTAGAGCGCAGATTGGAAGATGAAACTTCTTTTTACCCTGTAAAACAATGGTTACTGGATGGACCGCATCAATGGAATCGTGTAATCTATGCAGATGATCTGGCAGGCACTAATCTGAATAGAATCGAATATCGTTTCAATGTACAACTGGCGCAGGATACTGCTTATTTTTTGTCAGCACAAAACATTACGCCGAGTGATTGTAGAATTATTCTTCCCGCGCAAAACAACTGGAATGTTTATCCTAATCCTGTTACACAAAAACTTCGAATCAAACTGGAAAGAAAAACCAGCGGGCTCATTCGTTTGGTTTTACGTGATGCGCGTGGATTAAAAACATGGTCTACATCCATCAACACCATACCGGGTACAGATATTCTCCAACTAGATCTTTCCTCCTATCCTTCCGGAGTTTATTGGATGAGTTTGGAGGAAAACAATAAGCCAATAGAAACTAAAAAGATATTGAAAATCAACAACGGATTTTAGGTTTCATTACTGCTGAGAATAAGGTATCAGCGCGCTGATCAAAACCAACATGATAGCGCATTCCAATGCATTGCAAATTATGTTTCTGTTCTAAATATTGAATTTGCAATTCATTTTCTTCTGCAAAAACAGAACATGTAATATATATAAATTGGCCATCAGGTTTCAAATGAGGAACAACCTGATCTAAAATAGCTCTTTGTCGAATTGTATGCATGCGAAGTTTAGCTTGATCAAATTCATACATCTGTTCAGGAGTCCTTGCCCATGTACCGCTTCCAGAGCAAGGAACATCACAAATGATCGCATCAAATATTGTATCCGTAGAAAGTCCGGAGGTTGCAGTTAGATCAGCGGCGAAAAGATGATAAATAGGCACACCGGCTGCTGACAAGCGAAGACGTAAATTCTGCAGCATGTTTTTTCGTATATCGCTTACCGATAGTTGAACATTTTGCTTGCATTGATCGTGCAGCAGTATCGATTTTCCGCCGCTCGCAGCGCAGCAATCCCAAACGGAAGCTCGATCAGGTAATGTAAGTAAATCATGGAACACTTTTTGCGAACTAAGATCCTGAATCACAAAATCACGATTGATTCCATTCCATTTATCCAATGCAACGCCGGGTTCAAAAGCCAATGCAAATTCATCACATACTTGATATGAAATCTCCTGTTCCTTCAGTTGGTCAAATATTCGCCTCTTCTTAGAAGGACGAATGCGTATGAAAACTTTGGGCTGTACATACAGCGATTGTATATAATCGTTGATATTTATTTCAGAAGAGATAAAAGATGAGAAACCAGGCAATGGAGTTATTGGCGCTTCCATCCATTTCCATTTCTCTTCAAAACTCAATGTTATCTGCTGTTTCCATTCAGGCTTTAATGCTTCTAGAATGGGTTGTGATTTTTGTTCTACCAGAAACAAAGAAACAAGCAATTGTGTTTCGAAATCAGTGTTGGAAGAGAAACAATGGCTGCACCTGAAATAGGCATAACAAAGCGCTGAAATCGTTTTACGGTCTCTGGAACCCAGTGTTGGATTTTTCTTGAAATGCGCTTTGAGATAGTGAGATAAAGGAGTACCCGAAGGATATCTATTGATCAGACCTACACTCTGTTTAAGATATAAATGGAATCTGTTCATGAATGCTCCCGTATAAAGGGGATGCAGTTATTTTATAATTCCAATAATGATTCAACAGGGTCTTGACCGAATAACAACCAGGAAGGATTTTCCAAATATTGCTTAACCGCAACAAGGAAACCAACTGATTCTCTGCCATCAATGATTCGATGATCATAACTAAGGGCTACATACATCATAGGCTTGATCACTACTTGACCATTCACTGCCATGGGGCGTTCAACGATGTTGTGCATACCCAGAATTGCACTTTGAGGAATATTGATGATAGGGGTACTCATCATGGAGCCGAAGATTCCACCATTGGTGATGGTAAAAGTTCCACCGCTCATTTCTTCCAAAGTGAGTTTATTGTTTTTTGCTTTGGTGGCCAGATCAACTACCGCTTTTTCAATTTCAGCCATACTCAGGCTTTCCGCATTGCGGATTACCGGAACCACCAATCCTTTAGGAGCACTCACTGCAATGGATACATCACAGTAATCATGGTAAATGATATTTTCTCCATCGATATATGCATTAACGGCAGGGAATTTTTGCAACGCATAACAACAAGCTTTGGTAAAAAAGCTCATGAAACCCAGGTTAACGCTATGCTGATTTTTAAATTGATCCTTGAATTTTTTGCGCAACTCCATGATCGGTCCCATGTCCACCTCATTAAATGTAGTGAGCATGGCGGTGGTATTTTTGGCTTCCACCAAACGACGACTCACCGTTTTACGCAGATTGCTCATTTTTTCAGGACGTTCGTTTCTTGTGAACATCTCTACACCGGGTTTACGTCCCGGATTATTCAGCGCATCCAACACATCTTGTTTGAAAATTCTTCCGTGAGAACCTGAAGGCTTCACTTGTTGCGCATCCACTTTTTTGTCGGCCATAATTGCTGCAGCTACCGGCGTTGCTTTGATATCAGAAGCAGGCATTGGAGAAGCAGGAGCAGATGTTGTTTGTGCAGGCTTTGGTTCAGACTTCACTTCCGCTTTTGGAGCTTCAGCCGGACGTTCAGCAGTCGTATCAATAGTAGCTACCAAATCTCCAATTGATAGCGTATCTCCTTCTTTAGCGACATGTTTAACTGCACCGGCTTGTTCGGCATTGATTTCAAAAGTCGCTTTTTCGCTTTCCAGTTCAGCGATTACTTCATCACGATCTGCCCAGCCACCATCCGGTTTGATCCACTTCACGAGGGTTACCTCACTGATGCTTTCTCCAACCGTAGGTACTTTGATTTCAACAGACATGATGCGCTAGATTTAAGTTCCGGCAAATTTCGGTTAAAATGAGGATTTGCAAAATAAAAAATGAGGCATATGTTCACAAAAAACAAGCCCCGGATTAAGACCGGGGCTTTGATACTTTTATTTTAACCGAGATAACCTCGAAGTAATCGACTGTGAGTGGTTTCTCGGAGCCGATCGAGGGCTTTGTCCTTGATTTGCCTCACTCTTTCCCGGGTTAGATTATAGCGTTCCCCAATATCTTCCAAGCTGAGCGGATGATCAATGCCCAGTCCGAAGAAATATACCAATACTTCTTTTTGACGGGAAGTAAGAACGTTGAGTGTTCGTTCAATTTCAGTATTCAGAGAATCATGTTCAATCAATTGGGCATCTACTTTTTCTGCATTTTTATTCTCCATCACATCAATCATGCTTCCATCTTCCCCGTTACCAAAAGGCTGATCCATGCTCACATGTCTGCCACCTACCCCCATGGTTGCCGCCACTTCCTCGGTACTCACTTCCAAAAGTTCAGCAATTTCCTCCGGTGAAGGCTCACGCTCAAACTCCTGCTCAAGCTGTGTATATACTTTACTGATTCGGCCAGACATGCCCACCTTATTCAAGGGGAGTCTGACAATACGTGATTGTTCTGCCAGTGACTGCAAAATAGATTGTCTGATCCACCACACCGCATAGGAAATAAACTTGAATCCACGGGTTTCATCGAAACGATGAGCCGCCTTTATCAAACCAAGATTCCCTTCATTGATTAAATCTGACAATGATAATCCCTGATTTTGGTATTGTTTAGCTACAGAAACCACAAAACGGAGATTCGCTTTTGTTAAACGATCCAACGCTTTTTGGTCGCCTTGCTTGATACTTTTCGCTAGTTGCACTTCTTCATCAGAGCTGATCAATTCAACCCTGCCGATTTCTTGCAGGTATTTTTCCAGACTCTCGCTCTCGCGATTTGTGATGGATTTGGAAATTTTAAGTTGGCGCATAAGGCTAGATTAAGGGGGTTTATAATTGAATTCGTTCTGTTAAAACGCGCATACACCCCGATTTGGTATATCAAACGCCTCCTATTTTAATGGTAATTGGATTAAATCATATTACTCACTGATTTACAGGGGGATAAAAAAATGGAGTTTTCCTTTGCAGGTTCAATTAATTTTCTGTTATTGCAACCAAAGAAGAAAACAATCAATGAGTAAAAAAGTCCTCTACACCTTGGAATATCCAGTTCGGTGCTCTCCGGGAATATTATTTGAATTTCTAAGTAGTCCGGCCGCCATGCAGGAATGGTTTGCAGAAAAAGTGGATGAGCGGGACGGCGTTTATAGTTTTTCATGGAATGGAAATGAAGAAAAAGCCGTGCTATTGGATAAAGAACAGGATAAGTTTATTCGTTTTCGCTGGAATCATATGGCAAAAGATGAATACTTTGAATTTGCCATCGATCGTTCAGAAGTAACCAATCAAACGATACTTGTGATCAAAGATTTTGCCGATAAGAAAGAAATCAAAGATCAAAGTCAGCTTTGGGACTACCAGATCAAAGACCTTTTTTATCGTTTGGGAAGCTGATAATCCTGTTTTTATACTGCGTTCACATTATCATATTCTGTGGCCTAACTTTGCATCGTGGTTCTCCTCACGTTCGGAGGATAGGAATTCGCTAAATTTCACATGATCAAAAAACTCGATCGTTTAATATTACGTTCTTTTTTAGGTCCATTCATCATGACATTCTTCATCGCATTTTTTGTGTTGATGATGCAAAGTCTATGGAAATACATTGACGATTTAGTGGGTAAAGGACTTGATATTTTTACTATTTGTTCTTTTCTCTGGTACGCAAGTGCATCCCTGTTGATTTTTGCAATGCCTATTGCCATTCTTATCTCCTCCATCATGACTTTTGGAAACATGGGCGAGCATTTTGAATTGGTGGCTATTAAGTCTGCCGGAATTTCACTCATCCGATTCATGCGACCGCTTTTATGGGTCACGTTGCTCTTATGTGGAATCACTTTCATTTTCGCGAATTATGTAATTCCGTATGCGAATTTGAAATTCCTGACACTTTACAGTGATATCTACATAAAAAAACCAGCCTTTGATTTAAAGGAAGGCGTTTTTTTTACTCACATTCCAACTTACGCCATTAAAATCGGAAAAAAAGATCCGGATGGAAAGACGATACATCAGGTAGTGATTTTTGAACAAGGCGGACAAGTGCAGGACAATTGCATTATCGCAGAAAAAGGAAGCATGCAAATTTCCGCAGATAATCGTTATCTGGAGTTTGATTTGGAAAATGGATACAGGTATCAGGAGCAAGGAAACGTAGTAGATAGCAATACAGAATATACACGCATCGGATTCAAGCATTTTAAAAAACTCTTCGATCTGAGCGTACTTCAAATGAAAAAAACAGATGACAGTTTATTCAGACGAAACTTCAGAATGTTGAGTGTAAGTCAGCTGGAAGAAAATATAGACTCTATACAAAAAGCAAATCTGACTAACATAAAAATGCAAGCGCGTGACTGGAATCGTGTTTTAACATACTGGCAATTACCGGACTCCTTGTTGGCGATTTCTCAGCAAAAAATTGAGCGGCAATGGATTCCTGAATCCATGAATTTCAGGGTTCGACAGATGAGTATGAATAAAATTTCGGAAATGAAAAATATCATGGAACAACTTCAAATGCAGGTGGAATTCCAGGATAAAGAAATTCGTTTGCACCAAATGGAATGGCATAAGAAATTTGCCTGGTCATTGGCTTGTTTGGTATTGTTTTTCATCGGAGCACCGCTGGGTGCGATCATTCGCAAAGGTGGATTGGGAATGCCCTTAGTATTTGCCATTGTTTTCTTCTTAATTTTTCACGTGATCAACATGTTTGGAGAAAAGTTTTCAAAAGAAGGGATCACTGCTCCATTCATTGGGATGTGGCTGGCTGTGATGATTCTGATTCCGGTTGGACTTTTTCTGACATTCAAGGCTCGGAACGATGCTCCATTGTTCAACAAGGAATTTTATCGTCATTGGTTCAATCAAATTTTTCTGCGTTTTTCAAACAAAACAAAATAATACGTCCATGAGTAAACGAAGAACCTTTATCAAACATCTTCTTTTACAAGGCATCGCTATTGGTGTTGGCACAAAATTGGCAGAGGCGGCGGTTTCTACTTTTCATAGATTCGATAAAAGTGACAATACCGATGGATTCGGTTTTGATCAACAACCATTACCGTATAGTTTCAATGCTTTGGAACCAGTCATTGATGCACAGACCATGGAATTGCATTATTCCAAACACGCAGCAGCCTACTGCAAAAACTTAAAAGAGGCTATGGCTAATGAGAAAGTAAATGCAGATGTTTCTTTGGAAACCCTTTTGGCTGAAATAGATAAATATTCAGACAAATTGAAAAACAATGCAGGTGGACACTACAATCATGAGCTGTTTTGGACCTGTATGCGTCCAGCTAGTGAAAACAATTCGCCCAATGGAAATTTATTGAATCTGATTAATCATTCTTTTGGGAGTGAAGCGGCATTCCGTCAGAAAATGAATCAGTCTGCACTCGCTGTATTTGGAAGTGGTTGGACCTGGTTGGTATTGGAAGGAAAAGACAAGCTAAAGATTGTTCAAACTAAAAATCAGGAAAATCCATTGATGGGAATTTTATCTGACGAACAAAAAGGCTTCCCTTTATTTGGTATTGATGTTTGGGAGCACGCATATTATTTGAAGTATCAAAATCGAAGAGCGGAATATGTAACAAACTGGTGGAAAATCGCCCATTGGGATTACATAGAAAACAGGTTGAACCAAAAAATCAATCGCCTTAAATAGGCTCAGCCTCCGTCACAAGATAACCAAAGGATACTCATGGCGAAGGCTGATGAATTGGGCAAGCAATCGTGGCGCGAAAGTAGTGTGCATTGCCTTGGATGTAATCAAATCATAGATTTCATTTATCTACAATCTTCCGGGATTTATCCACATTCAATGCGGTTTAAATAAGATAACTTTGAGTTTCTATTCACTTATAAATTTATGATATGCAAGTCTGGAAAACCTACCAGGAAGAACATAAAGACCGCTTTTTGCAGGAGCTGTTCGAACTGTTGCGCATTCCAAGTGTGAGTGCGAAATCTGAACACAAGGCCGATATGGTTCATTGTGCAGAAACCTTACGTCAACGCCTACTCGAAGCAGGAGCTGATACAGTAGAAATTCATCCTACTGCCGGTCATCCAATTGTTTATGGCGAGAAAAAAATTGATCCGTCCAAACCAACGATTTTGGTTTACGGCCATTATGATGTTCAACCCGCTGAACCATTGGAACTATGGAAACACGGACCTTTTGATCCTACCATCGTAGATGGCAAAATTTATGCCCGTGGCAGTTGCGATGACAAAGGCCAGATGTATATGCACGTAAAAGCGTTTGAAACACTAGTTCGTACAAACACTTTGCATTGCAACGTGAAGTTCTGTATTGAAGGAGAAGAAGAGATCGGATCTCCCAACCTTGGGAAATTTGTTGCTGAGCATAAGGAGTTACTAAAAGCGGATTGTGTACTCATCAGTGACAGTGCCATGATTAGTTTGGATACGCCGAGTATTGATATCGGTGTGCGCGGTCTCAGCTATATCGAAGTAGAAGTAACCGGACCTAATCGTGATTTGCATAGTGGTGTGTATGGTGGAGCAGTTGCTAACCCAATCACCATGCTGGCGAAAATGATTGCTTCCTTGCACGATGAAAATAATCACATCACCATTCCCGGATTCTATAATGATGTGGTGGAATCTACGGAGGAAGAGCGAAAACTCATGTCTATGGCTCCATTTGATGAAAAGGCTTATGCAGCAGATTTGGGCGTCGATGCACTTTGGGGAGAAAAAGGATTTACAACCAATGAACGTACTGGTATTCGTCCAACCCTCGAGCTCAATGGAATTTGGGGAGGTTATATCGGAGAGGGTGCAAAAACTGTTTTGCCATCCAAAGCATTTGCAAAAATTTCTGCCAGATTGGTACCGAATCAACTATCAGATAAGATTACACAATTACTGATCAATCATTTACAATCTATTGCTCCCAATGGCGTAACTGTAAAAGCTGAACTACACCATGGAGGTGAGCCTTACATGACGCCGATAGACAGCAAAGCATATCAGGCTGCAGCCAAGGCCATGGAAACCACTTTCGGCAAAACTCCCATTCCGGTTCGCGGTGGTGGTAGCATTCCCATTTGCGCTTTATTTGAAAAAGAGTTGGGCATCAAAATCGTATTCATGGGATTTGGATTAGACAGCGATAACTTACATAGTCCAAATGAAAAATTTGATGTGGCCAACTATTACAAAGGCATTGAAACCATTCCATACTTCCATCAGTATTTTTCAGAGATGTAAGGGGTCAAATATTCTATACTGGAGGCTGTCTCAAATATTTGAGACAGCCTTTTTTTATTTTTGATTCGGAATGTATATTAGATGAATCTGTTTTGAGTTTATAATTTAGTAACAACAAGCCTGGTTGTTTTTTTCTTCACTACAACACGTTTTTTAACATCAATTTTTTAGGCATTTTTTTCAATTCAAAGTTAATGGTCTTGGATTTTTATAAACTTTTATAAGTAGTTGTTATTTCTCATGGTTTTTTGGTTTTTATAGTTGAATTTTTTGTGGTTCGAACCTGGTTCGAACCAAGGTCCTATTTAGGCAATCATGAACAATATCATCCAACGACTTAAGAATAAGTAAAGAAATAAAACTGACTATAAGCTAATCGATTTGTAAATAAAAACGAGGCTCCCTGGAAAGAATAGCCTCGTTTTTATAAATAGAATTCTTATCAGAAAGATTACTTGGCTTTCTCAAAAACAGTTAAACTTGCCTTCAGCCAATCCAAATAGGTTTGTTTGTCCGGAGTATAACCAACAGGATGAGATAACAATTCCTGATTATTATTCAATACTGCGTACAAAGGCTGTGCGTTATTGGCGAAGTTCTCTGTTTCAAAACTTGCCCAAAGATCCCCATAAGTAACGATCTCTTTCTGATTTCCATCTTTGGTTTTGTATACAAACTGTTCATCAACCGGTAGATTTTTTTTATCATCTACATACAAAGACACTACGATGAATTTATCTTTCATCAATTGGTGAATTTCGGGATCACTCCAAACATTTTCTTCCATTCTCCTGCAGTTCACACAAGCATATCCGGTAAAATCAATCAACAATGGTTTGTTCTCCTGACGTGCCATTGTTAATGCTTCATCATAATCTCTGCTGCATCTTAAACCCAAAACACAATCTGAACTTTGCTTGTAAACACTGTAATACAAAGGCGGTGGAAATCCACTGATTAAACGAAGATTTGCGTAAGATGTATTGGTTACTCCAGGAATCAAATAAAGCGTGAAAGCAGCAAATATCAATCCCAATAATTTTCTTCCTTTAGAAATTGTTTGCCCCGCATAATCGTGCTTGAATCGAATGATCCCAAACAGATATAATGTCAAACCGGCACCAATGAAAATCCAAATGCCAATAAAAACTTCCCTTTTTAAAATTCCCCAATGCTTAACCAAATCTGCGTTAGATAAAAACTTCAACGCCAAAGCCAATTCTAAAAATCCGAGGGTAACTTTTACTGTATTCAACCACCCGCCAGATTTGGGTAGCGATTGAAGCCAGTGCGGAAATAAAGCAAAGAGTGCAAAAGGCAGTGCCAAAGCCAATCCAAAGCCACCCATACCAACGGTGAGTTGCATCGCTCCACCGTCAGATGCGAGTGAGCCTGCGAGTAAAGAACCTAAAATTGGACCGGTACATGAAAAGGAAACCAAGGCAAGCGTCAAAGCCATGAAAAATATTCCCAAACCATTACCCACAGTAGCTTTGCTGTCTACACCTGTTGAAAAAGAAGCAGGCAATGTAATCTCATAATACCCGAAAAATGAAAACGCAAAGAATATAAAGATGATAAAAAAGAAAAGATTCAGGTACGCGTTGGTTGAGATATTATTGAGTATCTCAGGATTTACCTGATCCAAAAAATGAAAAGGTAAACTCAAACAGATATAAATAAAGAAGATGAAAAAGCCATACAAGAAAGCATTCTGGATGCCCGATTTTCTACTGGTTGACTTTTTGGTGAAGAAAGATACGGTCAAAGGAATCATGGGAAACACACAGGGAGTCAGCAAAGCAATCAAGCCTCCAACAAATCCAAGAAAAAACAAATTCAAAAGGTTCATACTTTTAGAATCTGATCCAGATGCTTCTGTATCGAGTCCGGCCTGACTCCTAGGATTTTTTATATCTATAGATGAAACCAGAATCTGACGGACTTTAGCAGATTGTTTACCATCGAGTGAAATACGGAGCGTTGATTCAATGGTTTCAAATTGCATATTATTTTCAAGCTCTGTATACACACTCAGTTTTACAGCATTCGAAGACGAATTGAGTCGTTCTAACATGACCGTTATTTGGATACTGTCTTGATATACGCCCAATTTTGCCTGTTCAAATACAGGATCATTTCTCTGTGCCAATTTTCCTTCGATCACACTGCTGAGAATGCGCGTTGAACTATCCGTTGACTTTACAGAAGGACCCGATAACTCCATTTCCTGGTTGGGGGCATATACGGAAGCACCTCTCGGAATTTTTGCGCTTAATTTGACTTGAAATTTATTTTCAGCAGATTTAGTAACAGTTTGGTTCCAACGAATCAAGGAATCTGATTGTTGAGCATGAACACAATTCCAAATGCCATTAAAAAGAAAAAACATCAACCCAAGGAAGATGTTTTTGTAACATATTTGATTCAATTTCATTTACCATCAATTTGGATAGAGAATGGAAGATCTTTGGGAGGCAAGCAACGACGATCATTGCAAACCATGTAAGTAACCGTACCTTTCAAAACAGTACTGGCAGCAGCCTTTAGTGTTATATTCTGTACAAAATCAACTTTCTGATTGAAGAATTTAAGTGTTGATTTAAAATTTGGATCATACATGGATTCTAGTTTGCCAATTTCATTTACTTTTCCGGATAATTTAATCAAAGGGTTTTTGGCAAAAACGAATTGCGTAGGCTCCGGACCTTCCCCGGGTTTTTGTGAATAAATATGCCAGTTGCCTGACACAGTTGCCGTCATATGAACTTCATATTGTTTGGGGCCTTTTTTTACTGCACTGAAATTCCATGAAACAGGGTTTTCAATTTGCGCATTAGATGAAAATTGAATAGCGAAAATCAAAACAAGTAGTAGCGTTAACTTTTGCATGAAAATTAATTTCGATAAAAATAAAAACTGAGGCTGTTATTATTGCAGTTAAAAATGTTAATTCATGGAACCAATTCCAAATAATTGGTTGAATACCGTTAGTCCATCTGTATTGGAAAGTGCTTTATTGGTAGCTCTTTCCGGATGAGGCATCATACCAAAAACATTTCGGTTGGCATTGCAAATTCCCGCAATGTTGTGCATGGTTCCGTTTGGATTGCTTTCGGCATTTACAGAACCATCGGTGTCGCAGTACCGATAAATAACCTGATGGTTAGACTCCAACTGCTGAATCACATCATCAGACGCATAATATCTTCCTTCACCGTGTGCGATAGGAATTTTTAAAGGATGTGCGGTAGCATTTACTTCTGATTGCAGGTATACATTTTTGCACACAAATTGCTGTCCGGCATTTTTCAGTAAAACACCCGGCAATAATCCGCTTTCACATAAAATTTGAAACCCGTTGCATACACCCAGTACCTTGCCTCCTTTATTGGCGAATTCAATGACCGACTGCATCATTGGACTAAAACGAGCAATAGCTCCGCATCTTAAATAATCACCATAACTGAAACCACCCGGCAACACGATACAATCATCGGTTGTAAACATGGATAAATCTCGATCCTTATGCCAAAGTTTTATTACCTCCTGACCTAAATCATTTTGCAGCGCGTCTATCATATCCGCATCGCAATTGGAACCCGGAAACATAACAACACCAAACTTCATAACTTTTTTGTTTTATTATACGCAAAGTTAGTACTCCAATCAGGGAAATGCGAAAAAAAATCCTTGAGCAAAAGCCATTCCCAGCAAGGCAAGATGCATCAGCGTCCTAAACCAGCCTTTTTCAGCATAATAAAATGCAGCGGCCCCAAAAAAGGCCAAAACAGGAAGTAAAAACCCAATCGATAATTTGATGGGATTGTTATTTAAAAAAAAGAAAATAATAGATAAGATTCCGGTTGATAAAATCACAGACCAGGTATTTCTTGCTTGAATCAACCCTTTCAATCTGTTTGACTGAACAAAATAAAATCCGATGAGCGAAACCAATAGGATGATTGAAATTTGAGCGTTTTCAAATGAATTCAATTCCCAATTTGGAAGCTCGAATCTCAATTTTGGTCGAAAGTTCGCCCATTGACCATTACTTATGAATAGATAGGAACCTTGCAAATATAATGGTGTCAATAAACCCAGAAAAATAATAAACCATTCTTGCAATCGAAATGGTCGCATAATAGCAAGTCCTATCATTGGAATAAAAATCAAAATAAATGAGCTTTGGTCAATCAACAACACAAAACCCAGCATCAAGCCCGTATTAAAGATCGTTTTTCCCGGGGTATTTGTTGTTTGAAATAAAGAGATCTGATAAAGCAAAAAAACAAGCATGGTCAAAATGATATGTATTGAACCAAAGGCTTGTCCAATCACGAAAAAAGTCGAGAATAACAAGTAAATCATAGAGACCAAAAAGTTGGGCCGTTGAAACAATCGCTGATTGGTGGCAATATGATTCAGCAAAAGTGCCTGCATATAAAACAACAAAAAAACAATGAGTGCAAAAACCCAATACATTTTTCCAAATAGAAATTGTATCACCTGCATAATCTTATCAAACAAGAATGAATTATTGCTGAGATTTTGGAGTGGTAATGCTTGATAAAACATTGGCCAAAACAACAGCAATCCATAAATAATCAATAAAAAATGATTGCTGGGATTATTCCCCTTAAACGGTCCTGTCACGTATTTTTTTCTTTATGGATTAAAGGTAATAATACTATTGCGTTGGTGTGCTTAATTATAAATCTATTCGAGCAAATCCAATTTTACCCTGATATTGAAACGGGACCAGTAGTTGTCTCGCCCCAACTTGCTTGGATAGTCTTGGCATAAATGAATAACGCTCCTCCGCCCCGAAAAAAGTAGGCTGATTTTGAAAAATCCCATCTGGAGTAAGTCCCTGATGCAACAAGGCCGATTTTTGTTTTTCAGGATTCAGATAAAAAAAATGCAAAGCAGCTCCGGCGTTTAAAAAACCAAATGAAAGAAAATGATCATTGTCAACATCCATTTGCGACTTATTCAGCGAAGTTGTCCATTCCAATTGTAACAGACTATCCACAGAAAGTGATATGATATCATTGTAGTAAAATCTGGTTTGTGGATTATTATTGAAACCCCATGGACGGTAATTACTGTAATACGGATTATAAAATCCAAAGTCGTTGTATGGATTCATCATTGGATTCGTCAAAAAGCCATTCTGATTCCACCCATTATTGCCGTTCCATGTTTGGGTATAGAAAGATTCAGACAACATCAGAAAACTACCATCTTTTCGAAACAAAAGCTGGTTGGGTAGCAACGACTTCCAAGTGCTCCTTTGGTTATTGTCTGATTTTAACTGTGCTGCCAAATCGCCGCTCAATTCATTAAATCTTGATTGTCCCAACTGACAAAGATTTAAGTCGAACCGAAGACAGAATAGTCCACGTGGCTGATCGTCTTTCTCATCCAGATAAAATGAAGTGATCATCGCACGCTTATTGTAGTTGTCTATTTTGATAAAAGCCCCCATCGTGAAAAATGCTTGAAGCGGAAGATCTGATGTGTTGACGCCATTTTCACCCAAGCGATGCCAAAGCAAAGTAGTTCGATTAAAATGATCACCGGCATATTTTCTGTATTCGTGACAGAATAGTACCGTTCCCTCATTGCTGATGGATAGTGCTGTTATTTCATCTTTACGATTTGCATACAAATCCTCGTATTCAAAAGCATCCAACACCGAAAGTGCGGTATCAAATATTTTAGCTTTCAATTCAACTTCGTCGTTACGAGTTTGCTTTCGATAAATGAGACATTTGGTTTTGTCTTCACTCACCGCGAGTGAATAAATTCTATTGCTAGCGAAATACCCTATCTGAGCCGTATCTAAATAAACCACCGCTCCGAACTGAACGCCCTTGGCATCCATTCGAACGGCACCGCAATAAACCTGATTGTTCTTTTGCTCTTGAAAAATCGCGATGATATTATTGGCGGTTTTTACAAAATCGATATTGAATAACTTTTCAGGGAGAAAATTCAATGACACAGTTTCTATGTGTTGCATTTTACTATCATAAGCACTCAGGAAATGCTTTTTGGAAATGCTTTTATATATAAGATAGGACCCTGCTTGCTTACCAATGATTTCAAATTCTATGTTGCTTTTATCCTGCACTTGAATAGGAGCGAATTGGATAGACTGGGATTTTGATACTGTTGTAAAAAGCATCATTGCAATAATAATTCGCAAGAAATGATGTCGATTAGAATTTATCATGATTCAAAATTATTCAAATGAGTAAACCATCGGACTTTATTTTTGTTTATTTTAAATCATGCAAATCCATCAAGCCGGGAATATCAATCATTTAAAACAAATCATTAGAAAGATACTGATTACCGGTGGGACTGGTACGGTTGGTAAATCGTTGGTCAAACATTTGACCAATGAAGGACATACAGTGGTTTTGCTTACGAGAAAATCTACCCTACCTGCAGATCAGAAGAATATTCTCTACAGACATTGGGATCCTGAAACGCCATACACGGATGCTGATTTATTATCAGGAGTAGATAC
>Ga0315905_10001441_pt1 | contig 25520 bp, 20 predicted proteins | sample LakEriMetagenome_5_FD_203522 | JGI IMG/M metagenome (GOLD analysis project Ga0315905, IMG submission 203522) | Freshwater fungal communities from buoy surface, Lake Erie, Ohio, United States - Buoy 4 MA121 | ecosystem: Environmental > Aquatic > Freshwater > Lake | place: USA: Lake Erie, Ohio...
GGTACATCGGGTTCATCAGGAACCGCAGGTACATCAGGTACAAGTGGAACTTCAGGTTCTAGTGGCACATCAGGAAGTAGTGGAAGTAGTGGAACTGCAGGTACTTCAGGAAGTAGTGGAAGTAGTGGAACATCAGGTTCTTCAGGAACTTCGGGTTCTAGTGGTTCTTCAGGTACATCCGGTTCGTCTGGAACATCAGGAACAAGTGGAAGTAGTGGAACATCAGGGACAAGTGGAAGTAGCGGAACTGCGGGAACTTCAGGTACGTCAATTTCATTAGATGGGGTTGTAGATAAAGTATTAAAATTCAATTCAACAACAGGAGTTACAAATTCAAGTATTAGTGATAACGGTTCATTAGTAACAGTTAATAATAATACAACAATAACTGGTTCATTAAATGTTACGGGAGATATTAATATAATTGATGGGTCAATAAGAAATAGAACATCAAATATAATATCAGGTAGTAATAGTGTTTTTGCGGCAAACACAGGTTCATACACTTCGGCATTCTTTAATTACACAATATATGATGAATTAAACGCTAGAGCGGGTATAATTGCCTGTGTGTGGAATGGAATGTCAATAAACTTTAATGAAACAACAACAACCGATATTGGAGACACAAGTGATGCGTTTGTTAACATAACATTATCCAATGAAGGTCATGTTGAATTAAAGGTAAACGCGACCGCAAATTGGGAGTTTAAAACAATGGCAACATTTTTATAAATAAATGAGAACACTTATCAAATACCGAATATTTATTAAGGACTTGATGTTGTAAACATAAAAAAAACAAAAAAAGAAAATGGCTAATCAATTTATAGTAAAAAACGGTCTGATTGTTGATCAAGGTGGAGCAATAATCACAGGATCATCCCAGATTTCTGGATCACTCAGCATAACTGGTTCATTAAACGTATCAGGTAGTCAAACTATTTCCGGTGATTTAAGTGTCGGTGGTAATTTAGTTGCTCAACAATATATTGTTTCTTCATCAGTAAGTTATATTACACAGTCATTTTCTTCAGGTTCACACAAGTTTGGTGATAGTTCAGATGACATACATCAAGTTACTGGTTCTTTAGATATTAGTGGTTCATTATTAATTAACGGTACAACATATACCGCTGCAACTTCAGGTACTTCAGGTACAAGTGGTTCTTCGGGAACAAGCGGAACATCAGGTTCTAGTGGTACAAGTGGAAGTAGTGGTTCATCAGGAACCGCGGGTTCTTCGGGAACATCAGGAACTGCGGGTTCATCTGGTACATCTGGTACTTCAGGTTCTAGTGGTTCGTCAGGAACATCTGGTTCTAGTGGTACTTCGGGAACTTCTGGTACTTCAGGTACAAGTGGTTCTTCAGGAAGTAGTGGAAGTTCAGGTACATCAGGAAGTAGTGGAAGTAGTGGAACTGCAGGTACTTCAGGTTCTAGTGGAACATCTGGTTCAAGTGGATCATCTGGTACTTCAGGTAGCAGTGGAACATCAGGAACAAGTGGAACATCAGGTTCATCTGGTTCATCTGGTTCTAGTGGCACAAGTGGGTCAAGTGGTTCGTCAGGTACTTCAGGTAGCAGTGGAACATCAGGAACAAGTGGAACATCAGGTTCTAGTGGTTCTTCAGGAAGTTCAGGTTCATCAGGTTCATCTGGCACCGCAGGAACAAGTGGAACTTCAGGTTCTAGCGGAAGTAGTGGAACATCAGGTACTTCAGGAACATCAGGTAGTAGTGGAACGTCAGGAACATCAGGTTCTAGTGGTTCTTCAGGTTCTTCCGGTACATCAGGTACTTCAGGTTCTGATGGTAGTAGTGGTACTTCAGGAACATCAGGCTCAAGTGGTTCGTCAGGTTCTAGTGGAACATCAGGTTCTTCAGGAAGTAGTGGTTCATCGGGAACAAGTGGTACATCTGGTTCAAGTGGTTCATCAGGGACAGCTGGAACATCAGGCACAAGTGGAAGTTCAGGTACATCTGGTTCTTCAGGAAGTAGTGGAAGTTCAGGTACATCAGGAACTGCAGGTACTTCAGGAACGTCTGGTTCTTCAGGTTCTAGTGGTTCATCAGGAACCGCAGGTACTTCAGGAACGTCAGGTTCTAGTGGTTCATCAGGTTCATCTGGCACCGCAGGAACAAGTGGAACATCAGGTAGTTCAGGTTCGTCAGGAAGTAGTGGAACAGCTGGTACTTCAGGTACTTCAGGTACTTCGGAGGTTTATAAAACAACATCAAGTGATACATTCATATTAGGACAAGGAGGTTCGTTAACAGTACCAAGTGGTTTAAGTTATACCACTGGTCAATCAATTATAATCGCATACGACGTAAATAATTACCAAGAATCGGATGTAGTATCATATAGTGGTACAACATTAACTTTTACCGCACCAGATGCTAACGGAACAATTGGTGGTGGAGAATATTCATCATGGGTTATTAACTTAGATGGTGCCACAGGTGCGGATGGTTCTTCAGGTACATCAGGAACTGCGGGTACATCAGGTTCTAGTGGTTCTTCAGGTTCTTCTGGTACATCAGGTACGTCAGGTTCTAGTGGTTCATCAGGAACCGCGGGAACAAGTGGATCATCAGGAACTTCAGGTTCAAGTGGTTCGTCAGGTTCTAGTGGAACTGCGGGAACAAGTGGAACATCAGGAACATCAGGAAGTAGTGGTAGTTCAGGTTCATCAGGAACATCAGGTTCCGATGGTAGTAGTGGTACTTCAGGAACAAGTGGTAGTAGTGGTTCTAGTGGTACAGGTGGAACCTCAGGTAGTTCAGGTAGTTCAGGTTCATCAGGAACAGCTGGTACATCAGGTTCAAGCGGTTCATCAGGTTCTAGTGGAACGGCTGGTACTTCAGGAACGTCAGGTTCTAGTGGTTCTAGTGGATCATCAGGAAGTTCAGGGTCAAGTGGAACAACAGGTTCTTCTGGTACATCAGGTTCTAGTGGAACATCAGGTTCTTCAGGAAGTACAACAGTGGGAGCATACAATTCGTTAACTGTAAGCTCACCATCATCAACGTGGTCATTCCAACATGATTTAGGTGCACAATATCCTGTGGTACAAGTTTACGATACAGACGGATTTGTTATTATACCTGAAACAATTAAAGCAATTGACTTATATAATATTGAAGTAACATTCCCATCACCAGTGGCAGGTTTGATAGCTGTAACACTTGGTGAAGGTGGAGGTGGTTCATCAGGAACTTCAGGTTCTAGTGGAACTGCTGGTTCTAGCGGAACTGCCGGTACTTCAGGTTCTTCAGGAACATCGGGTAGTTCAGGTTCTTCAGGAACAAGTGGTTCATCTGGTACTTCAGGAACTTCAGGTTCTAGTGGTAGTTCAGGTTCATCAGGAACAGCAGGTACATCGGGTTCAAGCGGTTCATCAGGAACAGCGGGTTCGTCAGGTACTTCGGGTTCTTCAGGAACAGCCGGTACATCTGGTTCTAGTGGTTCTTCAGGAACAGCTGGTACATCAGGTTCTAGTGGTACTTCGGGAACTTCTGGTACATCAGGTTCATCAGGTTCTAGTGGTTCGTCAGGAACGTCAGGTTCTAGCGGTTCATCAGGTTCTAGTGGAACGTCAGGTTCTTCAGGAAGCTCAGGAAGTAGTGGAACAAGTGGAACATCTGGTTCTTCAGGAACAAGTGGAACATCAGGTTCAAGCGGTTCAAGTGGTAGCTCAGGTTCATCAGGAACTGCAGGTACTTCAGGTTCTAGCGGTACTTCAGGTTCTAACGGTTCAAGTGGTACAAGCGGTAGTTCGGGTTCATCAGGAACAGCTGGAACGTCAGGTTCTAATGGTTCGTCAGGTACTTCAGGTTTAATAACATTAGCGGGAACAACCGACAATGGTATCATAACACTTAACGGTAGTACACCAAACGGTACTGTTGAATCTAACTTAACATTTGACGGTACAACATTGGGATTAACGGGTGACATCTTAATGAATTCTAAGGTTGGTTTTAAATCAACAAGAATAACAGGTGTAACGGGAACATCATCATTGTTTATACTAACAGGATTTGATGGTGTGGTGATGGATTATTTAGCTAAGAGTGGTTCTAATTTGAGAGCGGGTACTTTAGTTGGAATTTGGAACGGTAGTACGTCGAACTTAACTGAAACAACAACAACTGACTTAGGTAACACATCAGCAATTACATTTAGTGTATCAAATGCAGGAACGATAAGTGTAACAGCATCATCAGGAACATGGGTAATTACCGCAACGGTACGAGCTTTAGCATCTTAATATTTAAATAAAAAACAGATAAAAAGGGGGAAATATCCCCCTTTTTTTATTTTATAATAAACCGTTTAATATTTATAGAAACACATTAGTGGAAATGAAACTAATCAATTATGGCAAACGAATTTAGAGTCAAAAATGGCCTCGTAGTCTCGGGGTCTGCGGAAATCCAAAACGATTTAATCGTTCAAGGTACATTAACAGCGAAAGAAATACATACGAGTCTTGTTACATCGTCTGTCATTTTTGAATCAGGTTCAACCAAATTTGGTAACACTAATGATGATACACATGAATTTACTGGTAGTTTAAAAATATCAGGTTCATTAATTCTTAATAATACTAATTTTTCAGCATTTACATCAGGAACAAGTGGTACTTCAGGTTCTTCAGGAAGTAACGGTTCTTCGGGTACCTCAGGTTCTTCAGGGAGCAGTGGTTCAAGTGGTAGTTCGGGTACGAGAGGTTCATCGGGTACATCAGGTACAAGTGGGTTTAGCGGTACCTCAGGAACTTCAGGTTCATCGGGATCTTCTGGATTAAACGGTAGTAATGGTACATCGGGAACATCAGGAATAAACGGTTCTTCAGGAACAAGCGGAACCTCAGGTTCAAGTGGTAGTTCAGGTACTTCGGGTTCAAATGGGTCTTCTGGAACGTCAGGAACAAGTGGTACAAGTGGAAGTAGTGGATCAAGTGGTAGTAGTGGTAGTAGTGGTACATCAGGAACCTCAGGTTCTTCAGGAACTTCAGGTTCTAATGGTAGTAGTGGTTCATCTGGTTCATCAGGAACTGCGGGAACTAGTGGAACATCTGGTTCAAGCGGTTCATCAGGTATTAATGGTTCTTCAGGAACATCAGGTACAAGTGGTAGTAGTGGTTCCTCAGGTTCTTCAGGAACAACAGGTTCTTCAGGAACAAGTGGAACCTCAGGTAGTTCAGGTAGTTCAGGAACTTCAGGAAGTAATGGTTCTTCAGGGTCAAGTGGAACATCTGGATTATCAGGAAGTAATGGAACCTCAGGAAGTAGTGGTAGCTCGGGTACTTCAGGCAGCTCAGGTTCTAGTGGTACTAGAGGAACTTCGGGAACATCAGGTTCATCAGGTTCAAATGGTAGTTCAGGAACATCAGGAAGTAGTGGTAGTTCAGGTTCAACAGGTACATCAGGTAGTTCAGGTTCTAGTGGTTCTTCTGGAACTGCGGGTAGTAATGGTTCTAGTGGTACATCAGGTTTATCTGGTACTTCAGGAACAGCAGGTACATCAGGTAGCTCAGGTTCATCAGGAATAAGCGGAACTTCAGGTTCATCAGGAAGTAGTGGAACAAGCGGTAGTTCTGGAAGTAGTGGTACGTCGGGTTCATCGGGATCTTCAGGTACTTCGGGTACATCAGGAATATCAGGAACCTCAGGTTCGTCAGGTAGTTCAGGTTCTTCAGGAACAAGAGGTTCATCAGGAACAAGCGGAACCTCAGGTAGTTCAGGTTCATCGGGATCTTCGGGAACTGCGGGTAGTAGTGGTTCTAATGGTACTTCGGGTTCATCAGGTTCTTCAGGAACTTCAGGTTCTAACGGAAGTAGTGGAAGTTCAGGATTAAGTGGGTCTTCGGGTAGTTCGGGTTCATCAGGTACTTCAGGTTCATCAGGAAGTAGTGGTACATCAGGAAGTTCAGGTTCATCAGGAACAGCTGGTACATCAGGATTTAGTGGAACAAGTGGAACATCAGGTTCTAGCGGTTCTTCAGGTACATCAGGTAGTTCGGGTTCATCAGGAACGGCGGGATCTAGTGGTTCATCAGGAACAAGTGGTAGTAGCGGTTCATCCGGTAGTTCTGGATTAAGCGGTTCTTCAGGAACTTCTGGTACGTCAGGTTCTAGTGGTAGTTCAGGTTCTAGTGGAACGAGTGGTATAACAGGTTCACCAGGTTCTAATGGTAGCAGTGGTTCAAGTGGTTCATCAGGAAGTTCTGGTTCTTCAGGTACTAGAGGAACATCAGGAACTGCGGGTACAAGTGGAACTTCAGGTTCTAGTGGTAGTTCCGGTACAAGTGGAGCAACAGGTTCACCGGGTTCTAATGGCTCATCAGGAAGTTCAGGTTCTAGCGGTTCATCAGGTGTTTCGGGAAGCTCAGGTTCTAGCGGTTCATCAGGAACAGTTACATTATCGGGAACATTAAATGATGGTTTATTAACACTAAACGGTTCATCACCAAACGTTACCGTAGAATCAAATGCGAGATTTACTGGAACAATAATGTCAGTTTCAGGTTCATTAGAAGTTTATAAATCAGGTTCAATAGTATTAGATATACAAGGATCACAAGGTCAGTTATTCTCAATTACAGACGATTTAACGGGAGATATTTTCTCGGTATCAGATATATCAGGTATTCCAATTTTAAACGTTAATGCTAGTGGTAGTGTTGATATAGATGGTACATTAAGAGTCACAGGAGATGTAATAGCGTATTATTCATCTGACGAAAGATTAAAAGATAACATCATACCAATATCGGGATCATTGGATAAATTAAAATTAATTGGTGGGTATGAATATGATTGGAATAGTTTATCTGAAAATGAAGGACATGACGTTGGGGTTATTGCTCAAGAAATTGAGAAAGTGTTACCTGAATTGGTTGTTGAAAGAAACAATGGATATAAAGCAGTAAAATATGAAAAAATAGTCGCATTATTAATTGAAACAAATAAAGAGCTATTAAAACGTATTGAAATTTTAGAATCAAAAATAAAGTAATGGGAATTTTTAGAGGACCACAAATTGTTAGAGATTCATTATTATATTCATTTGATGCTGCGGCACACAAGTGTTACCCAAGAAGTGGATTTACATTAACAGATTTGAGTGGTAATAAAAGAAGTGGATATGTGAGAGGAACGGTAACATGGGGTTCAATTTATGGTGGATATTTTGAAACAGGTGAAAACCAAACATCAAACTATATTGAATTACCGGAAAGTGCCCCACAAGCATTAACAAGTGGTGTGATTTATACCATTGAATGGTGGTGTACAATGAAGAGCACTTCAACAGGTAGATACCAACAATCATTTGTAAATTCATCAGGTGGTAATTTATTTATTATTGGTAAAGATGCTAGTAGTTTTAATGTTTATAACAATTCATTGGTATCAGGAACGGCACCAACGTATACTGTAGACGTACCACAACAATTGGTAATAACATCAAATGGGTCCAATACTTATTTTTATAAAAATGGTGTATTAACAAGTACTTGGAGTGCAGCGTGGGGTGATTTAAAAACCACAAGTGGTTACATAATTGATCAAGAACAAGATGCTTCGAAAGGTGGATTTGACGCAGGTCAAAACACATATGGATGGTGGCATGCTACAAGATTATATAATCGAGTTTTAAGTGATACTGAAATTTTAAATAACTATAACACATTAAAAAGAAGATTCGGATTAAACTAAATTATTATGTTTGAAAATAGAAGATGGTTGGTAATACCAACTAACATAACAGGTTCAATTAATTTTGATGAGGTAAAAGAAAGTGGTGTCGAGTCATTAAGATTATCTAATGATGGACAAAAAACATTTGTTAAATATGACGTTGAAATTCATGAATCATCAATAACAAATACAACAATAGACCCTGAAACCGGTAATAACATTGTAACTACAATTAATCCAGGTACATATGGAAGACCAAGTTTTTATTCGGAACAATATAATGAATATACCCATCAAGAAATATTAGATTTATTACTAACTCCTGAATGGACACCTCAAACATTAATGACATAAAATGGCAACAAAGACAGGTCCAAATATAATAAGAGATAATAGTTTAGTTTTTGGTTTCGAAAGTAATCAAAGAAGTAATCGATTTTTTCCTGGTAAACCTGGAACTAACATTACCACGGGTGTTAATTTAAGGTGGGTAGGTGCTAATAATTCGTATTTCAGTAATGGTAAATTATTTGAAACAAGTGGATATACTGAAAACGTTTTTGTACCCACTTTAGGTAAACAAACCGTTAAATGTATGAACATTTATAATGTTTATACGGGATATGGTACTGATGGTAATTATAACTGTTGTCCAAGTCTTTTTGAATATGGTGGGGGTATAACAGTGACAGGAAATACTACTTATACGTATCAAATAATTTATAAATGTGATTCAGGATACACTCATCCAAATTTTATGTATCATTATCAATATGGACCAAGTGGTTATATTACTGAATATGGTGTTCATGATGACAGTAAAAGAACACATTTAGGTGGAGGTTGGTATCATGCTTGGAATACACTTACCACCAACGCTTCGGCGACATATATCAATACCGGTATGTGGTATTATCAATATAACGTTAAAGATAAAGTATCGGTTGCGGCTGTTAGCATCACTACTGGTTCAGAAATTAGAACACCACAACAATTAATTCCATCAAATACTACACGTTCAAATACACAAGGTTTAATTGATTTAAAAAAATCCACCTCATTAGATATTTCAAATCTAACATTTACATCCGCCGGTAAATTAGTGATGGATGGTACAAATGACTATTTAACAATACCAACAACTGCATTTCCGGCTGGTGCGTTTTTTACTGCCGAAATTTTTATAAGTGATTACGGTAATAGTTGGGGTAGGAATACTGTGTTTATGTATGGAATGAGTAGTAGTGACACCGCACAACAAATTAACATACATTTACCATGGGGTAATGGTGTTATTTTTTGGGATTGTGGAAACAATAATGATGGAGGTTTGGGAGATAGATTATCGGGAACATTAACACAAGCGGAATTAAATGCGACAAAACATTGGGTTTTTGTTAAAAACGCAATAACAGGATCAATGAAAATTTACAGAAACGGAACCCTGTGGATTTCAAGTACAGGAAACACAAAATCAATCGGAGGTATAACAAGTGCTAGATTATTTAATCATAGTACTAATACATCATATCCGTGGGGTGGAACATGTGAGAGTGTTAAATTTTACAATAAAGAATTAACGAGTGATGAAATTTTTATTAATTACTCTGCGTATAAAAATAGAACATAATGTCTAACGGACCTAATTTAGTTAAAAACGGATTAATATTTGGTTACGACATTGGTAACCATAGATATTATCCAGGAGAACCAACTACTAATCTATTACCATCAGCATCAACAAACGCAATTCCAAAAATAGGTAATGCTTGGGGTACATATAACACTAATCAATATGGAAGTGGTAACTTTTTTTCTATTGGTACCGTTAGTAGTGTTTCAAATAATATCGTTACAATGTCCTCATCACATTCATTGAGGACATACGATGTTATGAGACCTCAGACAACAGGAGGAGGTGTTACCGCCAATACTGATTATTTTATTAAAAGAATTTCAAGTACACAATTTTCATTACATTCATATAACGGTAGTCAAGATGGTTCCCAAGGGTACATAAATCCAAGTACGGGAAATCATAAAGTATATGATTCAATTGCCAATGATACGAGAATAAGCATTAATTCTACAAGTTTTCCAACTATGTGGTGGGGAGCTCCACATTTACCAAATTCGGGATTAGTTAAGGAAATAATTACAAATGGTTTTACCAATCCATTGAATAGTTTTACTAGTGATTGTATTAGACAACATATTACAAGAGATAGTGGTACTGACCATATGGCATACGGTGTTGATGCAACCTTCACTCCAAACCAACCTATCTATTGTTCTTTTTGGGCAAGATCTGTTGACGCAAATGCAGTTGGTAAAGGTATTAACTTCTATCATTATACATATGGTATACAATCGCCGACAGCATATTCTGTTGGATGTACTTTAGGACCTGTAGGTGCTTGGCAAAGATTCGGTTATACATTTACCTCACCAAATAATAACGCCATATCATATTGGTTTAATCCGGATGGACCATACAAATATGATATTGCAAATATACAAATAGAACAAAAAAACCACCCAACAACTTTTACAACTTCATCAAGAAGTGTTACAACGGCTTTGTTAGATAAAAAAAGAACATATACATTAAATGTTTCGAATGTATCATTTGATAGTAACGGTGACATAATTTTTGACGGAACAAATGATTATATCGAAACAAATAGTAATTCAATCCTATCGGGGACTCAAGATTTTACAATAGAATCGGTATACAACATGACAACCCAAACAGGAGGTTTAATATTTGGTAATTACGGACCATCGTATACAAGTAACACAGTATGGTTTTCGGGACAATATGGTTTATATTTAAATTCTTCACATTATGTACCCGGTGCACCAATTGCAAATGGTCGTTATCATATGGTTGTCACAAGACAAAGTGGACAAATTAAATTATATTTGAATAATTCTTTAGTACATACGGGAACTAATACCTCATCAATTTCTAATGGACAAAATTTTAGAATTGGTGCAGATGTTAATGGTGCAGCGGAACCTTTTGGGGGTAATATATATGCGGTAAGAGTATATAATAGAGGTGTAAGTGCTTTAGAAGTTGATCAAAATTATAAAGCATATAGAAGAAGGTTTAGTTTACCATAAAATATTATTACTTTTAATCAATAATAAAGTAAAAAATGAAGTATTTATATAAAAACTAGTTAAGAACTATGGGACAATTACCTGCTACAGGAACCGAAATAAGTATGGGCAGAATTTCACAAGCGCTGGGTTTGACAGGCGCACCCTCTGCAGGTTCAAATATTGGACTTAACGCAACGTTAGGTACTGGTCGAAATAGAGCTACAACAGTTATATCAAGTATTGCTAGTGGATCTCAAACTAATGAAAGTTCTGATTTTGGAGGATTAACTTCACCTAATAACTACTAATCATTTACAGTTTTATAAGTTTTTTATATATTGGGTATATCACCCATGGACTTAAATTATAAAAAACATACGTCACAATATGAATTAGAATACCTGATTTGGTCAGGTATTGAATTTGATAGAGACAAACTCATCAAGTTCATTAAAAGACTCAAATTATTGAGATTTTTATCTTTTTTTTCAAAATCTCGTAAACAAGAATATGAGATTTACAAATCCATATTGGATTCATACAACCCCCAAACAATTCAAGGTTTATTAAAAAACGATGAACACATTAGTAGATTATCTTTAATCGAAAAGTGGTCGAGAATTGGTGCAATTGAGATTGTAGTGGGTGGAACCTTCTCCAAAAACACATATGAAACAGTAAGTAATTTACCAATAAGTGATTACCAACTTTTTACAAAAAGAGTTCAGGAATTAATTGCACTTTCAAATAATTTTACAAGCCAAGATTACAACTCAAAAACAGAATTACCGGGAACATGAAAAAGACAATATTCAACAGCAGCTTATGGGAGGGAAAACCAACCAAATTATCAATTTTAGTACCAACAAGAGATATGGTACATTCACATTTTTCTTATTGTCTTGCACAATTAATGAAAACAACACAGATGAATGGTATTGATACATATTTGTTTTATAATTCAAGTACCATTTTATTAAATCAAAGAGAAACATTAATTGAGAAAGCTAAAGAGGTTAAATCTGATTATGTTTTGTGGTTAGATAGTGACATGATGTTTCCTGACACCACAGCATTGAGATTATTATCACACAATAAGGATATTGTATCGTGTAATTACATGAAACGTTCTAAACCAATGAATACTGTTGCATATACCGACGTAAGTGATTGGGATAGTTGGGTACCACTTAGACCACAAGATGAGTTAGTTGAAGTTGAAGGTATTGGTATGGGTTGTATGTTAATGAAAACTTCAGTCTTTTCTAAATTAGAAAAACCATATTTTGAATTCGTATATAAAGACAATAGTTGGCACGGTGAAGATTTTGAACTACAAAGAAAATTAAGAGAAATAGGATATAAAATTTATGTTGACACAGTTTTAAGTATGGATATAAAACATATCGGACTTTATGGTTATGGTGTTAACTTTAACGGATCAAATAATGAATAAAATTGGATTTGGGATTTTCTGCTTTGGTGATGAGTTTTATTTTAATGGAACTCTCGATAAAATAAAAGACATTTTAGATAATGGTTATCATTGTCACATTTTAACTGACAATGTTGAATTTTTTAACACAAAATATTCATCATCATTTTTACATATACACCACTATCATAGAGATTGTAAATCGTACTCAGATAAAATAATATTAGTTAAGAAAATATTAAAACATAATGACATCTGTATCATTTTAGATGCAGATGCTAAAATTGACGATAACAATATTTTCCAAGACTTAAAAAATTACAATTTTAAAAGTGGAGTGAGTTATATTTCAACACTTGTTAATCATCCATGTAAAAAGAATTATGTTGAGGAATTTGATTTGTATGGTGATGAGTGGAGACCATATACGAACTATGCTAGAACAAAATTCCCACCATTTAATAGAATGGAAACGATATGGGAATACTTTTTAGTGTTTAATAAATTTGGTTTTAACGATAAAGTTTTTTATATTGAATATGAGAAGTTACAAATTGCGAAAGAGTACTCCGATATTCAGAAAAAAGATGTAACAATTGGTGCAGGTGAAGGAATGTCAATTATGGTTAGTGCCAAGATTTCAGACACACCGATTCAACGAGACGAAGAACTCTACGAATTATTAAAAAATAGATTAATACCAATAAGTAAAAATCACCCAACTAAATGATTACAAATCAAGACTTTATAAAAGAAAGAATCACCACAAATTACGGTGAAGATGTACCTTATAGATGGACACACGGAGCAACTAAAGAACACTTAGGTGATGGTATGGTTGTATACTCAATAGTACAACACATGAGAGCCAAAAGTTGTTTGTGTATTGGTTCAGGTGGTGGATTCATACCACGTATCATTACACAAGCAAGATTAGATTTACACAAACAAGGTATTTTTGAAGGAGATGATAATTTAAGTTGGGGTGATATTGGGGTAACCTATTTGGTTGACGCTTGTAACGGGGTAGGAGGACCTAACGACCTTGAAGATGAGAATTCATACTACCGATATACATTTCACCCCAGATTGATTAAATCGACCTCAGAAGAGGCGTATTATAATTTCTTCGTTATACAAGATATTAAATTAGATTTGATTTTTATTGATGGAGACCACTCATACGAAGGGATTAAAAAAGATTTCGAACTCTATTCGAATTTATTAACTGATAATGGTATAATCATTATACACGATACAGATGGCGACTATGAAGAATCTGTAATAATTTCTGAAGACGCAAAGAAAGATTATCATCGTTTCGATGGACCGGCTAAATTTGTTAAAGAATTAGAAAAAAATCCTGAATATAATTTGATAAATCTACATAATTTTCGTATATTACCAACAAAGCCATCCTCTAGTGGGATTACATTGGTAAATCGAAAAAAATGATTAGATTAGTTTCAGTTATTGGTCACGGGAAAGAACTTATCCCACATTTTATTAAACACTACTCGAGTTATGTTGATGAGATTCAATTTGTTATATATGAAACTGATTTATATAACAATCTCACAAATGAAGTTTCAGAATTGATTAAGGGAAACGATAAAGTTAAAATTGTAAAGACCATTAAGGATAGAATCTTTGATTGGGAAAAGGTCACACAATTATATAATTTCATTAAATCTAAGTCACCAAATGATTGGTGGGTTATTGCAGATATTGATGAATTTCACTTATATCCTAATGATGATTTAAAAAAATTGATTCAGAATTGTAATGAATATGGTTGGGACGTTGTTAGAGGTGGATTTATTGATAGAATTGGTATTGATGGTGAGTTTCCTGAATTAGTCGAAGAAGTTTCAATATGGGAACAATTCCCAAATGCAGGATTTTTTAGATACCCGATGAGTCAAGCCTGTCCAAATAAGATATGTGTTGTTAAAGGTAATGTTGAAATCACATCAGGTCAACATTATGCAAAGATTGATGGACAAACAACATGGAAATGGCAAGGTTGGAATCACCCATTAATAAATCCTCATTCATTTGTCCAAGTTCATCACTTTAAATGGGACAAAACTTGTGTCGATAGAATTAAATCTGTTGCCGATTTAAAACAAACCTATTCATATTCAAACGAATATAGTGTTATGTATGAAGGTCTAAGAAAAAATAAGTTTAAAATAAACTTAGACAAAACTGAATTTATGTTTGAATTAGGATTAATATATCCTAACTTTGACAGATATACAAAATGGAATAAATTAATAAAAAAAATCATATCAATATGAGTACAGTAAAAACAAAAACAACAAAACCTGAAACTGTTGAACAAGATGAAATTCAAAAAGAATTTTTACTTCTTGAACAAAGAAAAACTAAAGCAATGGAAAAAATTGCAAACTCACTAGATGCTTTAACCGTTTGGTTTGAAGAAGTGGATAAGGATGAGTGGAGTGCGAGAATCCAATATTATTTAGCGGAATGGCATAACACAACAAAACCGAAAGATCCAACTATTAATGGATAATCACAAATTAGGCATTATTGTCCCATATAGAGATAGGTATGAACAATTGCAAAAATTTAAAGTTGCAATCAAAAAGTATCTTAATCAAAAAAACATTGATTATGAATTAATCATTGTAGAACAAGATAGTGCCCGAACTTTTAATCGTGGTAAATTATTGAATATTGGTTTCATTTATGCCAAGAAGTTAAAATGTGATTATGTCGTGTTTCATGACATTGATATGTTACCAATTAACGTTAATTATTCATACTCAGACATACCGATACATTTAGCAACTAATTTATTGGGTACTAGCGGATTCAAACGAATAGTATTTGATGAGTATTTTGGTGGAGTGACATTATTCCCAAATGACCATTTTGAATCGATTAATGGATATTCAAACAATTATTGGGGATGGGGTTATGAAGATACCGATTTACTTTATAGATGTAAAATCAATAAGATACCAATTGATTCTAAGGAAATTGAAATCTCAAGCGGTGGAAATGCAGCACTAAAATTCAATGGAGTTAATGCGTATGTTAAATCGAAAAACATCATCAATCTAAGAGACAATGTAACTATATTCATTTCGTTTTGTCCCGATGAGTTAGTGCTAAATGAATGGAAAGATGAAGACATTATGGCAGCGTTTGCGATTCAGGGATATGATTTTAGAATTTCCTACAATTCATATTCAAGGTATACATTTGAAATATTTGATGATAGTGGAGACATTATCTATATTGATTCTAATATAGTAACGAATTACAAGACAAATATTTGTGCAACAATCGATAACGTCAATAAGAAAATAAAAGTTTACCAAGACGGACAAATTATTGGAGATTCCACTTTTGAAAGATTACACAATTACACCAAAGAGAAAAATTTTTATTTGGGTTGTGTAAATCCTGAAAGGGAAGGTAAAGAAAACTATTTTAGAGGAATCATTGATTCGTTTGCAGTTTTTAATGATGTGTTAACTGAACCCGAAGTTATTGAAATTTCTAAAAATAGATTTTTTGGTTTAACTCAAAATTTTGGGAATTATAAATCAGATTATAAATTAATAACATATTATGACGCAAAATTTATTAAGGGTTATAAATTAATTGATTTATCTGGTAATGAAAATCACGGAGAAATTGTTAATTGTGAAATTATTCCTTATGAGTACAGTAACAATAAAATAATTGATGTTCCTTTTAGAAGACTATCAACATTTCAATTATTACCCCACGAAGAAAATGGTTATGTTTTAAATGGTTGGAAAGATAAAACAACAAGATATAACCAATTAAGATTTTATAACGAAGTATCGAAAGGATACATAAACACAAAAGAAGACGGATTAAATAACTGTGAATTTAAAGAACATGGTCATAGTCGCGTCGATAATTACTCCCATATTGTAGTTGGAATATGAAACATAAGTTAGGCATTTGTATACCGTATAGAAATAGAAAGGATCACCTTGATAAATTAATACCAGAGTTGAGTCAATATCTTAAAAAGAAGGGAATTAATCATAAATTTTATGTAGGTCATCAAGTAGATGAAAAACTTTTTAATAGAGGTGCAATGAAAAACATTGCAGCTCATTATGCATTTAATGATGGTTGTGATTATGTAGCGTGGCACGACGTTGATATGGTTCCACATGATAATAAATGTGACTACAGTTATCCTGAAGAAACACCAATACATATCGCAACTAAATTATCAAAATACGACTTCACTATGGGGTATGACCAATACTTCGGAGGCGTTGTCTTATTCAATAAGGAACAAGCTGAAAGAACCAACGGTTATTCAAATGATTATTGGGATTGGGGTCAAGAAGATGATGATTTATTTTGGAGGAGTTATTATGAAGGATATACCACAGGAAAAATATTCGACGAATACACTGATAGATTAGTTGCCAAATTTAATGGTAACAATTCATTCTTATCATTACCATCAAATAGAGACATTAGTGCGTCATTACATCAAAACCATACCGTTTCTATATTATTTAAAGCGGACCAACAACAAGAGAAGGTACCAATATGGTTAGTGGGTGACACAGATAGAAAATTTATTGAATACCCAATAATCAGAAAGGATGGTAGTTGGACTTGGGGAATTTCATTTAACAATTCAAGAGCTGTTACGATGGTTGCTTTTGATAAGGAGAAAAGACACAATTACAATTGGGCAAAACGATTTGAAAATTTATGGACATGGGTGACTTTGTCATTCAATGAAGAAACCAAATCATATAATTTCTTTATTAACGATGAAATTATTGCACACCTAAATGGATTAAAAGTTAATTCCGAATTCCCAATAGGTGAAGAGTTAATGAGACACCAAGGACAAACACCTTTTATGTTAGGATTCTGTAATCATTCAAACGTATATTATAAAGGTGAAATTGCTGAAGTTAAAATATTCAATAAACATATTACGGATTTTAATGAAACATTAAATGATGACGATTTGATATTACACTACGACTTCTCAAAAGGTAATAAGGATTTAGTGAATGGTGAGTATGAGTTAACAAATAACAACGTAGAATTTGAAAATGAAGAAATTAGAGTTATTGAGAATATTATACCATTTAGAAGAGAAGGTGCTTTTCTTTGCCTTCCTCATATCGATGAGGGTTATGTCAATGGTAAATGGGCTAAGGGTGAAACTACGGCGAGAAACGAAAGAAGATTTGTGACAGAAATGCAACAAAGAAAAATTGATTATAAAAACGAGGGATTAAACAAAATATTGGATGTAATGGACATTGAGAATGTAGACGAAACTCTATATCCTAACACAATGTTTATTAATGTAAAAATGAAATAAAATGGAACAACAAAGTGGTTCAGAAATGGTTAATTTTAACTTAACCAAAGATAAGTTAAATGGTGTAGGTTGTGGGTTCTGCTTAGCTAAGTGGACTCAGGTAACTATGCACTTACATAATGGTACAACACATAGTTGTCACCATCCAGAACCACATAAAGTTAGTGTGGAAGAAGTTAGTAGAAACTTTACCGCATTACACAATAGTAAAGTTAAGAAATTTGCAAGAAAACAGATGTTAGAAGGCGAACGACCTTCTGAATGTCAATATTGTTGGAATGTAGAAGATAATAGTAATTCGTTCTCAGATAGAATTTTCAAATCGTCGGAACCGTGGTCAGAACCACACTTTGAAGAGATTAAACAATTAGATTGGAGAGAAAATTATAACCCAAAATATGTTGAGGTTAACTTCTCAAATACATGTAATTTTAAGTGTGCATATTGTGGTCCTGAATACTCCACAAAATGGATGGAGGAGATTAATGAACATGGTGGATATAAATTGGCAACTCAAGAATTCAATACAATTGAAAGAATGGAAAAGAGAGGTACAAAACCTTTCAAACATTCAGAATTCAATCCATATGTTGAAGCATTTTGGGGATGGTGGCCTGACTTATACCAATCATTAGATACATTTAGAATTACTGGTGGAGAACCATTACTATCTAAAGATACTTGGAAGGTTTTGGATTACATTTTAGAAACTGAGACACCTAACAAGAATCTTAAATTATCAATCAACAGTAACTTAGGTGTTCCTGATGAATTAATAGATAGATTAATCGGTAAATTAGATAGAATAATTAAAGAAGAAAGAGTCAAAGAAGTTGTTATATTCACATCTTGCGAGGGATATGAGAAACAAGCTGAATATACTCGTTATGGTTTAGATTTTGACAAACTAATTTCAAACATCGATAAGATTTTATTGGTCTTAGATAGAGTTACAATTGTAATGATGTCAACGTTTAATCTTTTTAGTGTGTTTAGTTATGAACGACTAATTAAAAAAGTTTACGAGTTAAAAAGAAAACACTTCACAACAAGAAGATATTGGAATTCAGCATTAATCCTTGATACCTCATACCTTAGACACCCACCGTTTATGAGTTTTAGGTTATTGAAGGGATATATTGATGTGGAATATTTCAATAGATGGATAAAATATATGAAATTCAATTCTACATATAGAAGTTTAAATTTCCACGAACAACAAACAATTGATGACGTGGGATTTTCAACTCAAGAAATTGAAAAAATAACAAGAATCAAAGATATATTCGTTGCAGATTATGAAACCGAAATGTCACAATTTGATGGACATAAGAAAGACTTTATAATGTTCATTGAAGAGTATGAAAAACGTAGAGGTATGAATTGTGAAGAGTATTATCCTGAATTAATTGACTTTATTAAAAAAATAAAAGATGAAAATAAATTATAAACAACCATATTGGGTTAAGTTTAATTGGGAGATTGATAGTCATCATGATAATCAATACGTTACCGAATTTAATAAGTTTGAGAGTGATGAAATTCTAAGCTTTCAACACGAGAAATCGTATACGATAACTTGCGATTTTAAAATCGATGAGTCATATAAAACTGATAAAATCTTTATGATTTTTGGTAAACCTGGTAAAAATTTAGGTTTAGCATATAACACCGAAGCAAAGGTATTATCATTTGAATTTTGGACAACGGTAAATGGTGAAGATAAATTTAATTATCTTTTATTTGAAGATTGTGAATTGAATTCTGAGTTCAATACCGCAACGATAATAAGAAATGAGAATGAGTTTAAAGTATTTTTGAATTTCAAAGAAATCAATTCAATTGTATTTGAAGGTGAATTAATTGAAGATTATAAACATTCTGAAATATTTTTAGGGTGTGGTAATCCAGGTTCACCTGTTGAGGAACATCGTTATTATGGTGAAGTGGATATTAACCATTTCTCAGTTATTAAGAACTCAACAATCATTGCAAATAGTAAAAGTATCTATAAATCAAAGGATTATGATATAATTAAAAAAAGATTCTATAATGATATTCTATTCTTTTATGATTTTGAAACAACAAATAATATTGGAGTAGTTTACGATAACTCAAAAAATACACACTTTTTAGAAAAAGTACCTAATCAGTTTGTGTTGTAAATAAGAAAAAAATAACGTATATTTTAAAAAAAAAGAAATGTCAGAACAATTAGCAAATTGGAGAGATAAAAACCTGAACTCAGTGAGTTGTAGTTTTTGTGCTGCCAAATGGTACAACGTAAGTTTACACTTAGGTCATGGTTTTACAAACTCATGTCACCTACCACTCCCACACCCAATCGATTTAGAAAAAATTAAAACAAATCCATCAGCGTTACACAATACTGATTTCAAAAAAGAAATTAGAAGAATGATGTTAGAAGGAACTAAACCCGCAGAGTGTTCATACTGTTGGAAGATTGAAGATATTGGTAGAAATAACATTTCTGACCGTGTATACAAAAGTCAAATCTATAGTGAAGAGGAAATTGCGGCTTTAAAAGAACTTCCTTGGGATGCCGACATCACACCAAAAACAATTGAGGTTAGTTTTGACCGTACTTGTAACTTTGCTTGTTCATATTGTAATTCAGGATATTCAACAACTTGGGGTAAAGACATTAAAAAGAACGGAGCATACCAAAAGTTTAAAACAACGAGTGCCGGAGCATATTATGCCGATGGATCTTGGTCAGAGATATACGGTAAACAAAATGAGAACAACCCATATGTGGCAGCATTTTTAGAGTGGTGGCCTGAGTTAACAAAAACCTTACAAGAGATTAGAGTTACTGGTGGAGAACCATCACAGAGTCGTAACTTCTGGCAGTTCATGGAAGAAGTTAAGAAATACCCATCACCAAATCTAAGAGTTGCTATCAACTCAAATTTAGGTTTGAATCAAGAAACGGTAGATAGACTTATCAATGTGACACACGAGATTGATGTTAAGGAATTTGACATCTATACAAGTTGTGAAGCGTATGGTAAACAAGCTGAGTACATTCGTGATGGTTTAAACTATGAACAATGGAGAAACAACTTAGTACAAGTTATTGAGAAGGCAAACATTAGACAAGTTGTTATTATGATGACAATTAATAGTCTATGTTTATTCAGTATCACAGAATTCTTAGATGATATGTTGGAATTGAAAGCCAAATATGGTTGGAACAAACCAATCGTTGACTTTAACATTCTTAGATGGCCAGCATTTATGTCACCGTTAACATTACCTGATGACATTAAACATGATTTACACGGCAAATTATCAATGTGGTGGAGAAAGAATAAGAAGAACCCTTTAATTAACATGCATGAGGGTGCTCAAATCCAAAGATTAGTAGATTATATTGAAGTTGTTAACAGAGGTCATAATACGACTGAAATGGACATGGAAATGCAGTACCACGATTTCAAGAGCTTCTACACCCAATATGACATTAGAAGAAATAAGAATTTTGTTGAGACATTCCCTGAATTAGAAGATTGGTTCAACTCAATTGAAATTGATAACACTATACCTGACGTAAGAGTAACCGACGGAAGAATTACTCACTATGAACCTGGTGAATACATATCAGACAAGGAAAATTATAATTTATAATGGTTATTAGTAAAAAGGTACCGGTAATTCAAAATATTTCACAATCGAATAAAGTTTTAAAATTCGGATCAACTGATACAGAAGAGAGTTTTTTATTAAACAAGGAAAGATTGGGTGAGAATTGGGAATATTTCAATAAGGAAATTGAATATAGATACAATTCTTGGGGATATAGAACTAAGGAATTCGAGGAACTAAAAGATGATTATATGATTGTCTTTGGTTGCTCGTTTACCGAAGGTATTGGATTACATTATGACGATTTATGGTCGACCAAATTAGGTAAAGAACTCAATCTTGATGTATTGAACTTAGGTATGGGTGCAACTGGAATTGACTTCCAATTTTACAATACCATATTAATACATAGCTACATTTTAAAGAGAGGTAAACTGCCGAAAATGGTGATTTACCAATGGCCAAATAAATATAGAAAGACATTTGCATTCAAGGGGGAAAACACTAGTGGTGATAGAATTAATTTGGATTTATTTTCTATCACATATCCTAAAAATGTTTATCCTAAATCGGTAAATGATTATTTTGAATGGTATAAGGCGAGTTATGTTGAAAATCAAGGCGAACAAATTAAAGATATTGCGTTAGGTATCACTCTATGTAATAATTTATGGGAATCATTAAATATTCCTGTAATAAATTGGCAATGGGCTGATGATATTGGTTATGAATTTAATTTTATTCACGAAAATAAAATAAAAATACTTGGAATCTACGATAATACTAACATTAAGGCTAGAGACTGCTCTCATAATGGTTCAGTTGTTCAAACATTAATTGTGGATGAAATATTAAAATCTTTGAGAGATGATAAAAGAGTTTATTGTTCACTTGAAGATTGGGATAGTGTTTTGAATTATTATAGACCCAACGGTTCTTCTAAATCTTGGTATCTTAATGAAACAGGGAATTTTGATTATCCTAAAATGTGGGGAGTTTGGAACCTATTCAATATTGAAGACGGAAATAAGCCGTTTGGTCATGATGTGATAGTGGAAAATACGACACCAAAGTATGGTGATGATGTTGTATTTCAAACAAAAGATGAGATTAGAGGAAAGAAACATCTATACATCATCAATGTATATGATAATCAATTCTTTAAGAAAAATGAGGAGATTGGATTTAAATGTATATCTGAACAATATATCAATGACATCAAAAATGGTAAATGTAAAATAGTGATGATTCATCAATTCGAAGGTTATAGTGCGTCATCATCAAAGAACAACGATTTAGATATAATTGATTCTTGGATTAGAGAAATAGACTTACCTCACGAATCGGTATACTATATTCACGGCAACTTATTGGTAGATGAGGTTAGAAAAGAAAAAGGGTTTAAATTTAACTGCGTTCCAATTTCCATTTTTGATTCTTGGATTGATTACCGAGTGTTTAAAGATGAAATGGTCGAATTTAAACCTGTAGATAATGGATTTCTTTTCTTATCTTATAATAGAAATCCAAGATACCATCGAGTTTATTTAGTTTCCGAGTTTTTAAGACAAGGATTATTGAATAAAGGTAGAGTGAGTATAGGTAAGTTCGATAGTGATGAAACAGAATCAATTAAATTGTTATCTGAAATGTCACCATTAATTATTGACAGAACATTAGACATTAATTGGGCGGGAAATCTTGAATTGCCGGACCATGAAGCAACTTTTATGTCGATTGTTACTGAAACATTAATTGACGAATCTGTTCTTTTTATTTCTGAAAAAATTTGGAAACCGATTGTTGTCGGACATCCGTTTATGATTTTAGGTAATGTTGGAACATTAAAATACATCAAAGACTTAGGATTTAAAACATTTGATAAATGGTTTGATGAGAGTTATGATAACGAAACGATTCATCACAAAAGAGTGGATATGGTTGTTAGTGAAATCAATAGATATAGAGACAAATCGATTGATGAATTAAAAGCAATCAGAGAGGAAATGAGAGAAACTTGTGTTTATAATAGAAATAGATTTTTGGAAATTATTAAAGACAAGTACGACTACGACGGAATTGGTGGAAGTAATAATAAGAAACCATTAGTTGAAATTTTTAAAGAGATATATAAAACCTTTTAATAATGAATTTTGTATTTGAAGATGTTTCTACGTGTAGAAATTTTATAAATAATTGGGAAATGAATGGTGTTGGTTCATATAGATTTACTATATCACCACTATTCAATAGAATGTTCATTTTAGGACACATAATTGAGGGGTTCGATGCTAACGTTAAAATATTCGACATCAACGATAAACCTGAAAATTATATTGTGCCGGTCGGTGTACACAATGACCCACACATTTGGGCTGGAGGCGAACACTCATCCAATCAAGAAGTAAGAAGTTTATTTGAATTTATAAACGAAACCTATTTGGATGATTTAATAAATCGTAAAGCACACCTTTTAATTGACTCAAGTTTAGAGGGTTATCATGAAGATTGGGTATTTGATTTCTTTCACAAAGAATGTGATAAAAGAGGTATATCGGCAGACAGAATGATTTTTGTTACGGGAAATTCCATCGTTGAAGAAAGATACGAAAACTGGTTGATAGAAAATCCAAAAGAAGTGAGAATGGTACCACTTCCATATTCACATTTTGAGAATGATGTTTACTTAACATCCAAACAAATGTTAGAAAATAATGACCTACCAACTTTTGAAGAACAAGTAAAACATAAAGAAAATAACTTAAATGCTGTTAGACTTTATAATAACTTAAACAAGAAACCAAGAGAGCACAGAATATGGTTCTATAGTAAATTATTTTATAATGATTTATTGGATAAAGGATTGGTTAGTATGAATCAAATTCATGTTTCACAAAGAAGATATTGCGGTGAGTTTATGGAACAGGAGTATGTTGAGAATTTCGCCCATACTCTACCTTCACTGATATATGGAACATCGAATGAAATTGAAGACACTGGTTATTATATCAATAGAGTTAACCATAAAGTTTGTGATGATAGTTGGATTTCAGTGATTAGTGAGGCAAGATTTGAAGATGAGGAAGGTACCGTCTTCTTAAGTGAAAAGGTTTTTAAACCGATTGCATCTCATCACCCATTCATTATTATGGGTAATAAACATAGTCTAAGAGAAATGAAAAAGTTAGGTTATAAAACATTCTCAGATTGGATAGATGAAAGTTATGATGAGTTGGATAATTTAGAAAGAATGGATGCTATTATCAAAGTCTTAAAGGATATTGATAAGATTGAAAATAAATTAGAATGGTTCAAGGGTATGGAAGAGGTATTAAAATTTAATTACCAAGTCCTAAAACGAAATGTGATTAAGACATACCCATATGCCTTTAATAAATTAACCGAAATATACGGGGAAAAGAAAAAATTGATTTAAATGAAAGTTGGATTTATTGGTGTAGGTAAATTAGGTAAAGATGCTGCTGAGGTAATGTATGAAGCAGGGCACGATGTTTTAGGATATGACACTAGAATAGTTGAGGGTTGTAAACATGAAATGACATGGTTAATTGAGGATGTTTGTACACATGGTGAAATTATTTTTATTGCGGTACCAACACCACACGACCCATTATATGATGGGAAATATCCGACATCACATTTAGACCCTAAAGACTTCGATTATACAATAGTAAAAGACGTTCTAACTGAGGTTAATAAACACACAAATAAAAATCAATTAGTCGTTTTAATTTCGACAGTTTTACCTGGCACAATACGTAAAGAATTCATACCATTATGTACTAATTTTAGATTCATTTATAATCCATATCTAATTGCTATGGGTACCGTTAAAGAGGATATGATAAATCCTGAGATGTTAATAATTGGGACTGAAGATGGTAGTAGAACTGGCGATGCTAATATATTAACAGAGTTTTATGGAACATTTATTTATCCAAAAACGAGATGTGAGATAGGAACGTGGGATGAAGCTGAAGCCATTAAGATATTTTATAACACATTTATATCAACTAAAATTGCGTTAGTTAACATGATACAAGACGTTGCTGAAATTAGGGGTAATATTAACGTTGATGTGGTAACAGGAGCACTTGAAAGGAGTACGAAAAGAATTATAAGTCCCGTCTACATGAAAGCTGGTATGGGAGATGGTGGAGGATGTCACCCAAGAGATAATATTGCATTAAGAACATTATCAAATGAATTAGGATACGATATATTTGATTCTATCATGAAGGCTAGAGAAGTACAG
>Ga0315905_10001442_pt1 | contig 25518 bp, 39 predicted proteins | sample LakEriMetagenome_5_FD_203522 | JGI IMG/M metagenome (GOLD analysis project Ga0315905, IMG submission 203522) | Freshwater fungal communities from buoy surface, Lake Erie, Ohio, United States - Buoy 4 MA121 | ecosystem: Environmental > Aquatic > Freshwater > Lake | place: USA: Lake Erie, Ohio...
CATATTAAAAGTGTGACTGGACTATTGAATGAGAATACATTTTTTGCCGGAATAATGTTACTTTTATTAAACGTAGGATCGCGGTATATTGTCCATGAATTTTCTACAGATGAAAAAGAGTATTCGGAAAATATTCTATTACGACGTATCTGTGTCTTCGCTGTCTGTTTTGTCGGAACAAAAGATGTGGTTACATCATTAATTCTGACTGCTGGATTCGTAATCTTAGCTTCTGGACTATTTCGCGGAAAAGAAGGATCCAAAGAAGGAATGTCTAATATGGCTGTAGGAGCTGTATCGACATTTGGAGGAATGCAAGATGCTAGTCCACCATTATTTTCTGAAAAAAAAGACGGTGAATAATCACAAGTCTCTAGCTTTTTGTAGATCAGGGTCATCTGGTGCGAACTCATTCCAAAGTTTATTGGACTGCTCTCGCGTCCACCCTCCAACATCGTTGTCATCAAAGCCCCACACTAACATGACAGCAAGAAGACGTCTTACGTTGCCATAGTAGCGGTAGAACAAGAGCATGTCCCAGACGGATAATCCGTTGACTTTTGTGAACATGCTTTTGACAAACGGGTTATCATCGCTGATCTCCGCGTCTTCATCAGGACCACGCTGTCTGTAGTCGTACATAGCCTTGCTAAAAGGTCTCAGTGCTTGCTTGACAAATATGTCTGCAAGATCTGGGTTATTTATTTCTGACATGAGCAACGACATAAAGTCGGCTGCAACCACGTCAGGTGAAGGAGCGCCTTCTCCTGGCGCAAAATATGCGTACATTCCTTCAATGTACTGGTTCAGATTTCACTAAATTTTAATCCGTTTCTATAAATGAACATCATTGCTTTAGTTGTAGCTGTCTTATGGGTGGACTTAATTGTAATTTTTATTTCATTGTACGGAGTTTTTGGAAAAACAATTCGTGAATGGTATGCCAAATTCGGTCCTGTAGCTGTGTTATCTGATTGTTTGATCATTATTTTGGGAATTATGCTGGCAAGTTTAATTTATCCCACAGCAAGTACTTTGGAGCTTATTTTATTAGCGTTAACTGTCCAACTTGTACACGATCTTCTATTTTATGTCCTGGTAATCGAAAAATTACCTGAAGGTCAAAATGGAGTTATTGATTTATTTAAGAAGTACGCTTCTGAGAACGGGTATCACATTCTGATTGCTGATGCTCTCATGGTTGTAGCTAGTATTCTGGGTCACGATATTCTTGAGACTCAGAGTATAGAAGTTACTTCTTTTCTTGGATTTCTTGCTACGTATGCACTTTCTTATATCATATATACTAAGTAAAATGGGCGGTGGTTTATTTGGAACACCTTTGTACTTAAATCCTAAATGTTTGGCATTTTCAGCATTTGTTCTTGCAGTGTATTGGTTACCTCATCCTAAAGAATGGAGTCATCGGGCAGTTGCCTCATTTTTATTAGCATGTTCAGCATATGTCTTGATGGCATGGTATGATGTAATATATGATTGTAATGATCATTTGCGTATAACTGTTTTAGGATGGATGTGGGGATGGGCTAAACCTGCCGAATATCGCAAAGAGTTTGATGCTCTTCCTGTAAAATATAAAAAGATTGTACGAGCTGTAGATATTGCTGTTTTAGCTGTAGTTGTCTTGGCATTGGTATATCCTTACTTGCACAAGTAAAAACGGATTCGTAATCTATAAGAATACTACACGCAGAGACTCGAATCTCTTTATTGTTTAGAGCGCTTTGAAATGAGCGAGCAAGATGTCGAGTCAGGGCTTTATGCCCAGAATCCCCTATCGTGGGGGTATGAGGATGAGAAGAAGTTTCTCACCTCGATTACAGGAGAGAACAGGCAACCGCTGTCGCCAGAAGAACTGCTCCCGCTCTTTGAAGAGGCAATTGGCATTGTCAAGTCAAGGGCATTCAGGGGCAAGGGCGTTATGTTGGACTTTATGAACTACATCAGCGCCCTGAAGGAGGCATGCTTTGACTACGAGAGGCGGAATACATGCAAGTGCTGTAGCTATTGCACCTCCACTCCAAAGAGCATTAAGGACCTTGTCGGGTATAACCCGATGGACGTCCTGAACTGTAAGGTCAATGGCAAGTCTATCCTCGAGAACATTGAGATGGTGGCCATGGGGGATGATGAGGACGGGTTGGCTTTTGGGCACAAGGTCCTGATCTACATCATGTCTAGGTGGGGGTGGGACTTCTGCGATGAGACGCTGAAGGCAGTTGATGCTGTGGCTGAGAACATCAAGGCAATTCCGGAGATTTGTGAGTTTATTTGAGACTACAAATCTTTTTTACCTTGAAAAACGAAATCTTTTTCTATAGAAAATGGATCGGAAAAGGCAAACATGATCTGGTTATTAGCGGCGCTCTTGAGCACGGCTTACGGCCAAGCATGCGTTTGCTCCGTGCAAGGTGCATACCCGGCCAACTGGACTGGGGGCATCTACACAAAGCCAAATGGCTGTGTGATTGGCGATGAATACAGAATGCCACGTAGCTACCCTCACGCACAGATTTGCAAAGCCTGCGTGGCAGACACTTGTACATGCTGTAGAGGGACAGACAACAAATACCCGAGGGGGATCAATCCTCTCGACTCAATGGCAGCCAAAGGGGAGCCAAAACCAGTATGGAACGAGAACACACAAATGGTTGTCATCATTCTATGCTGTTTCGTGTTTGGACCGTGCGCCTTTCCGGGAGCATGCCTTCTCTTAGGAAAAGTACTTGGATTCCTAAAGGAAGGGATAAATTGCGTGCTTCAAGCATGTCATTACTGCTGCTGTAAAAAGCCAGATCTGGATCTTCGTGAGCCAGTGGTACTTGAGCAGGTAAAGGTAGTAGCTTAAAAAACAAAGAAAACAAAGCGGTTAAAGCCCGCATTTTTAATCCGGAAAACGGAATGTTTTTATATGAAAAGATCATTAGCGGGGACACAAACTAGACTATGTTGAGTTTTACTTACCCGCCAGAGACTGAGACAGTGGACAAATAGAATTAAATATTATTACCGAGGATACTGAATGGATGTTAAATGGTGCGACCGCTCTTGTCGAATTGTCAGAGTCTAAGCAAGTTTTTACCTTGAAAAACGGATTCTTTTTTTATAGAGATAGCAGTCTGTGGGAAACTTGAAGGAGTTCTTACTAAATATCAATTCTATCGAAAGATAGATATGAGAAAAAAGTGAGAACACTGAATAGTAACTCACGGAATTGGTTTCATCTCAGAAATCATAGGAAGATCAGAACGTCAGGTTGAGAGCTTGGCAGATGTGTGATCTACAATCTATTGCGGAAGTACGGGGCAATAGATAGGTTTAACGTACCTTAAACGAGGAAGGGAGGATAACTCTAAGATTGTAGCGAAGGAGGAGCGTACAATCTGTGTGGGACAACACAACAAAAACCGAGGCCAGAGAGAATGGTAAACAACGAAGTAGAGGGAACGTTGTAAATGAGTTATGATTCCTTATATGAATCTAGAAAAGTAGAAATGGCCAGCGAGCGCCAGGTAGGATTAGCTATCTTATCCTTTTCGACAAAAACTGTAGGCATACATTTTTGATTAGATTAAACAAACTTCAACATATTTTTCAATTTCTGTTTGTATAGGTAATCCCATAGGAACAGTTAACATAACATTGTGTCGAATAATACATTGTCTTTTAAAATTTTGTCGAATAATGTCAATAACTTCTTTAAGATCTACAGTCTTATCAGAACACGGATACACGCCTTTCCATTCAGATTCAGGAATCAGAAGATCATCGTACCAACATAAGTATAATTTTGTAGATCCCAAAAAATCTATATCACTAAGATCTCGCAAGATTCTTTGTACAGCTTTTTCTCTAGAATCAAACATTTGTTAAAACGGAATGTTTTTGTATAAAAATGTAGAACGTAAACCCAGGATGGAGCGGATTGAAAACGCGCCAAAGATGGATCTAAAGATTCTTTCTGATGAAGAGAAGGCAAAGATACAGAATGAACTGAACGAACTTCTCAAGATTCCAGCAGGAATGCTGACATGGGGAGAGGCAAGGAAAATCAGGCAACTGGAGGAACAACTTAAAGCTTAATGCTCACTGAGTTTTTTCCTGTAGAACCACCTTTCTTTGCTGGAGTCAACGTAACCTTTTTATCTTCTACTCCAACAGATTTCAATAGATCAGAAATATCGGCAGGAATACTAGGGGGTTTCATTTCTTTTACAACTGCGGCTTGAGGAGGTTGAGGATTAGGGCGGGAGATCTTTACAGGAGACTTAATTGTTTGAGGTCTTTGTACTTGAGGAGGAATCATAGAACTCATAAAATTCTGAAGTCCGCTTAATGGATCGGAACCGCCGGAATATTGTTGAGGTGCTTGACGTTGTTGACTTTGAGTCTGCATTGCTGCCGTAGCTAATTGACGAGCAATATCCGGATTAGTTTTGAGAATAGTATCAATATTGGGAATAGGAGACTTGTGAACCATTTCGTTAGTCAAGTGAACCATGTACACCATCATACATGTACGAATGGGAATACGGACTAATGGATGCATTCGCAGTTTATCACCGTACAGATCGTACAATTCCTCAAAATCTTCTTCCATATCTCCAACTTTCATTTGAGCAGCTTCAGAAAGACCATCTAGTTTTAGACCAAATGCTTTAACTAGAGCTACATTTTTAGATGACCATTCAAGCCCACCCATACCAGTAACAAACCATTCCGAAAATTGTTGGACTGTACGATCCATATCCTTTTCTTTGCGGATGAATTCAAGTTCCATCTCCATCTCTTCCAAAGTAGAATCCATAGTAAATCTCTTGCGTAAAGGAACTCCCATTTTCGCAAGACGATCAAACTTTCTCAAGATCTCATATTTCTTGCGTTGAGAATGTTCATCAGACATACGATGTGTCGGACGAGGAATAAATTCTTGGGCGTTCAGATTCTCAACACCATTCCATGTTTCAGCCGGACCAGAAAAATCTACTTGAGGAGTAAATTTAGGAGGTTCTGGAGTACTGTCTAAATTAAAAGTATCTAAATTTACAACATCCGATTTTTCTGTAATTGCTGGATTTGTTAAAAAATCTAGGCCGACAACTTCCATTTGTTATTTATGACTGTTGAGAACTAGTAAACTTTAACGCAAAACGGAATTTTTTTATTGAAAACCGGCGATCAAAAGGCAAGAATGGAATTCTTTAAGCCTACTCCTGCGCAAGCTTATTGTGGGCAAAATAAGCCCGAGTACTGTCGCTGTGGTAAGCCTGCCAAAAAGACAGTTGTTCTCGAGCTACGAGGCAAATATACCTGGCGCGCAACACACCGTCTTCCGTACGACCCAAACACCGCAACTGACTGCACGTTTGCAGGCAGGTATTGCGGGAGTTGGAAATGCTACTTTCGTATCCGAGAGCGTCTCATTGACGTGTTTGAGGAGGCGGCAGAAAAGCAATACTGGGAGGACTTGCGGAACCAGGGACCAGTTCCTGTGGGATGCTGGGCATGAGCGGGCTACGGCTCTTAAAAAAAGAAAACAAAGAAAACAAAAGGGTTAAAAGCCCACATTTTTAATTTGGAAAACGAATTTCGAAATTATAGAAAACAGGTCATCAAAAGGCAGAAATGGGCTGCACGTACAGTTTTCCAGTGGAAGACATTGAGAAGTTCAAGAGTCCCACAGAAGTCAGACAACCATTGGGTGACTGGCTTCCTGGAACCTGGGAGCTCCCAAAAGAGCTGTACGAGCCAATAAAGCCTACTGGCAACAAACGGCCAGCTAACAACTTGCATTGGGTCCTAGCCTACTCAGACGATGACCATGACTACTACGAAGAGACGAAGTGGCGGGACTATCGTAAGCACGTCTACGACGACAACGATCTATCAAACCATGGCTGGAATTATCCAGTCAGGTTAAAAGTTCCAAAGGGCATGCGACCAGTGGAAACTGTACTGGCAAGAACAGCCGTCCTCCTCGGAGGAAGAAGCAGATGGGGCTACTAAAAAACAAAGAAAACAAAAGGGTTAAAAGCCCATTTTTAATGTTCCAGAACCTTGTCACTGGTGCTCCAGAACCCACAATCCTTGTAAAAAACAATCTGCTAAATCGTCTTTCTTAGGATGTTTCAAAAGATAGTCACGCCATTCAGGTGGACACAGAGCTGATGCGTGAATGATTCCTGTCTTTTTACGTCCCTTGTATGTTTTTGTATGATCATCTACTGTCACCATATTTGTCAATTTATGTACAGCTGAAACACCTTTGACTTTATATCCGTGACAGACAAACCACATATGCATCATAGCTTGTACAGCCATCATACGTTTATCAGGTTGTTGTTCAAAGACAACTTGAGTAGCACCAGTCCACAAAGAAGTTCGGGCAGTTAAGGCAGAAGCTATTGCTGGAGCTAGATCAACTACAGATCCTTGTTTACAAGATTTGATACATCGCTTCCATACAGAAGCAGAATAATGTGAGTACAATCCATCTACCAGATCTTTTTTCTTGGGCGGGAGGTTTAGGTGTGCTGCTTCCTTCTTTAGCTGATCCAGTGTCTTCTTCATGAGTGAAGTCTTCGTAAATGTTTTCCCTGATGTTCGGTGTCTTGTGCACGCATACTTCTCTCCTTGTATCCACGAAGCCGGATTCTTGCATTTATAACATTGTGTGTTTCCGTGTCCAGCAGATTCTGCCATAACATCAATTAATCCCCATTGTACAATTTTGACATCCTGTTTTCCAGTACCATCTAGAATACAGAATGCCAGATTTCGTAATCCAACATCAAAGGATATAATCATTATCTTATTATTGTTTGTGATGTAAAAACGGAATTTAATAGCATAAGATTTTGACTACTATAACAGAAATGGCGCAAGTTGACAAGCTTTCTGGCTGCTTCGCGGAGGTATGCAAGGGTCTTCACCCTCGCGTGATTGCTTCGTTGAAAGGACAGGCTCCCACAGGAACAGCAGATGACTCAAAGCTCAAAGAGGGCATGAATCAGGTCGTCTGGCTCTACTTGGACAACCAAGAGCCAATGGCTCCGACGTTGATCTGGGCTGATCACACTGTCGAGGCGGCTATAAACTGGTTTTGCAATTTGACACCAGTGGAGCTGAATAATCTCAACAACTAAGGTTCCAATAAAACGGATTCTTTTTTCTTTAAAATGAGAACCCTAAAATCTAAAATGGAGCCACCGAAGCTAGACTTATCAGGCATGATGCCATCATATGGCCCGCGTTACCCGTGGTGTGCGCTTGACGGCACACGCATAACTGTGAACAAGGAAACTGAGTACATGCATCGTCACTTTGGCTTTGCTGTTTCAACCCTGAACGAGCTTATAGCTAGGCTCGAAACAGAAGATGTCACTGACCAAATCTTGAAGCACATCAACGAACAGATGTACGGCGAGTTAACTCGTGAACTTCTTGGTCTGAAAGACGGAGAGCGTCTGACTGCTGACCGCTTTATCTTCATTGACTAAATCTGAAAAGATTTTTTTTGATAACTATAATGGAAGATTACATTGTTTCAATTCTGATAACTTTATTTATTACAGCACTCGTATACGGTGCTATAAAATATTTTGGTCAGTCGTCTAGCCCTGAGACTCCTATTATAGCAAAGTCAGCAGATGGCAAAACAGAACAATCTTTCTCAAGTGTTACTCCATCTAAGAATCAACCTAATGGAATTTCCTTCTCGTACGCAGGATGGTTGTACGTTCAAGATTATACTTACCGATATGGCGAAAAGAAAGTTGTGTTTGTCAAAGGTACTCCTGACTTATCTGTAGCTTGTCCGGCCCTAGTCTTGGACGCACAAACGAATACTTTTTTGATTTATGTAGACACATTTGGCTCACAAGAAATTGTTCCTATTTCTAATTTAACCGCTCAAAAGTGGATACATTTTGCTATTGTTGTAGATCAGACAGCTGTAAATGTGTACATAAATGGTACCTTACACACTCATCATACTATGAATCAACTTCCTAAACAGAATAGTGCTCCTTTATTAGTAGCACCTGGCGGAGGATTTGCTGGAAAAGTAGGATACCTACAATATTATCCTTCCTTATTAAGTTCTTCCGATGTTTCTGGATTATCGCAAGTTCCTCCTGTCGAAGAACAAACAACAAATATTTTACCTCCATATCAGGCTACACGATGGTGGTTACCGGATCGCAGAAGCAAGTGAAGAGTTTATAGCTTTTGCTTGATCTGAAGCTTTAGACATTGTTTTTTCCTGTGAATCAATTTTCTGGTGTAACGATCTGTACTCGTGTTCCAGAGAGTCTATTTTCTTATCTAACTTTTTATAGTCAGAGTTAACTTCTTCTAAAGTAAGGTGTTCTTTCAAGAGATAGACACGAGTAAAATAATAGACGACAACAGCCAATATTCCGTATAAAAACAGCTCCATTATGTAAATGAAGAAGAGTTATTTATTGAATAATCCTCATTCAACATTGTACAATGTTATTCCTACTGCTGGACAACATACAGAATTACAGTCTAATTATGGAACATATTTAAAAATTATTGCTGATAAGCGGATAAACAACCCAATTGGCGAAAACAATGCGGCACTCAATTTTCAAACTAATTTTTTGATACCAAATTCTTGTCCTGGAAGTATTATCAATCCTACTGGTAAACCTATTCCTCTGTCAGGATTACAAGGTGTTCCAAATCTGGGTCCTCTAGTATTAAATTTAGGGACACTTAAATAAATGAGTTCACAAGGATCTATTGGAGCGAATAGACCTAAAGAAATTCAAGGAGATGCGTCTAATTGGACTCAGTTACTAAAACGTCGAAAAATCTATACCGGATTGCCAGGAAAAACAGCTGATGTCAGAATTGATCTAATTCAAAGTAATCAATTACAAACTGACTACAGATTAGGCGCATCAGGATGTGGTGTATTTACACCTTATCCTAGATTGCGTACAGGTTCTTCGTGTTAGTTAAAATAATGGAGTTTGTTTTAGCAATGTACTTGGTAACCGTACTAGTTCCTAAGCCTAAACCTAAGCCTAAACCAGTGGTTGTCATGAATCCATTACCACGTTAAGTATACATAGTCTTCCATAATTCAGGTTCACGATATTCAATACCAGTCATCAATTTCTTTATTATGGAATCTGACAACGTTAAAGGAAACTGTACAGGAATAAAAAATTTATACTCAGAAGTAGTTTCTTCATCTGCGATACGCAAGATGTTCAGACGTGTAAGAATTGTTTCTGCGCATCTGATCAGAGTTCTGATACCCTGTTCTTTTGCTGAAAATTCACGAACCATAAATTTGTACGATTCACCGAGAACGACATCATCAGAAGAAAATTTCAAGTTCTTTAAGATAGATGGCCATACATAATCTTTCAAGATCACTTGCTTTTCAATTTCGGAGTATCCTTCACAATGAACAACTTGCATTCTGTCTCTCAAGATAGGATTGACCAAATTAATATCATTAAATGAAAATACAAATAAACATTGAGAAACATCAATATCAATTCCAGCAAAATAACGATCATGAAATTGAGAATTCTGTGTTCGGTCTGTCAAATGAATCAACATAGATGCGATTTCTTCACCATGCGGAGTCCCAGAAATCTTATCTAATTCATCAAAGTACATTACAGGATTTGTACATCCATGTTGCATCAGTGCGTCTACTATACGTCCCCACATAGAACCTTCGTACGTATACGAGTGTCCAACATATGTAGAAACATCAGATGCTCCGCCTAGAGAAAAAAACTGAAATGGTCTTTGTAAAGCTTTAGAAATTCCGTACTTTGCTATAGATGTCTTTCCAACTCCAGCAGGACCATGAAGAGCAATAACATTTCCCATAGAATCTGGATTTGTAACCCATTGAGCTAGAACTTGCATAATCTGTGTTTTAGCTGGAACCATTCCGTACACAGCATCATCCAGATATTGACGTGACTGTCTCATAAATTTAGAACACTTTTCTCTGCCAGATTCTAGTGTTACTGGCAAAGGAATAGTTTTTCCAAAAGGAATTTTTAGGAATGAGTCTATCCAGTTTCTCAACTTGTACGATTCATTTCCATCTTCTTCTAAAGCCTTGAGCTTTTTGAGAACACTTGACTTAGTATAATCCGAAATTGGCAAAGATAAAATTCGAAGACGTAACGGAAAGTCTGTCTCATACGATGAGTACAATTTATATCTCTCCATCTTTCGATTCAGATCTTCTTGGAGATCAGGAGTCAACCCACGAAAAAATTGAAGTTCCGCTTTACTCAACTTTATTGACGGTTCTACAGGTTTTGTGATATTTTCAGGAATCCAGAGAACTTCTTCAGAAGGTCGTCGTCGTTTCTTACGCTTTTCGTCTTCCGAATCAGCAGCTCTATCTTCTTGAAGTTGGCGCTTAGGCATCCTTCCCTTATTTCACAATGCACAAAACATTTAATTCCTTTCCACAAAAGGAATAATGGAAGAAGTTGCCGAAGCTGCCGAAAAGGCACAGGAGATTATTGATAAATTGGAAGCATCGAAACCAGAGATACGTAAGATGATGAGTGTTGTCAAACGGTTTATTCAAAAGAACCGTGTTCTCTGCTATGGAGGTACTGCAATCAATAATCTTCTTCCTCCAGAAAAACAATTTTACAATCCTGAAACAGATATTCCCGACTACGATTTTTTTACAGAAAATCCTCAGGCTCATTCAAAAGAAATAGCAGATGCTCTAGTCAGAGAAGGAATTCCGAATGTTGAAGTCAAACCAGGAGTTCATCTGGGAACCTTTAAGGTCTTTGCTGATTACACAGGTGTAGCTGATGTCAGTTCTATGGAACGTCCAGTATTCAAAAAATTATGGGCTGAGTCCATTGAAAAGGATGGAATACACTATGTGCCTCCTAATTTTCTACGAATGTCCATGTATCTCGAACTATCTCGCCCTCGAGGATATGTAGAACGTTGGAAGAAAGTGTACACACGATTAAAGTTATTGGACTCCGAGTATCCTATTGAATGTCCTAAAGAAGATCATGATCTTCATGAAGAAGTTATGGATTCCCAAACTACAAAAAAGGTAGAAGAGCTTCTTGCAAAAGATAACATTATTCTTCTAGGATTTAATGCCACAACTCTACAGAAATCGGGAAGATCATGGAAACTACCTCTAGATCTTCTGGTAACTCCTGAAAATTTTAATAAGACGGTAAAAGACGTCAAAGATATTTTTCCACGATCAGAATCAACTGATTACGCAGAATACGCAGAAATCTTACCCGTTCACACAGATATCTTATTAAAAAATAAATTAGTAGCTCGTATATTTGAGACTGAAGCATGTCACTCGTATCACGCTTTGCCAAATAGAATGCGTATAGCATCTATTCCTACCTTGTTGAACTTTTTCTTCGCAATGTTGTACGCTGATCACGAATTTATTGAACATACTTCTAAGCAAAGAATTGTCTGTACAGCTAAAGAATTAGTAGACATGGCAGAAAATGCTGGTAAACGAAGATTCAAATTGTTGACACCTACAGATTGTACAGGTGTTCAAAAAGATATGGCAATGATGAAAAAGGAACGAAATGACATGTATTCTAAATTGAGCACAAATAAGAATTCAAGAGAATTTCTCAAATACTTTTTTACGTATACTCCCAAACAGAGTTTTAGAGGTCGTGGACGTATTAATACAATGTTTCCTGAGAAGTCCGGTGTGGACTATACTAAATTGATGATGACAACAGAAGGTGAGTATTCAATAACAAAAAAACATGATAGTGAAAAGATTATAGCAAGTATGAAAACATTTATGAAAGTAAAGTCTTTGAAAGAAAAGACGATTGTAGACTTGACAGGAAATGTAGGTGGAGATACTATCCGATTTGGAATGAATTTTAAACATGTAGATTCATACGAATGGAATCCCGAAAACTATAAAGCACTCAAACACAATGTAGAACTCTATAATCTGAAAAACGTAGATGTACATGAAGGAAATTCTACAGAGTTATTTCATAAACGTGTTGATGTTTTATATCTGGATCCTCCATGGGGTGGACCAGAATACAAAGATGTCAAAGAAGGAGAACTAGACTTAAAAATGGGAGACAAGTTTGTATCCGAATATTTGAAAACAGTAATAGACTCTGAATGGAAACCGAGCTACATCTTTATGAAAGTTCCTGCTAATTATAAGTTTCTTTCTTTGAATACCTTGGGAGTAAAAAAGATCACGAAGTTTAAAATTCGTGGATTCTATTTACTTGGTATTCATGTTACCTAGTTCTTCTGCTAATTCGTCCATTTCATCTGGTTCTTTAGGACCATTCAGAAACATTTCCAAACAATCTTCACAGACCATAAAATCTACAAACTCAAACAAGTCTCGTTCATCTGAAACTTCTTCACAGCACTTCTCACAGAACAGCATTTTTTCTCTATTGTATAATTACACCTAAATTCCATTTTCAGATAAGAAACCTTATATAGTAATGCCCGCCGTTCTTCTCTCTTGGGACTCCACAAATGATAATCTTGAAGAACTTTTTTCAGTAGTTGATAAATTTGATCTTGTTTATCTCGAACTTTCAGAAGATGCAAACAGTCTGTACAATCTTGTAAAGGATCGTGTCCAATGTGATCATACATTTTATATTTCTGATCTATCTTCATCTGATGATGCTTCTGGAAAACTTAGAAAAATATTTGATCGTTTCACAGATTTAAAAACCGGAAATGTCTTGATAATCTCTCATCAGGACTTTTTCCAGAAAGCAGGGCACGCTGTTGCTGAATGGCAACCGTTATCCCTCTAGTGCTTCAAGCCACGCTGTCCACTCCGTTACCGGAATATGAGCATTATGAAGAATGGCGCGCCCAACTTGGATACGTGATGTAGCATCATCAATTTCCATCAGCTGAGCCAATTTATCCTGTAGGATTTCACGAGACGATCTGATTTCCAGACCTTCCATGTATCCTGAAAGTACGTTACAAATGCGCGACAGGTTTCCCTGTGCACACATGCCTACGCAGTCAGCGAGTTCACTTGATAAGATCTTTTTCAGATCTTCTCCGTGCTCGGATGACTTGATGTATTGCCATACAGAATTGAGAACTTTGGCGTAAATGCCTGGTCCCATATCATAGATGTCTTCATCATTGCAGAACTTGGCAGTCATTTGCCAAACAGCTTTCCTTGAAGGCTGGCACTGGTCAATAATTTCTGTCAGTGTTTTCATTGTGTCCGTCCGATACTCAATCGGAACAGGAATTTCAAGTACTTTAGCAATCGTGTGCTTTACAGCATCGACTACTACAGTAGTGTGTACATTTTGGGTATCCAGAGCAAATGCTTCCAGTTCACGACGAACTGGTACTACTTGTCGTTCAAGTTCGTTTGCCCTTCTTTCTCGTTGAAGTCGTTGTGCTCTCCTACGCTCTTCAATCATAGCGTGTCTCCTTGCTATGAATGGGTCGTCGTCATTCTGTTGTCCAAGTTCTTGGATAGATCTCATGAGAGCGTCTACAGCAGTAAGGTACCGAATATTCTCGGCACGAATTTCTGCTCGCCTGACATCTCGGTTATCCAACGGATTTCTGTGATAGATATCATCCATATTTTTTTTATGAATGTACCTAAGCTCGGTAACGCGCGTAGCATTAGGCCCAGTAGTTTGATACTTGGCCTCATGCATCTTACAACGCAGTCCTTCTGTGATACGAATTGTACACTGATGGCCATCTGTCTTGATAGCACAACACTGCATTCTTTTTAGTTCTTACGAACATTATGAAAAAAATCCATTTTCGTTATGCCCTTGGAGCTTTTGGAACTTTACAGTTTCCTCTGCATTTCAATACACAGCATCCTTCTTCTGGACATAGTTCTGGTGTCACCGGAATCCTGATCGGAGACAGGTTGCCTGGATCAAACGGAGCTTCTACATAGTAAGTCTGAATTACTGGAGTTTGCCAGTAACTCACTTTACGTTTTTCTTCCTTGCGTATACACGAAAAGAGGGAACCCATTTTAGCTTTATACTCGTGTACATTTGATAAAAAAAGTCCGTTTTGGTAAAAAATCTCCCAGCTCTTTTGTTTATTTTTTTTTTCATTTGTTTCTTTGCTAGTCCCGTATCAAGCCCGGGGAGGCTACAGCTTTTTCAGCTGAGATTTTTAGTATGGGGGGTGGCGGGGTCCCGAGTATCCCGGAAACCAACTAGAGGCTCCTCCCCAGGGAGTTCGTTTCTCCTTTTCTCTCTTCTTTAGCCACCTGCGGTGGGAAAGCTCATACTCTTCCTCAGCCGCCAGCCTTTCGGCTTTTAGCTTGGGATCAGCCTTCTCGCGCGCATCTCGTGCGCGGATTGCTGCGTCCTTGTTCTCGCGAGTCAACCGCTGAGCATAGTTTTCGTACATGCTGTAAGCGATTCTGCAATTGTTGCATATTGCAGTATCCCCACAATTCCCTGAACCCCGAACACCCTGGCACTTGCACATAGGGCACTCTAGCGCCCATGTTACGTCAGCGACGCAAAGACAGTTGCCCATTTTCCTCCTTTTGCGATCAGTTTTCTACAAATTTAAATTCCGTTTCCATAAACTTTTTCATTAGTTTGAGATCAACTTTTTCTGCGAATAGACGTGCTCTTTCTGCTATTCTTTTACATTTAGAATCATGTTCCTGACACCAAGCTAGTTTTTCTTCCAAGTCTGAAAGATCATCTGCTATCGGAATATAATGTTTTCCTGCTTCTAGTTTATGATCTAACCAGTGTACAAACGGACTTGCTACTCGTAAGATTAGAGAACCAGTTAACATAGATTTCAAAAGACGGTAAGCAAGAACGTTTCCATCTACATGAATGATATATTTGAATCCATCTTGTCCTCCAAATAACGGAACTTCTGGAACTTTTTTCACTGAAGTTTCTAAGTATCCCAAACCTTCTTCAGGATCAAATTTCATATTAGCTAATCTTGTATTTACAATTCCAACATCCAGCAAAGGTGATCGCATTAGAGCTAATTTTAATCTCATATTTGTCTTGGGAGTCAATCCACAACCAGTAGCTTTTCCTGCTCTGAATATTGCTACAGGTTTCTTTTCTTCCCATGGAACAGCTTTATAATTTGGAGGATCCATTGCTAAAGAAAGATCATCTTCATTTGGAATTGCGATATCTACGTACCCTTGTTGCCCTGATGTAGCAAAGATTGGTAAGAATGGTCCTTTAAAAGGATTCGGAGCATTAGAAACCATATGCCAAGGCAGAGTTCCATCATCACGCAGAAGTTGAGCATCGGTCAATGTAAATATGTACACTCCATCAGGAACTTTCAATGAAGTTAAAAATTTCTCAAATAAAGGATTACCTTCGGACTTTTTAAAGGGTTTCAATACACATTGCATAATTCTCCATTGTCCGTTCTTTAATGTTTTTAATAAAGCTTTACGTTTATCCCCACGAATTCGACGAGTTAATCTTTGTGTGATATACGGTTTCAATAACGGCGATGTCTTTGAAAATTCTAGCTTACAAAGTTCTGTACCATTCTTTGCTAAGAGGACATAACATTGATGTGATAACGCAAAAATATATTCTAGAGTATTTTTTACCTTTATGGGATCTCCGTACTCTGACAATAAATTTAGAGCAGAATCGAATTCGGTAAGAATTCTCATTGTTCTTTAGAGGTAAAAAAACTGTTATTTAAGATAATGATTCCACTGGATCTCAGTGAAGCTAAAAAGCTACCTCAAGGTATTCCAGTTATTCTAGTTCCTTTTCGTGAACAACTCGTACAAAAACGTGGAGAACAATTAAAAAAGTTTTCGGCTCATATGAAACGTTGGCATCCTGATTGGCCTGTGCTGATTATTGAACAACACGGGGATCAAAAATTCAACAGAGGTGCCTTGCTGAATATAGGAACTCGTTATGCTCAAAAAATGGGTGCTCAATATGTAGTATATCACGATGTTGATCTGATTCCTTTGAGTTCAATCGTACCCTTTTATACAGCTTTTCCTGAAAAGCCCATACATATAGGAGGAATTTATAAAGGTAAGTATTCTGGTGACTCTTTTATTGGTCAAGTCTTATCCATCTCTATGACAGATGTAAAAAAAATCAACGGATTTCCAAATATGTTTTGGGGATGGGGTGGTGAAGATGATGCTATGCGTAACCGTATGAAGAAAAAAGGAATCCGTATTATGCGCCCTACAGTAGAAACAGGATATAAAGTTCTGGAACATGAAGATACACGTAAAATTCCTGACGCAAAGAATATGCGAAAATGGGAAGATGTTCGTGAAGATACAGGACGTCACGGAGTAAACGATGTGAAATGGAAGTTGATTTCAGAAGACAAAGATCAGAATATTTTTAAGTATACAGTTGAACTCAACTAGTCTTGTCTTTCTCCAATATACGTACAGATAAAGAAAATATACTTTGCAATATGTTTTATAGTTAATGTTTTTATTCGTTCTCTCATTTTCTCAGCTCTTTGCTGTGCTCGTTTTCCTAATAATGTTTTTAATTGTTTAGGAACTTCTTCTTCAAGCATATGTATGTCTTGTTCTTTTAGTGGTTTATTATAATTCCCTTCAATTGCAATTCCACGTAAGTCTTTAGGATCTTCATAAAATTGTATCCATTGTTTTTCATTCCATTTTGGATAATAATGTAAAATACGTAGAGATGCAGAACCAGATAGATCAATATATGGTGTTCGAACTGACCAAGGTTTTACACCAGGTAAATCAAAAGCTATTTTATATTTCATTATATCGGTTACAGGTTTCCATACAGGATCTCCCAGTGTTATATTATAAGGATACATACTACGAAAAATTGATCGTACTTCACTACTTCTTCTCGTAGAATCTCCACCTCTAAAATATGGTTCATCTAAACGGTCTTCCCACGGAATATACTGTTTATCAAATTCTTTTACAGTATTTTCCCAATTATTAAATGACCAACAAGGGAATAATAACCCTGGTTTATTATAGGGTTTTGCCCAGGTAAAGCAAAAATTATCATGATAATCGTATGAATCATGTAGATAAATGGGTATCTTACAGTCTGGTAATTCAGAAAGATCAATATGCTTAAAAACATAAGGAATCATTTTTTCACGATTTTCAAAAAATAGCCCTTCAGAATATTTACCTGGATATTTTAATGAGAACTTTCCTTCTTTTATCTGAATTGTACCATATTTTTGTCCAGTAACTACATTATTATAATTCTTATACATAGATAAATCTTCTTTAGCGCGTTTCAATAGAAATTTATCCCAATCCATTATATTTTGACCCGACATTTTTTAATGACATCCGTATACTCTGTCAATGTTCTAAGCAAATACTTTTTATTGGATTCACCATCAGAAAAATATGGTGATGGAACTAATTTGTAATCAGGAGGCATATTCAGAAAATTGGGAACAACAAGATCTTTCTTTTTAGATCCCAAGAGTACTGCTGCGATAGTTAATGTAGATTCTGAAATGATGACACGACGAGCATTCTGGAAACAATAAAAGGTTTCATTGGCACCTTCATCTACAAAGGTATAATCGCCTAACAAACACTTTGCTAAAGGAACCTCATCTGTAAAAATGTACACCGGTTCATCACGTTTACGAAGTTCAGAAATATGATCTTCATAAAATTCTGGTTTCATTAGAACATATTTAACAGGTTTACCTTTGCGTAGTTCGTTAAAGTTTAATCGGAACTTATCTCCTAACCGAAAATGTACAAAGATCCCTTTTTTGAAATCATACTTATCTTCTAGAGCTTCATACTCAGGTGCTGGAACAAATAGTTTTTTTGTGGCCGGTTTGAATCCTGAAGTCACATAATAGATATCAAATGGAACTTCAAATTCAGGCATAGTCTTTTTTAGTTCATCGTATTCTTTCCATCTGATAAAACTAACATTTGAAAGTTCATTTAGTTTAGGAAATAGATGCCAGATCTTTTCGGATGCCAGACCTTCTTGATGATGAGACTTTCCATCAACAACATGGAAGTGTACATTACGATACTGATGTAAAAAGTTTATGAGAATAAAAATTTTATTACCTAATCCATTTTTTAGGACAAGCAAGTAGTCCATTATTAAATGCAATTTTTTTCATAAATTAAAAAATTCGGGTATTAATTTAAATGTCGTCGCGTTCACATATGTTATTTAGGAACCTTTTAGATGGAATCCATGATAGTATGGATTATTTTTCTCAAGGAAGTGAGCAAGACATATTAGATAATATTACTCATAAAGTTCCATTAATTATAGAAGGAAATCCAGAATGGAAAGATGGGAAACCACATATTCTTAAGAGTTTCATCAATCAAGATGTGGAAAATTATGGCGAACGTGTTGTTGCATCACTTCCTTATCTAATTTTATTACAAATTAATGCTTATGGAGATGTAAAACCAGGAGCCGAAATAGCAAGAAAAGCAATCCCATTATTGCGTAGTTTAGGTGTTACAGTTTCAAATGAAGATGAAGCGAAATATGTAGTTAGTGAAACACCTGACATAGCAGAGCCCATCAGAGATAGTGGTGGTAGAAGAAAAAGGCGCAAAACTAAACAGCACAAAAATAAACGTAAATTAAGAAAAACAAGAAAACACTAAAACCTGACATATTTATTAACTTTTCCTGTCTTGGGAACTTCTTCTTCAACATCCGCAGGAAATCCAAAATCGTAAACCGGAATATTATTCCATGTTATGAATCCATGTTTCAATTTAGGAAACAGTACTTCAATATATTTTGCTTGATATTCTCTGGGTATTTCTGCAAATGAGTAACAAGATACCAGAAAAAGATTAGGTTTATCTAATTCTTTACCAAAATTGGTAGACGGCAATGTATCAAACGGTATTTTGTGTTCTACTTTCGATACGTATAGTTTCTGGAATTTGGCAATGACGGGTATGTCGATGATAGTGTACGAATCAATATCAATTTTGTATTTCCTTGCTAAGAAATCTATAGCAAGGAATAATCCTCCATACCCCCCCCCAATTTCAACAATATTGATTTTTTTATTAAACTTTTGAAAGTGTTTTATAATTAGGTAAGCTTGATAGAGATATCGTAAATTTGAAGGACTTAGTGTCAAATTAAGCTCAGCAAACATTTTTTGTTTTGTTCCGCCAATAGCATCATTCTTTTTAGAAAATTCATCGATATCTTTTACGGAAATTTTTGTTTGTTTACGAATCAGTTCAATATACTGATGACCTTGATAACCACTTGTGTGTTCTAACATATATGTGTACTTCGGGTCTTGCTTGAATGTAGATATATCTCCAGTCTTTAATATTTTTGCCACATAATTGGCATATAAGGCATAAATATCTTTCATTATTCAATTCTATAGAAAAGAATAATATGTCGCAGATCGATATAACGGTACTGAAGGAAGGTATGCATTCTGAAAGGATACTATCAGTTTCCTTTTTTACCATGAATGATCCGTATCGCGATTTCACTAAATATCAAAAGTATCTTGTTCGATTTTTTGATATGGCTAAGATTCTTCCTGATTTTCAAGTTCGTGTGTACACAGATGATACTGGATCTGAGTTTGCACTGAAAGCAGCAGCAGATAATGATCAAGTGTCTGTCTACCATTTTGATTGTCCAGAATTCCGTGATGGAAAAGGACATGTAGGAGTATTCGGACCTATGGTCAGATTTCTACCACTATTTGAAAAACATGAGATTGTATGGATTTCAGATATTGATGTTCGTGAATGGTTTCTGGATCCGGAATTTCTCAAACAGATGATTAAGAATCAGTGTGACTTTTCTATCAGTACATTTCCTTGCTATTTCCGCAAAGCGTTCTCAAATAAGTATACCATCATAGCTCATCGTATTATTTCTAGAGTTCAGTTACCTCGTGCTCTATTTACTAGATTTCTGACCAAACTGGCTTCAGGTGACCTAAAAGACAAAGTAGATCTATTAAACGCCGAAAATAAAGGTAAACCTCCATCTCGTGTTCCCTACTGTACAGATGAACTGTTTTTGAATACCAGTGTTTATAAATGGCTGAGTAATCACGATTTAAAATTCTTCATTGAAATAGATTACTTGTTAATTGGTTTATTGCCTGGAGCATCACAGAAATTAAAAAAAGAACAAGAACTATTATTCTATAAATATGGTATTGTAAGAGACCCCAAATATATTCCAAAGTTATCTCAAGTATTTAAAAAGATACTAGAACTCTATACAAAAATATATCCTTGCTTAAAAGAACTAATTCCAAAGCTTAATGGAAAGAGATTATTTGAAGTTCAAATTGTAAATTCCAAAGATCTATAGTTCAAGTAAAAAGCCTCTTTCTGTTTCTTTCTGATTTTTTGTTTTTTTTTCATTTTTTGTTTCTTTGAGTTCTAGGATATAACGACACCCCCTTCCGCTTTTTTATACAGGATTTAGTCCTGTTTTAGATTCCTGCGGCCATCTTTGCGGCCTCAACTTTCAAAGTTGCGGCGGCAATTAACTGCTCTGCTTTAGCCTCCACGGCCTCGCGCTCGCGCTTCGCAGCACTGTACTTCCCGCCTGCCTTTCTGCCACGTTCGAACGATATTGGGCCAGCAAAGTTGAATGCTATCCTCAGTTCAGTCTCGTGGTCCTTGGCTGCGGCGATCAGCTTGGCTACGTGCTCGCGCACATCGCGCAGAACAGCCTTGGCGAACTCAACAGCCTTGAGCTGCTCTGGCGTAGGCTCCTTTGCCTCTACCACCGGTTCTACCACCGCCTTTTGTGCAAGCGCAGCCTTGTGCGCTGCCTTCTTCTCTCTGTCCGCTTTGCCTCCCGGAAGAACCCTCTTCACGGGAGCGCACTTTCCACCCGCTGCTGCGGGCTCCTCAGGCTTGCCACTCATTGTAAGCGCGCTGATTATGCTCCCCGCTTAACACATTGCCAACAGATATTCTATAAAAAAAGAATCCGTTTTTAATAAGATGTCACAGATACAGACTAAAGTTTTAAAACAAGGAACTGTACATCCAAGGGTAATATCCTGTTCATTTTTTACGATGAAAGATGCTTATCGTTCTTTTGAAAAATACGAACGACATCTGCAAAAATTTCTGCACCAAGTTCGATTCTTTAAAGATTTTGAAGTTAGAGTGTACACCGATGATACCGGTAAGGATTTTGCTTTAAATGTAGCTAAGGATCCTAATGTTTCAGTCATACATTTTGACTGTCCACAATTTCGTGAAGGAGATGGACATATAGGAACATTTGGAACATTTGTCAGATTTCTCCCTCTTTTTGAAGAACACGAACTTACATGGAGTTCTGATATAGACATTCCCGATAACTATTTTTCATTGGAAAATTCTGATAAGGATTTCCGTATTTATACACATTTATGCTATGATCGCAAAGTGTACGGACGCAAATATACAATAAGTGCTGGACGTTTTATTTCAAGACATCAATTACCTCGTGCTCTGTTAACTCGTTTCTTAAATAAAGTTTTAGATGGTGGATATAACAAAGAAATAGAGTTGTTAAACAAAGCAAACAAACATAAACCTCCATCTCCTTTTCCGTACGGTGTAGATGAATTATTTTTGAATTGGCCAGTGTACGATTGGATTAAAAAACGTGATTTTCAAGTAAATATTTTAATTGATTATGTTCCAGCAATGTTGATTAATTATAATGCAGGACTAACTAAGGATGAAGATGCTATAGTAAATCAATTCTATAAAACTAATGACAAAAAATTAATACCAAAATTAATAGATATTTATCGTAAAAAGGTTCCTCCGATTGTCGATAAATATCCTTGTTTACAGCCTCTGGTTGACAAATTAAAGAATCCTTCGAAGATTAAAAATGATTTCTATGAAAGAATTAATATTAACTCTAAAGACTTATAGTTAGAAAGACTTCTAGTTCTGCTCTAGAGATTTGTATGAACTGCTTTGTGTCTCGCCACCTGTAACAAGTTTCGTCATGAGGAGCTCCTAGGTTGTTGAAACGATAGACTGTTTCCATTCCATCACCTGAACCAATGTGATACAACAGTTCATATTTTCCAGCGTAGTGTAGTCTCCCGTCTTGTAGAACAAGATAGTGCTGGTCCTTAATCAGGTTTCCTGACTGAGCCCTTGCCTGAACAGACTTCATAAATTCGTCCATTTTTTTAATGGGTCCTATCCGTAAAAAAATGTTTCCATTTTAATAGTGAGTTGCGTAGACATTGCCTGGAACCATCGTAGTAACTTCCACGAAGATTTTGTGTGCTGGAACTGAGTTAGTTGTCAGTCTGGCAAACAAGGCTTCTAGGCCGGTCTCTGGTTCAGGTTTGTTGATACGAGAAAGCACGTCACCTAACGTAATATACGTAGGACGGCCATCAAAGTTATTTCGTCCATAGAGAACGTTTGACATTTGACATCCCGATTCTGCAACCCATTGGTCAAGAGTAGTGTAGTACTTTCTAGTGCCACAATAATCAAGAAATTCCAGGTTCCCAGAAGCTTTGTTTCTGGCGACCTTCACATGACTGCGAAGCTTGTTTCGAACAGCATCTTCCAATCGAAGGCCGATCTCTCTTGCTAAGAAGAAATATTTCGGCTCATTCGTGGAAAGACCCTCAATCTCAATCTCAGGCAAATTCAAAAGCGACATCTTTTTAGTTTGTACACCGTTTGATAAAAAATCCGTTTTGATAAAAATTTCCCAGCTCTTTTGTTTCTTTTTGGTTTTTTCCATTTGTTTCTTTGCTAGTCCCGTATTAAGCCCGGGTAGGCTGTTAGGCGTTCAGAGAGCCTGTCGTAGACACTTGCGGTGGCTCTGGTGGCACACCGCCCAATGCGCTGATCTTCTCTGCTATGAATGCCATAAACGGGTCAATGTAGTCGTTTTTGTTTTTCAGGTCAGCAATCTTTGCCTTCCCCCTTGCCTCATTTCCGACCAAGTCAAGGCACGGGACTGAAGAGGACATGCTTTTTGCCAGCTCGTCCAGTCTTTTGATCTCAACCAGTTGCTCCTCAATTTTGAGGATCTCCTTGGTGTTTTCAATTTTCTGGGAAGCGTAAAGCTCCAAGAGGAACTTCAAGCGATTGAGCTTGTGGGATGTCACCCACGGTTTCATCGCCCAGGCAATCAGCTCGCTGAATGTTATCCTGCGCCCCTCCTCCAGTATGGCGTCTATCTCATTGCAGTAGCTTTTACGCACTGCCCCGTTATCCATCTTGCTAAGTCTACTGGCTAAGCTTGAAGGCTTTAAGCGCGGTAAACAATTTGCAGAGGGTTTAATCTCTGATCATCATAATTCTATAGAAAAAGAATTCGTTTTAAGAAAATACATACGAATAAAATCCACTAAACTGAAGAAGAATGTGTAGTACACCAAACTTAGCAAAGAGTACAAAGAACTCTTCAGCAGTACGTCCAGTAAAAGGAACACCACGCAAATAAGTCATCAAGAAAATAGTCATTGAACTGAATGTAGCCATAGCTAATGTTTCTATAGCAAAATTCACGGGTTTCTTATTAGGATAAGATAAATCTTTAACTAGGGCAGAAACTACAGATAAAAAGATCACAGTAGCTCCAACAATAAGTATAACGGCATCAGTAATTAATTCTGTAGATTGAACACCAAAAATTGATCTAGAATATGAAGATGATCCTGCTTTGCTATAAACTCCAAATACTGCTGACATAACTCCTCCTAGAGCAAGACCCACTAAAAGAAAAATCCAGATAAGATCCATTTATTAATATATTTTGGAAATTATATCATATCTCTCTGTACAGTTGACGCCACTGACGTGTCATCTCGTAGATAACAATTCCTGCCGCCATTTGTACATTCATACTTCTGAGTACACCCATCTGTGAAATAGATATACGTGGAAACTTTTCTTTCAAATAAGATTCTGGTAAACCAGTAGACTCATTACCCATCAGGATACACACTGTCTTGCTTTCACGAAACAATGGTTTGAAATTAAAGTCTTCCAAAGGTTCACCACCTTGCTCGATGAGTATGGGATATAGACCCAGATCAATAAAGTATTCTGGTCCTACATCTCCTGGTTTAACAATGTCGACATAATTCTGTCCACCAACTGCAGATCTCATATCACAAGCTTTTGGGCCTATGATATGAACTTTGCGTATTCCTTCACATGATGCTTGACGAATAATCATCGCAGCATTCATAGCAAACTTTGTGTTCAAGATAGCTATCTCAATTGGAAGACTCAAAATCTTCGCAATCTTTTGTACTTTCTCTTTAGACATATCTTGCAGTGAAGTGTGTACATTGTACTTTAGAGGCTTACCGCCAACTAACAATGGTTCCATTTTTTTGCTAGTATCTAACAGTATGAAAATTCCGTTTTAAAAAAGAAACTTTATCATACTCGCTACATCTAAGAATCCAACAAATGCAGCTACTTGAGGATTACTCTTGATAAGTTTACGTCTCCACCATCCAGCAAAAGGTATAATAACTCCAATTACAATTAAAAATACACCTCCAACAGTTATCATCGTTTTTTGCGAGCTATTAAAATCAGACGCAGCAGATGATTGTGGCGGTACTAGTGTAGCATGACCCGGTACTGATGGAGGAGAATATGAAGAAGCTTGAACTGGTTTGTATCCAACAAGAAGATAGATTCCTCCAGCAATCATAATTACACCAATAAAAATTGAAATGATAAATTGAGGCGTAGCAAACGCACGACCTATAGATCCTAGTTCTTCCATCTTTATTAATAGTAAAAAGTTTGTTTTCCTGAAGCAAAAAGACAACTCTTCACTACTTTGTTTGATGGCAGAGTTATACTCTAGCCTTAGTCCGAGTGGTTATAGCATACGCTCCAGTTTAATGTAGTCTGATACCATGTATAGTACAACTTACACAACCAATTTGCGTTGCTAATTTTTTGTCTTACCGTTCCTTCCATAAGGCAACGTCAGGAGTATTCTAGTAACTCCTGTCAATCACAATCTTATAAAAAAAGAATCCGTTTTTACTGAATTGTACATCAAAGTAAAAAGTAAAAACCTTTTGCTGTTTGATATTATACGTCCTGGACGTTTTTCTCATAAAGTGCCACGCACTTATAACAGCATACATTTGCCACTGCTCGCTTGTATAACATATGCGTGCACGAAGACTAGCCTAGCCCCTTAAAGGGCTCCGGTTCTCGTTCTAGATAGGCCTTTATAACCTAGGTCTTTGTCGAATCTTTCGGGTATCTGTAAGGTAGAAGGAGAAACACACTCTGTCAGAATATGTTTATTATTTATCTACCCACTAACTGCTCTTCTTATAAAAAAAGAATCCGTTTTTACGGAAATAGTCCACCATTGTACACCAAAGTCCCTCATAGTATTATGTTTGGCGTCTATGTTCGTCCTTTGACCTACAAATGAGTCA
>Ga0315905_10001443_pt1 | contig 25504 bp, 24 predicted proteins | sample LakEriMetagenome_5_FD_203522 | JGI IMG/M metagenome (GOLD analysis project Ga0315905, IMG submission 203522) | Freshwater fungal communities from buoy surface, Lake Erie, Ohio, United States - Buoy 4 MA121 | ecosystem: Environmental > Aquatic > Freshwater > Lake | place: USA: Lake Erie, Ohio...
GCGTCAAACAGCATTCGGGGCGGATTGGAGAAGGACGAAGCCTCGTCCAATCCGCCCATGCAGATCAGAACTTCAGCGCGCGGACGGTGCGCACGCCGGGGACGGCGCGGGCTTCGGCCAGCACGGTCTCGCTGACGGGGCTGTCGACCGAAAGCAGCAGCACCGCCTCGCCGCCGGCCTCGCGGCGGCCGAGGTGGAAGGTGCCGATGTTGATCCCGGCCTTGCCCAGCAGCGTCCCGATCGAGCCGATGAAGCCCGGCGCGTCGGTGTTGACGATGTAGAGCATGTCGCCGGCAAGGTCGGCCTCGATGCCGATGCCGAAGATTTCGACCAGACGCGGATCGCCGTTGCCGAACAGCGTGCCCGCAACCGAGCGATCGCCTTGCGCGGTGCCGACAGTGACGCGCACGAGGGTGTGGTAGATGCCTTCACGGTCGTGCCGCACTTCGCGCACATCGAGCCCGCGCTCCTTGGCGAGGAACGGCGCGTTGACCATGTTCACGGTCTGCGAATACTGCTTCATGAGGCCTGCGAGGACCGCGCCGGTGATCGGCTTCTGGTTGAGCTGCGCGGCGGCGCCTTCCACTTCGATCGCGATCTTGGTGAGGTTGTCGTGCGCAAGCTGGCCGACGAGGCTGCCGAGACGTTCGGCGAGCGCCATGTAGGGCTTGAGCTTCGGGGCTTCCTCGGCCGAGAGCGAGGGCATGTTGAGCGCATTGGTGACGCCGCCGGTCACAAGGAATTCGGCCATCTGCTCGGCCACCTGCAGCGCAACGTTGACCTGCGCCTCGGTCGTGCTCGCGCCGAGGTGCGGGGTGCAGATGAAGTTCGGCGTGCCGAACAGCGGCGATTCCTTAGCGGGTTCGGTTTCGAACACGTCCAGCGCGGCGCCGGCCACGTGGCCTGCATCCATCTGCTCCTTGAGCGCGGCTTCATCGATCAGGCCGCCGCGCGCGCAATTGATGATGCGCACACTCTTCTTTGTCTTGGCGAGGTTCTCGCGGCTGAGGATGTTCCTGGTCTCGCTGGTCAGCGGCGTGTGCAGCGTTATGAAGTCCGCCTTCGCGAGCAGCGTATCGAGGTCCGCCTTCTCGACGCCCATTTCGATCGCGCGCTCCGGCGTCAGGAAGGGATCGTAGGCAACGACCTTCATCTTGAGGCCGAGCGCACGGCTGGCAACGATCGAACCGATGTTGCCCGCGCCGATGAGGCCGAGCGTCTTGCTGGTCAGCTCGACGCCCATGAAGCCGTTCTTCGGCCAGAGTCCGGCCTGAGTCTGCGCGTTGGCTTCGGGGATCTGGCGAGCGAGCGCGAACATCATCGCGATGGCGTGTTCGGCCGTGGTGATCGAGTTGCCAAACGGGGTGTTCATCACCACCACGCCTTTGGCCGAGGCGTAGGGAATATCGACGTTGTCGACGCCGATGCCGGCGCGGCCGATGACCTTGAGGTTCGTCGCGGCATCGAGGATCGCCTTGGTCACCTTGGTCGAGGAGCGAATGGCAAGGCCATCATACTCGCCGATGCGGGCGATCAACTCTTCGGGGGTTTCGCCGGTGATGACGTCGACGTCGCAGCCGCTCTCGGCGAAGATGCGCGCGGCGTTGGGGTCCATCTTGTCGGAAATGAGAACGCGTGGCTTGGTCATGATATCCTCGTCATTCCCGCGAAGACGGGAATCCATGTCCCGGCCTCGCGTTGGAAGAATAGTTGTGCAGCTGGATCCCCGCCTTCGCGGGGATAACGAACGGGTGAGCTTCAGGCAGCCTGATGAACTTCTGCCCAGGCCCAATCGAGCCAGGGGCCGAGATCGGCGATATCGGCCGCATCGACAGTGGCGCCGCACCAGATCCGCAGACCGGCCGGAGCATCGCGGTAACCGGCGATATCATAGGCCGCACCCGCCTTTTCGAGGGCGCCTGCGAAGGCCTTGATCAGGGCTTCGTCTGCGCCTTCGACGGTGAGGCACACCGAGGTCATCGAGCGCGAGGCCGGATCGGCGGCGAGATGGCCCAGCCAGTCACGCTCCTGCACCAAGGCATCAAGCGCGGCGGCATTGGCGGCGCAGCGGGCCTTGAGGCCTTCGAGCCCCCCGATCGACTTGGCCCATTCGAGCGCGAAGATCGCGTCTTCCACGGCGAGCATCGAGGGGGTGTTGATCGTCTCGCCCTTGAACACGCCCTCGGTGAGCTTGCCCTTGGAGACGAGGCGGAACACCTTGGGGAGAGGCCAGGCGGGGGTGTAGGTTTCGAGCCGTTCAACCGCGCGGGGACCGAGGATGAGCACGCCGTGGCCGCCCTCGCCACCGAGGACCTTCTGCCAGGAGAAGGTGGCGACATCGATCTTGTCCCACGGAATGTCGTAGGCAAAGACCGCGCTGGTGGCGTCGGCAAAGGTCAGGCCTTCGCGGTCGTCGGGGATCCATTCGCCGTTCGGCACGCGCACGCCCGAGGTGGTACCGTTCCAAGTGAACAGCACGTCGGTCGCAAAATCGATGGCGGCAAGATCGGGAAGCTGGCCGTAATCGGCGCGGATCACCGTGGGATCGAGTTTGAGCTGCTTGACCGCATCGGTGACCCAACCTTCACCAAAGCTTTCCCATGCCAGCGTCGTCACACCGCGGGCGCCGAGCATCGTCCACATCGCCATTTCGAAGGCGCCGGTGTCCGAACCCGGCACGATGCCGATGCGGTGCGTATCGGGCAACTGCAGCACGTCGCGCATCAGATCGATGCAGAGTTGCAGACGCGTCTTGCCGATCTTCGAGCGATGCGAACGCCCGAGTACATCAGTCGCGAGTTTGGCGGGATCGTATCCGGGCGGCTTGGCGCAGGGGCCGGACGAAAAGTGAGGGCGCGCGGGTTTGCGCGCCGGCATCGAAGCAGTCATGTAGTCTCTCCTTGCAGAGAGCACGCGCGGCGTTGGGACCGCGTGGCCCGACGCCGCTCATAGGGCCGTGCGGCAAACTGTCAACCGGCGAGAAGGGCAGGGATGACCTTGCCTATTGCGCTAAGCCAAAGTTAACCATGACGGGGGCATAGTCGCAGCCATGTCCAATCGTCCCGCTGCGATGCTTGCGGCCTTGCTCGCAATGGCCTTGCCGGTCCTGCTGGCGGGCTGCGTCGGTGCGCCCGAGCCGATGCGCCGCTCCGTGCGGACGAGCCCGACTTGGAACCCGCCCGCCTCGCCCGAAGAGCGCATGTGCCTCGCCAATTTGAGCCGCAACTACGCCAGTTTCACGCCGCTGCCCGATCAGTATTTCGGCGCAGGCTGCTCGGCGGTCGGGGCGGTGCGGCTGGCTTCGCTCCGCAGCGATGGAGGCATGCTGCAGCTTTCAAACCTCGGCCCTGTCACTTGCCCGCTGGCGAGCGCGCTGTCCGGCTGGGCGCGCTTCGGCGTGGACCGGGCGGCGCAGCAGATTCTAGGCAGCAAGCTCGTGCGGATCGAGACGATGGGCAGCTATTCCTGTCGCAACGTGGCGGGCACCAGCCGTCTTTCAGGCCACGCCACAGCCAATGCGGTCGATGTCAGCGGGTTCGTGCTGGCAGACGGGCGGCGCATCACCGTGTTGCAGGACTGGAACGCCGCGAGCCCGCAAGTTCGCGCTTTCCTCGGCACAGTGCGCGCGAGCGCATGCAAGCGCTTCGGCACTGTGCTGAGCCCGGATTACAACGCAGCGCACCGCGATCATTTTCATCTCGAAGTGGGCGATGGGCGGCCGTTCTGCCGCTAGTCCCGGCCCAACTTCGCCGCAGAAGCAGCCCTCGCCTCGCACGCTCAGCCCCCCAACCACCGACTGCGGTAGCTACGGGCGTGCAAGTGCGCCCGGCCTTGCCGGATAGCGTGCCCCCAGCGGGCCATGTGGTCCCGCTACGCCTCTGCCCATTCTGCACTTCGCGAAAACGCGGAGGAAGAGGCCGGCATCAAGCGGCGATATCGCCGATCCCGGTCGCCTCGATGCGCAGGCGCACGGCTTCGGCGGCGTGGCGGGCGCCCAATTTGCCCATCATCTTCATGCGATGGATTTCGACCGTGCGCGGGCTGATTTCGAGTTCGCGTGCGATGGCCTTGTTGCTGCAACCTTCGGCCAAGCGGTCCAGCACCTCACGCTCGCGCGCCGAAAGGCGGGCGATGCGCTGGCGTGCTTCAGCGGCGCGGGCGCGCTGAAGGCGCTGGGCATCGGCTTCGCGCGCGCAGCGCGCCACCGCCTCGTTCAATGGGGCGATCTGTTCGGGCACGGTGAGGTAATCCAGCGCACCAGCCTTGATCGCCGAGACCACCGCATTGATGGTCGGTGCCTCTGAAATCGCGATGATCGGCAGCCATTGCCCGGTGTGCGTCATGGCGGCGACGAGGTTCGAGATCCCCTCACCCACCGGCTCATCCTGCGCAAGGACAAGACCGCCCGACGGCGCATGGCTGAGCAGCTCATCCGGGTGGGCGTAGATTTCCGCATGGTGCCCTGCGGCGAAGGCGAGACGGGCGAGCTGCGCACGGCGGGCAGAGTCGCTGTCAAGGACGTGGAGGGTGACGCGTTCGATCATGGGTTAACCAAACCACGGCGCCCCACTCTCACGCCAACGAGGTTAGTTTCGTTCTGAACCCACAAGGACCACTTTCGTGGGCTGCATTTGTCATTTCCTAAGGGAATTATACTCGGGAATGGACGCAATAGCCCCGCATTGGCGCTTAGTAGCACCCCTTCGGCACCACCCGCAGGGGGAACCGATTTGGCTAAGGGATTTCCCTTAGGACTCGCGCGGATTTAACGATGATGGCGCAGGTTCAGCGCACCGGCTCGTCGAAGCTGTAGTCAGGCAGCGAGTAGAACGCCGAGCGCAGCGCCTCGCCCCAGCTGGAGGAAATCAGCTTGAAGAAGCGATCTTCGGCCGTGATCCGCTTGTGGTGCAGCGGCTCGAAATTGTCGCGTTCGATCACCATGAGATCGAACGGCAGGCCGACCGAAAGATTGGCGGCGAGTGTGGAATCGAACGAGACCATGAGCAGCTTGACAGCGTCCTCGAAACTCATCGTCTTGTCGTAGCCGCGCACGAGGATCGGGCGACCGTACTTGGTCTCGCCGATCTGGAAGAAGGGCGTATCGAACGAGGCTTCGATGAAATTGCCTTCGGGATAGATCAGGAAGAGGCGCGGCTCCATGTCCTTGATCTGCCCGGCGACGATCATCGAGGCGGTGAAACGGGGGCCTTCCCCCTGCATGCCGGCATCCTGCCGCCCCTCGATAACATCACTCAGAAGGCGTCCGACAATGGTCGCGACCTGGAACATCGTCGGCGCATCGAGGATCGAAGGTCGCCGCTCGCCCGGCGCCTTGTTGCGTTCCTCAAGCTGGCTGATCACCGCTTGCGTCGTCGCAAGGTTGCCTGCGGTCATGATCGAGATGATCCGCTCGCCCGGCACCGACCAGGTAAACATCTTCCGGAACACGGACACATTGTCGACGCCCGAATTGGTGCGGGTATCGCTCATCAGCACGAGGCCCTTGTCGAGCACCATCCCCACGCAATAGGTCATTGGTCCTGCCCCCCGTTTTTCGGCATCGTCCGGACGCGCGCGAGGGCTCACTGTTCCACACGCTGCTGCGCAACGGCAAGCTTCACGTGCAATGTCTCGTCGTGCGCGCCGTATCGGATACCGGTCACGGGGGCGGCATCGCGATAATCCCGGCCTGTGGCAACCCGTACATAGTGCGGATCAGGCGAAATCCCGTTGGAAATGTCGAAACCGACCCAGCCGAGTCCCTCGACCATCGCTTCGGCCCAGGCGTGGCCGGCATCCTGCTCGACGCGGTCCTTCATCATCAGATAGCCGCTGACGTAGCGCGCTGGCACGCCCAGTGCGCGCGCGGCGGCGATGAACACGTGGGCATGATCCTGGCATACGCCGTGCCCGGCGGCGAGCACGGCCTCCGCGCTGCTGGCGGTATCGGTATGGCCAGAGGCATATTCGACCGAGCCGCGGACAAGGGCGGAAAGTGCGTGGAGCTTTTCGAGCGTATCCTGCTTGCCCGAGAGGCCCGCAATCAGCGCTCGCAAACGCGCGCCGCCGGTCGTCAGCTCGGTCGGCTGGCGGAAATGCCACAGCGGCAGGTAGCCAGCATGATGGCCGACGATGCCCGCCTTGTCGTTGGTATCGACGACGCCCTCGCAGCGGATCGTCACTTCGGTAACGCCCGGCTCGAACGCAATCAGCGTGACATGGTTGGCGTTCTCGTCATCGTACTCGACTTCCAGCCGCGCGCCTTCGAGGCCGATCTTCCAAGCGGCGATCGACTGGCCGGCGCTCGTCTTGGGCGTGAGGCGCAGGCGCTGCAGCCCGCGCGCGGCGGGGGCGGAGAAGGTATAGTGCGTGGTATGATCAACCCAGAGCCGCAAGCGCGAAATTCCCTCAATCGATGAAGCGATAGTCGTACTGGATCTGGTTGGCGAGCCGCGTGTTCCGGTTGATGAACTTTGCGATGTATTCGTGCAGGCCCTGCTCGAAGATCGCGTCGATCGTGATCGTGTGGAGATCGCAGTCCGCCTCGCGCAGGATGGCGTGCGCGTCGGTCTCGCAGCCATATTCCCGCGCGAGGTGTTCGAGATTCGAGCGCAGCTTGCCGTAGCAGAACGCGAGCGAGCGCGGGAAACGGCTATCGAGGATGAGGAATTCGGCGATCCCGCGCGCTTCCATGCGGCCTGCGTTGAGCCAGCGGTAGGCGCGCTCGCCCGCGAGGGAGCGCAGTACGTTTTCCCACTGCACATTATCGAGACTGGAGCCGACGTAGGAAATCGACGGCAGCAGCACATAGTACTTCACGTCGAGAATGCGGGCAGTGTTGTCCGCGCGTTCGATGAAGCTGCCGATGCGCGCGAAATTGTAGATTTCGTTGCGCAGCATGGTGCCTTCCATCGCGCCGCGTACCTGGGTCGACTGGCGGCGGAGCGTATCGAGCACATCGCCGAGGCGGGTTTCGGTAACCTGACGCGCGAGCAGGTCGCGCATCCTGAGCCAGCTGTCGTTGACCGATTCCCACACCTCGCGCGTGATCCCGGCGCGGACCATGCGCGCGTTGGTGCGCGCCAGTTCGGACATCGCGAGGACGTTGCCGGGGTTGTCCTTGTCGCGCAGGATGAAGTTGATGACGTTGGGACCGGCATAGTCGGTGCCGAACTTCGCTTCATACAGCGCGCGCAGCCCCAGCGTGACGATCACCGAGCGCCATTCGTCGTTGGCATCGCGCGCATCGCGGGTCAGCGCCATGCGGAAGCCCGCCTCGATCAGGCGCGCGGTGTTCTCCGCCCGCTCGAGATTGCGGAACAGCCAGAAGATGCCATTTGCGCTTCTGCCCAGCATGCTAGTCGTCCAGCACCCAGCTGTCCTTGGTGCCCCCGCCCTGCGACGAGTTCACCACGAGCGAGCCTTTCTTGAGCGCGACGCGGGTGAGGCCACCGGGAGTTATGTCGATCCCGCCTGGCGAGACGAGCACGAAGGGCCTGAGGTCGACATGGCGCGGGGAGAGACCCCCGCGGCCAAGGATCGGCACAGTGGAAAGCGACAGCGTGGGCTGCGCAATGTAGTTGTGCGGGCGCGCGGCAAGCTTGGCGGCGAAGGCGGCGATTTCCTTCTTCGTCGAGGTCGGTCCGATCAGCATGCCATAGCCGCCCGAGCCGTGGACTTCCTTCACGACGAGCTCGGAGAGGTGTTCGAGCACGTACTTCAGCGCATCGGGCTCCGAGCAGCGCCAGGTGGGAACGTTGGGCAGGATCGGCTTCTCGCCGGTGTAGAACTCGACGATTTCCGGCATGAACGAATAGATCGCCTTATCGTCGGCGATGCCGGTGCCCGGCGCGTTGGCAATGGTGATTCCGCCCGCCCGGTAGACGTCCATGATGCCCGAAACGCCAAGCTGGCTTTCGGGATTGAACGTCAGCGGATCGAGATAACCATCGTCCACCCGGCGGTAGAGCACGTCGATCGGCTGGTAGCCCTGCGTGGTGCGCATGGCGATGCGGCCGTTCTCTATCCTGAGGTCGCTGCCTTCGACGAGTTCGGCGCCCATCTGATCGGCAAGAAACGCGTGCTCGAAATAGGCCGAATTGTAGATGCCGGGGGTCAGCACCGCGACGACCGGCTGGTGCCCCTTGGCCGCAGGCGGCAGGCAGGCGGCGAGGCTGCGTGCGAGACGGCGGGGATAGTCCGAAACTTCGCGCACGCGCACCCGCGTGAAGAGCTCCGGGAACATCGCCATCATCGTCTCGCGGTTCTCCAGCATGTAGGAGACGCCCGAGGGCGTGCGCGCGTTGTCTTCGAGCACCATGAACTCGTCCTCGCCCGTGCGGACAAGGTCGATGCCGACAATATGGGTGTAGACCCCGCCAGGCGGGGTGAAGCCGACCATCTGGGGGAGGAACGCGGGATTCTTTTCAAGAAGGCGCGCGGGCAGGCGGCCTGAACGGACGATCTCCTGCCGGTGATAAAGATCATGGAGAAAGGCGTTGAGCGCACGCACCCGCTGCTCGATCCCGCGCGAAAGGCGGCGCCACTGCTGCGCGGTGATGATGCGCGGCACCATGTCGAACGGGATCAGCCGCTCCTCGGCGTCCTCGCTGCCATAGACATTGAAGGTGATGCCGGTGCGGCGAAAGAAGGCCTCGGCCTCGGTCCCCTTGCGGCGCAGGAGGTCGGCCGGTTGGTCGGCATACCACTCCTCATAGCCGCGATAGGCCGGGCGCACCGAACCATCGGCGGCAAACATCTCATCATACGATGAGGGCGAGGCAGCTTTCATGCAATCATCCCGATGCGCATGAAGCTCGCACAGCGCGCGGGCTTTGCCAAGCGCCATGCTGCACCTGCGAGACAAAAATGCAACCGATCCGCCCCCCGAAGCGATTCCGCGCTTCGCACTTGCCTTGGCCCCGGCAAGGTGACACGTTTAACCGCACGGCTAATTTCCGGGAGAGAGCAAGCCATGGGCGAGATCCATCACCGCACCTGCCATATCTGCGAAGCCAACTGCGGCGTGCTGGTGGAAATAGAGGGCCGCCGCGTCATTTCGATCAAGGGTGATCCGGACAATCCGCTTTCACGCGGGCATATCTGCCCCAAGGCCACCGCGCTCGAAGACCTGCAGAACGATATCGACCGCCTGCGTGCCCCGCAAAAGCGCGTGGGCGATACGTGGACGGAAATCGGCTGGGAGCAGGCCTTCCGCGAAATCGGTGAACGGGCCCGAGCCATCCTTGCGCGCGATCCGGCCAGCACGGCAACCTATATCGGCAACCCCAACGCCCACTCCTATGGCAACGCGCTCAATGCGCACCACCTGACCAAAGCGCTGGGAACGAAGAACCAGTTCTCCGCCAGCACGGTCGACCAGATGCCGCACCAGGTCGCGAACCTGCTGCTCTATGGCCACGCCAGCATGTTCGGCATCCCGGATATCGACCGGACGGACACCTTGATCGTGATCGGCGGCAATCCGATGGCGTCCAACGGCTCGGTCTGGACCGTGCCCGATTTCCGCAATCGCGTCCGCGCATTGAAAGCGCGTGGCGGCCAACTCGTGGTGATCGATCCGCGCCGCACCGAGACCGCGAAGATCGCCGACCGGCATCTGTTTGTTCGCCCTGCGAGCGACGTGTTTCTGCTGGTGGCGCTCTTGAAAGCGGTCATGGCGCGGCGGCCGTTCCAGCCGGTGCAGGACTTCGTGACCGGGCTGGACGACGTGGCGGCGCTGCTCGCGCGCTTCGATGATACGGCGTGCTGTGCGGCCTCGGGCGTGGCGGCCGAGGACGTGGCGTGGCTCGCCGAGCGACTGACGTCGGGACCGGCTGCGCTCTATGGCCGGCTCGGTATCGCGACGCAGCAGCACGGCACGCTCAATGCCTGGCTGATCGCACTGATCAACATTGTTGCCGGTCAGCTGGACCGCGAGGGCGGCACCGTCTTCCCCATACCTGCGCTCGATACGCTCTCGATGCTTCCGCGCGGCTCGCTCGGCAAGTTCACCTCGCGCGTCTCGGGCCACAAGTCGGTGCTGGGCGAGTTTCCCGCCGCAGCTCTCGCCGAAGAAATCGAGACCGAAGGGCCGGGTCAGATCAAGGCGCTGTTCGTGGTCGCGGGCAATCCCGTGCTTTCGACGCCGAACGGCCCCCGGCTCGACAAGGCGCTCGAAAGCCTCGAGCTGATGGTCTCGGTCGACATGTACCGCAACGCGACCAGCCGCCGCGCACATTATATCCTGCCGCCAACGGGGCCGCTGGAGCGCGACCACTACGGTCTGTTCCTGCTGCCGATGGCGGTGCGCAATGTCGCCGTCTATTCGCAGCCCACGCTGGAGAAGGAAGACCCCGCAGCGCTGCATGACTGGGAAATCCTGCGCGGACTGGCGCAGGCGATCAGTGGCCAGCCGGTTCAGGAACCAACCCCGCGCGAGGCGCTCGATCACCTGCTCCGGACAGGGCCTTACACGGTATCGCTGGCCGAGGTCGAAGCCGCCCCTTCGGGTCTCGATTTCGGGCCGCCGAGAACGGGCATTCTTCCCGAGCGCCTGCGCAGCGACGACCAGACGATCCCCTGCGCCGTACCCGCCTTCATGGACGCCCTCGCCGCGCTGGAAGTGGACTTGCCCGAAACCGGCAAGCTCACCCTGATCGGACGGCGCCATTTGCGGACCAACAATTCGTGGCTCGCCAACAGCCACCGCCTGACCAAGGGGCCGAACCGCTGCACCCTGATGATCCACCCGGACGACGCCGCGCCGCTCGGCCTTGCCGATGGCGACATGGCGGCCGTGCGCTCTTCCTCGGGCACGATCTCCCTGCCTGCCGAAGTGACCGACGACATGATGCCCGGCACCGTCTCGATCCCGCACGGCTGGGGGCACGATCTGCCCGGCATGGCGATGCAGGTCGCCCGCGCCCGCGCCGGGGTGAACGCCAATGCGCTGACGGAATCGGGCGCGATCGACCCGCTCTCGGGCACCGCGGCGCTTTCAGGCGTTCAGGTGGAAGTGGCAAAAGCGGAGCTGGAAGCGGCAGAGTAGGCGGACTGCGCGTTTAGAGGTTTGCCCCAAACGCTGCGCCGGCACGGTCCATAGCGCCGGCCGGGGGCCGGGACGCCGCGCGCTTGCTGGCCATCAAGCGCGGCACGCACGATTGGCCTGCTTGCCTGTGCGCGCTTTGTTCCCCATATCACGCCCCATGGCCGAACTCGTGATCCGCAGAGGGCTGGAAGAGCCCGATACCTCCGCCAATTTCGTGCCGCACAAGCCGGCGCGACCCGAGAAATCGGAAGGTGGGAAGCCGTTCAGGGTCGTTTCGGAGTACCAGCCGGCGGGCGATCAGCCGACCGCGATCGCCGATCTTGTCGCCTCGGCACAGGACGGCGAGGTGACGCAAGTGCTGCTCGGCGTGACGGGCTCGGGCAAGACCTTCACCATGGCCAAGGTGATCGAGGAACTGCAGCGCCCTGCCCTCATCCTCGCGCCCAACAAGATCCTCGCCGCGCAGCTCTATGGCGAGATGAAGAGCTTTTTTCCCGAGAACGCGGTCGAATATTTCGTCTCCTACTACGACTACTACCAGCCCGAAGCCTATGTCCCCCGGTCGGATACCTACATCGAGAAGGAAAGCTCGGTGAACGAGGCGATCGACCGGATGCGCCATTCGGCCACGCGCGCGCTGCTCGAACGCGACGACGTGATCATCGTCGCCTCGGTCTCGTGCCTCTATGGTATCGGCTCGGTCGAAACCTATTCGGCGATGATCTTCGATCTGAAAGTGGGCGAAAGCGTCGACAACCACGAGATCATCCGCAAGCTGGTGGCCCTGCAGTACAAGCGCAACGATGCCGCCTTCCAGCGCGGCAATTTCCGCGTGCGGGGGGACAGCCTCGAAATCTACCCCTCACACTATGAGGACATGGCCTGGCGCATCTCGTTCTTTGGCGACGAGATCGAGGCGATCAGCGAGTTCGATCCGCTGACCGGCAAGGCGGGGACCAAGCTGAGCAAAGTGCGCGTCTACGCCAATTCGCACTATGTGACGCCGGGGCCGACGATGAAGCAGGCGGCCGATGCGATCCGTTTCGAGCTTACCGAACGGCTCAAGGAGCTGGAAGCGGAAGGCAAGCTGCTGGAAGCGCAGCGGCTGGAGCAGCGCACCAATTTCGATCTGGAGATGATCCACGCCACGGGCAGCTGCGCGGGGATCGAGAACTATTCCCGCTTCCTGACCGGGCGCCTGCCCGGCGAGCCGCCGCCGACCCTGTTCGAATACCTGCCCGACAACGCGCTGCTGTTCGTCGATGAAAGCCATCAGACGGTGCCTCAGATCGGCGCGATGAGCAAAGGCGACCACCGGCGCAAGATCACGCTGGCGGAATACGGTTTCCGCCTGCCGAGCTGCATCGACAACCGGCCCTTGCGCTTCAACGAGTGGGACGCGATGCGACCACAGACCGTGGCTGTTTCAGCAACCCCGGGACACTGGGAAATGGAGCAATCCGGCGGGGTTTTCGCCGAGCAGGTGATCCGCCCGACCGGCCTGATCGACCCGCCGGTGGAAATCCGCCCGGTCGAAGACCAGGTGCAGGATTGCATCAACGAATGCCGCAAGACGGCGCAGGCCGGCTACCGCACACTCGTCACCACGCTCACCAAACGCATGGCCGAGGACCTCACCGAGTTCATGCACGAGGCGGGCCTCAGGGTGCGCTACATGCATTCCGACGTCGAAACGCTGGAACGCATCGAACTGATCCGCGACCTCAGGCTCGGTGTCTATGATGTGCTGGTCGGCATCAACCTGCTGCGCGAAGGGCTCGACATTCCCGAATGCGGGCTGGTGACCATTCTCGATGCGGACAAGGAAGGGTTCCTGCGCAGCGAAACCTCGCTGATCCAGACGATCGGCCGCGCCGCGCGCAATGTCGATGGGCGGGTGATCCTCTATGCCGACCGCATGACCGGCAGCATGGAACGCGCCATCGCCGAAACCGACCGCCGCCGCGAGAAACAGCGCGCTTACAACGAGCTCCACGGCATCACCCCCGAATCGATCAAGCGCGACATCCACGACATCGTGGCCGACACCGCGAGCCGCGACGGCGTGCTGGTGGAGATCGAAGCAGAGGGCGGGGCCAACAACCTCGTCGGCCACAACTTGCGCGGCTATATCGAAGAGCTTGAAAAGAAGATGCGCGCGGCGGCGGCGGATCTGGAATTCGAAACCGCCGGGCGGCTGCGGGATGAAATTCGGGCTTTGGAAGCGAGCGAACTGGGGCTGCCGGATGGCGAGAAGAAAGCGCCGATTGTGGGGCGGAGCAACGAGGGCAAGCCGGGGACAAGGAAAACGCGGTTCGGGAAGACGCAGCGCAAGTGGGGGAAGTGATAAGCAAACAGTCGAATTGCAAAGTATTGATTTCGTGACCTTTTGCGTTTTCCATGTGCATAAGTGGCACGAAACTTTGGCGTAGTTTGGGCCATGTGCCTAATAGATCGGCTGCAACTTGGAAGCGCAGCCATGATCCGCACCTTCGCCGACCCTGAAACCGAACGCATCTGGCTCGGCGAGCGCAGCCGCAAACTGCCGCCCGATATCCAGCAGACCGCACGGCGCAAGCTTCGCCAGTTGGGTCGCACGGCAAATCTCACCGACCTGCGTGTCCCGCCGGGCAACCGCTTCGAGCAGTTGAAAGGTTTTACCCCTCCACGATATAGTCTACGGATCAACGACCAGTGGCGCATCACGTTCACACGGTCTGACGGAGGCGCGGACGATGTCCGGATCGAAGACTATCATCGGGGCTGATGATCGGTTGGACAATGTCCACCCGGGCGACATCCTGCGCGAGGACTTCCTGATCGGCGGCGAGATCCCTTTGAGTGACGTGGCGCAGGGAACCGGCATCGCGGCTGCGCAGCTGACCGCAATCCTTGCGGCAAGCGAGCCGGTGACCGCCGCCGTCGATTTGCGGCTGGCGCGCTATTTCGGCGTGTCCGAGGGCTTCTTCCTGGGGCTGCAGATCGATTTCGACCTGGAAGAAGAGCGTCGCCAGCATGGCGACGAATTGGACCGCATCGCCCGCCGCGCAGCCTGATTGCTTGCAAGTTAAGGCCATATCTGCTAGCAGAACATCCTCGCAAGGATCAGCAGATGGCCACCGCAACTGCCCGCAATGTCGATGACAAGGACTATGCTGCGCTCGCCGCGATGGCGGCGGCGAATGGGCGTTCCATCTCCGAGGAACTGCGCGCGCTGATTGCCGAGGCGGCAAGGCGGCGGCGGCTGGAGGAACTGATGGCGCGGATCAAACCCCTGCCTCTGCCCGAAGGCATGACCTCGCTTGATCTGCTGCGCGAAGAGCGTGACAGCTGGTGATCGTTTTCGACGCCAGTCTGGCACTCAAGTGGTATTTCGACGAGGCGGGCCGGGAAGCCGCGAAGGCCGAGCTGGCCCGGCACGGCGGCGCGATTGTCGTGCCGCAGGTTTTCCTGGTCGAGGTGACCGCCGCACTGGTCCGCCGCGCCAACATGGACAAGGCGCTCCGCCCCGAAATGGAAAGGTCGCTGGCGGGTTTCCTGACGCTGATCGCAGAACATTTCATCACGGTGGACGCGACCGACACCGAGGCGATGGCCAGCGCCGCGCAGCTCGCGCTGAATCTTGGCCATCCGCTCAAGGATTGTGTCTATCTTGCGCTGGCGATGAAAATGGGCTGCGAGCTTCTGACCAGCGATCTGCGTCTTGCCGAAAAGGCGCAGGCGACATGGCCGAAGATTCGGGTTCTTGAAGGATGATATCGTGATGCCGCGCGCCGTACCTGTCCTGATGCTCGTGCTGCTGACGGCGTGCTCGTCATCTTCCGCCACGACGGCGGCGGGCACCGACGGCCCCATCGATGCGGTGCGGGTGGCGATGCCGGTGGACAGTCCGGCACCCGCGCCCCAGCACAGCGGCGACAGGCCCGGCACCTGGATCTCCGCGCCCGACGGCAGCTTTGCCCGCTTTGGATATGCGGGCGAGGCGCCGCTCGTCAGCCTCGAATGCCGCCAGGGCACACTGGTGGTCACGCGCAATGTGGCGGCCCCCATCGGCGCTGCGGCGCTCTTCGCGCTTCAGGGCAGTGGCTATATCCTGCGGCTGCCGGTCGACGCGACCGCTGTGCCCGGCCAGCGCGGCTATGTCTGGCAGGGCGCCGTTGCCGCCGAAGACAAGCGGCTGACGCTGTTCAAGGCCAGATTCGTCGGCACGCTCCCCGGCGGGGGGCATATCGAGGTGCCCGCGAGCGCGGTGCCCGGCACGCTGATCAGGCGCTGCGCAGGAAGCTAGAGCTTCCCGAACTTCGCCTCGTAAGCCGCCGTATCGCCGCCTGCGAGGAGCTTTGCCTGTTCGATCCAGTTGTCGCGCGTGGCGCGGCCCGCGAAGGCTCCCAGCTGCGCGTCGATCCGCGCCACGTCCGCGTCGGTCCACGCCGCGATCTGGGCGTAGCGTGTCACGCCGAGCGCGCGCAGCGCGGTGCCGATCTTGGGGCCGAGGCCCTTGATGTGAGTGAGGTCATCACCCTCGCCGGACGGTGGCGGCGCTTCCGCCATGACCGGCGGCGGGACAATGGCTGCTGCGGGCGGCGCATCGATCAGCGCCGAATTGCGCGCGGCGGGCGCGGCGCCTTCCGAGAGCACATCACGGTATGCGCGCTTTTCCGGCAGCGACTTGCCACGCCGGAGCAGGAAGACCAGCGCCAGCACGAGCAGACCCGCAATGACGCCTGCCAGTACCGCGTTTGCCTGAATCCATTCCATCATCGTCCACCCTCAGCCTTGCCGGACACGGTGAGGCCTTTCCCACGCGCGCCGGCGAAAGCCAAGGGGGGTGTTTTCAGGGCCGCGCCAGCGATCCTGCCAGCGAGACCAGCTTCACGAACTCCGCGCGCGCGAACTCGCTCGGCTCCCCGGCCAGAGCGCGCACCTGCTGCCAATCGAAATTCGCGAGCATCGGATCGCCGCGCAGCTTCTGACCATAGGCCGCAACCGCCACGGCAAAGGCCATGTCGCCCCTGGGTGCACCTGCCGCGGCAATGAGGCTCTTCGGGACGGGGCGTTCGATCAGGCGCGAGGTGGTCTCACCCGGCAGCTTGTAGCGCAGCTTCACGAAGGCCAGCTCGCTTCCCCCATGCCCCGGCGTGGCGGGCGCATCCTCATAGCGGCGCGGCCCGATCCAGCCCTTGCCGCCCGCCGGCACGATCTCGTAGATCGCAGTGACCTGATGGCCGGCGCCGATCTCGCCCGCATCGACCTTGTCGTTGTTGAAATCCTCCTCGCGCAGCGCACGGTTCTCATAGCCGACGAGGCGGTACTGCGAGACGGCGGCAGGATTGAACTCGACCTGGATCTTCACGTCGCCCGCAATGGTGAAGAGGGTGGAGGACATTTGCTCCGCGAGCACCTTGCGCGCCTCCAGCGCGGAATCGATGTAGGCGTAGTTGCCGTTCCCGTGGTCGGCGATCTGCTCCATCATCGCTTCGTTGTAATTGCCTTCGCCAAAGCCCAGCGTGGTCAGCGTGATGCCGCTGTCGCGCTGCTTCTCGACCATCTCGAGCAGCGCTCTGGTATCCGAGACGCCGACGTTGAAATCGCCGTCAGTGGCGAGAAGGATGCGGTTTACCCCGTCCTTGATGAAGCTCTGCCGCGCAACCTCGTAGGCAAGCTGGAGCCCGGCCCCGCCCGCTGTCGAGCCGCCGGCCTGCAGCTGTTCGAGCGCGGCGCGGATCTGCGCCTTGTCGTTGGTCGGCGGCAGCACCAGCCCCGCCGCACCCGCATAGACCACGATCGAGACGCGGTCCTGCGCCTTCAGTTCCTCGGCCAGCCCCATCAGCGCGGCCTTGACGAGGGGGAGCTTGTCCCGGTCCTGCATCGATCCCGAAACGTCGACGAGGAACACGAGGTTTGCCGGCGGGCGACCGGCGCGGGGCAGGTCATAGCCGCGCAAACCCACGCGCAGCAGCCGCGTTTCCGTGTTCCACGGCGTCACCGCCATGTCGGTCGTGACGCTGAAGGGCGCCTCGCGCCTTTCGGGAAGCGGATAGGCGTAGCGGAAATAGTTGATCATCTCCTCGGTGCGCACCGCGTCCCTGGGCGGAAGCTGGCCTGCCGTCAGGAAGCGCCGGGCATTGGCATAGGCGCCGGTATCGACATCGATCGAGAAGGTGGACACCGGCTCGCTGCGGGTGAGGTGGACAGGGCTGATCTCCTTGCCGTCATAGCGCTCCGTGCCCGGGTCGGCGGGTACGATGGTCGACGGTACGTGGATGTAGCGGCCGTCGTGGACCGCCTTGCCCGCCATCATCGGCGCGGGCGGCGGGGGTGCGGGCGAGGCCAAGGTATAGACCGGCTCCGGAGCATTCAGCGCGTACCCATCGGGCGCCGGATTGTCCGCCCGGCGGGTCGCGGTGACGATCATCTCGCCATTCGCCTCCGCAGCCATGTCCTGTTTTGCGGCGCATCCTGCCAGCAGCGTGCTCGCCATAAGCACGGCAATGAGCATCCTCTTGGCCATCGGGTCGGTCCTTCCCAGTCGAGCGTTGGAGCCCCCGGGAGGTAAAACACGTCTTGACCCGTGAACGCCGACTGAACGTGGTCTGCGCGCGGCGAAACGAACTTCAGAGTGCCTGCTTCCTGAACAGGATACGATCTTCCGGGCCGAACCCGCGCCGCCAGATGACGACACCGTAAACACCCAGAATCGCCGGGATCCCGATCGCGAGCTCGACCCATTCGGGCATGAGCTTCATGGCCGCACCCACCAGCACCGCCGGTGCCGCCGCCCAGACCAGCGGCCAGCGCCAGTTGCTGATGCGCTCGCCCAGCAGGCTGCCCAGCAGCCATGACTTGGCAAGCGAGGCACAGCCCAGTGCAATCGCCAGCGCCGCTGCCGCGCCGGCCGCCTGGACCAGCGGATCGAGCCCGGCGCGCCGGGCCGCCAGCATGAAGCCCACGGTCAGGGCCGCCTGCAGCGCGATCGTGGCGAGGCTGATCCAGAGATTGCGCAGCCGCGCAATGTAGATGAGCGCCGCTTCGCTAACCACAGCGGTCGCGGCGGCGACTTCCGCTGCCAGCAGCAGCGCCAGCGCGGCGGTTCCGGCCACGAAGCCGGGGCCGACCAGCCCCATCACCGCAGCGCCGGGAATGCCCAGCGCCAGCGCCACCCCGGCCTGCGCCGCGATGATCCAGAACCCGACCTGGCAGACCTGCCGCGCGACCGCGGGGTAGTTGCCGCTTTGCAGATTGCGCGTGATGACGGGGCCGAGGATAGGCTCGAAGCTCGTCTTGAGCTTCTGCGGCAGGGTCGCGACCTGCTGAGCGACATAGTAGATACCCACGACCGCTGGCGGCGCCTGGAACACGCCGAGCAGGAACAGATCGAGCTTGCGCGTGCCCCACTCGACCGCGTCGGCGCCGGCCAGTGGTATGTTGCTGCCCGCAAGGCGCAAGAGGTCGATCGGGCGCGGCGACCACTGCCGCGGCAGGCCATAGCTCCTCAGCAGCGGCACGAAGGCGGTCAGCGTCGCGGCGAAGATCGAGGCGACATAGGCGAGGATCAACCCGGATTCGCGGATCGGCAGGAACGCCATGCCGGCGAGCCAGACGAGGCCCGCGACAATCGACAGCGTCCACGGCTCGACCACCGACCGCGCCCGCACCGTGGCGCCGACGTCGAAACGGTAGGCGAGCGCCGCAAGGGCGATATCGCCCAGCGCGAGCGGCACGATCGTGAGTGGCAGCAGGCGCTGGAGCTGCGTGTAATGCCCGCTCGGGAACATGGGCAGCGGGAACGCATAGAGCAGCACCGCGAAGAGCGCGGAAACAAAGCCCGACAGCAGCAGCGCATCGGCGACCACTTCGGCGCCATCACGGTCGTCGCGGGCGAGCTGCTGCGCAAGGCCGCGCTTCTGCCCCAATGTGGCGAGCTGCGCTGCCAGTTCCACCGCGATCGTGGCCGAGGCGAAGCGCCCCAGATCCTCGGCGCCATAGAGCCGCCCGGCGATAAACAGGAACGGGATGCGCGCGGCAAGCCGCAGCAGGAAGCCGAGAAAATTGGTCCGCCCACCCTTGGCGAGCGCGGCAATGTCCTGCTGTTCGGCGGAAAGGGGTGGGGCGGCTTCAGCCAAGTGGCGCCTCCGCCCGAGTGATTTCAGCTTTCAGGGGCCGCGCGAGCAGCTGCGCCAAGAGCGAACGCGGGCTGATCGTGCCATCCAGCAGCGCAGCGACACCTTCGGCAATCGGCATGGCGATCCCGCGCGCCTGCGCAAGGGCCGCCAGCACCGGCGCGGTGAAGGCGCCTTCAGCCACCGTGCTTCGTTCGGCGAGGAGCACCGCCGCACCGCCGGGGCGGTCGCCATCCGCGCCGAGCGCCATGCCAAGCGCGAAGTTGCGGCTCTCAGCGGAGGAGCAGGTCAGCACCAGATCGCCAAGGCCCGAAAGCCCCGCCAGCGTCTCAGCCTCGGCGCCCATGACAAGGCCCAGGCGCTGCATCTCGGCAAAGCCCCTGCTGATCAGCGCGGCGCGGGCATTGGCGCCAAGGCCGAGCCCTTCGACCACGCCGCAGGCAATCGCCAGGACGTTCTTGACCGCTCCGCCGATCGAGGCGCCGATCACGTCCGCCGAATAGTAGGGCCGGAACGCCGGCCGGGCGATGACGGCAGAAAGCCTCGCCCACTGCGCCTCGCCACCAGTGCAGGCGAGCGTGACCGCGGTGGGCTGCCCGTCCGCCACCTCATGCGCGAAGGTCGGACCGGAGAGCACCGCAAGCGCAGCGCCGGGCGCGGCCGCGGCGGCGACCTCGCTCATCAAGCGGCTGGTGCCCTGCTCGATGCCCTTGGCGCAGAGCACGATATCGCTCCCCTGCGGCGCCAGCGCGCCGAGCACCGCTCCGAGATGCTGCGCCGGCGTGACCATGAGCAGCACTGGCAGAGAGGCGAGATCGGAAAGCGCGCCAGTCGCGCGGATCGTGGGATGGAGCTCTGCGCCGGGAAGGAAACGCGGATTGCGGTGCGCGGTATTGACCGCCTCGACCACATCGGCCTCGCGCGCCCAGAGCAGCACGTCGCGCCCGTCGCTCGCCAGCATCTGCGCGAGCGCGGTGCCCCATGCGCCGCCACCGACTACGCCCACAGCCGCGCTCATGCCTTGACTCCCGCGCCGCGCACCGGCTCGGCATCGGGATCGAGCGGCCAGCGCGGACGGGCGAGCACGTCGAGCGGATCGGTGAGCCCGGCGGCAAGGCGTTCAGCCCCTGCCCAGCCGATCATCGCGGCATTGTCGGTGCAGAGCTTGGGCGGCGGGGCGACCAACGGCAGGCCAGCCTCCTGCGCCAAGGCCGTCAGCGCGGCGCGCAAGGCCGCATTGGCCGCAACTCCGCCCGCCACGACCAGCGCCGTCACCGGCCCGGCAGCGGCCAACGCGCGCCGCGTACGGTCGATCACACAGTCAATCGCGGCCAGCTGGAACGAGGCGGCGATATCGGCCTTGCGGTGCACGCCCGCATCGTGCGCGCGCATCACCGCGCTCTTGAGGCCGGCGAACGAGAAATGCGGCTCGGCGCTGCCCATCAGCGGGCGCGGCAAGGGAACGGCCTTCGCATCGCCTTCACGCGCGATCCGCTCCACCGCGGGGCCGCCGGGGAAGCCGAGGCCGAGAATCTTGGCGGTCTTGTCGAAGGCCTCGCCCAACGCATCGTCGATCGTCGTGGCGAGGCGGCGATATTGGCCAAGGCCCCGCACTTCGAGGATCTGGCAGTGCCCGCCCGAGGCCAGCAGCAGCAGATAGGGAAACGCAAGCTGCGGCTCCGCGAGCCGGGCGGAAAGCGCGTGGCCTTCAAGGTGGTTCACAGCGATCAGCGGCTTTCCCGCCGCCATGGCGAGCGCCTTGGCAGTGACGAGGCCGACCATGACGCCGCCGATCAGACCAGGTCCGGCCGTGGCGGCAATGGCGTCCATGTCCTCCAGCGCAAGCGCGGCCTCTGCAAGCACCGCGCCGACCATGGGGGCGAGCGTTTCAGCATGGGCACGCGCGGCAATTTCAGGCACGACGCCGCCATAGGGGCGGTGTTCGTCATCCTGCGAGGCGACGCGCTGCGCGACGATGCGCGTGGCGAGCGTGGTGCCCGCCCCGTCGATCACGGCGACGGCGGTTTCGTCGCAGGAGGATTCGATGCCGAGGATCAGGGCCATGGGAGACTTTCCCTTAGAGACATTCCCCGTTACGGCAAGTCACGCATGAACACGTCCATAACACCCTCCGCCGCCAACCCGCTCAAGCTGGGTACACGCCGCTCCCCGCTTGCCATGGCCCAGGCCGAGGAAACCCGCGCGCGCCTTTGCGCCGCCCACGGCTGGGACGAAGCCGCCGTCGAACTTGTGACCGTGGTCGCGAGCGGCGACCAGGTGCTCGACCGCCCGCTCGCCGAAATCGGCGGTAAAGCGCTGTGGACCAAGGAACTCGATGCCTGGCTCGCCGACGGCAGCATCGATTTCGCGGTCCATTCGATGAAGGACGTTGAGACCGAGCGCCCCGAGACGCTGATGATCGCCGCCGTGCTTCCACGCGAAGACGTGCGCGATGTGCTCGTCGGTGCGTCAAGCGTGGCCGCCATTCCCGCCGGCGCGCGCGTCGGCACGAGCGCTCCGCGCCGCGCGGCGCAAATGCTGCACGCGCGGCCCGATCTCACCGTCGTTGGCTTTCGCGGCAATGTCGCGACGCGGCTTGGCAAGCTCGAGGCGGGTGAGGCGGACGTGACGCTGCTCGCCGCCGCCGGGCTCAACCGTCTCGGCCAGAGCGGCATCGGCAGCCCGCTCGCCGCAGATACATGGCTCCCTGCCCCGGCACAGGGCGCGATTGGCGTCGAATGCCTCGCCGCGCGGACAGAATTGCGCGCGCTGCTGGGCGCCATCGACGACAAGGCGAGCCACGATGCCGTCATGGCCGAGCGCGCCCTTCTGCGCGGGCTTGGCGGCACGTGCCACAGCCCCATCGCGCTGCTCACCACCGCAACAGGTGCCGACCTGACCCTGCGCGCAGCACTTTTCAGCCCTGATGGCGCCGAACGCGTGGAAGCCAGCGCGACGTTCCCGGCGGGCGACAGCGAAGGACCTGCCCGCCTGGCGCAGAGTCTCCTCGCCAGCGCGCCCGAGGCGATTCGCCGCCACTTCACCGGCAGCTGAGGCGGTCCGGGCATGCTCCCGGTCGTGGTCATCCGTCCCGAACCGGGCAATGCCGCCACTGTGGCAGCCGCGCGCGTGCTGGGGCTCGATGCGCGGGGCTTCCCGCTGTTCGACATGGCCTCCGCACCGTGGAGCATACCCGATCCTGCGCCCTATCGCGCGCTCCTCGCGGGCAGCGCCAATGTCTTCCGGCTCGGCGGCGGGGGCCTTGCCCAGTTTAGGGGCCTCCCCGTCCATGCTGTCGGCGAGGTCACTGCGCATGCGGCGCGCAGCGCAGGCTTCACGGTCGAGGCCATTGGCGAGGGCGGTTTGCAGCCAATGGCCTCCACCCTGCCGCCGGGGCGCTACTTGCGTCTTGCGGGCGAGAAACGCGTTCCGCTGGCTCTGCCCGAGGGCGTCGACGTCGATGACGTGGTTGTCTATGCCGCCGCCGGGCTGCCAATCTCTCCTGCCCTTGCCGACGTCCTTGCCGGCCCCGTCTTGGTCTTGCTCCATTCGGGCGAAGCGGCTGCCCATTTCGCCGCAGAATCGGCGCGCATCGGCGTGGCGCGCGACAGGATTGCGCTCATCTGCCTTGCGCCGCGAATCGGGTTAATGGCCGGTGAAGGCTGGCAACATATTGAAATTTCAGAGACAAGAAGTGATCAAGCAGTGCTGGCACTCGCCGTTCAAATGTGCGAGAAAGTGTCACCAAGAGGACACTGACAACTGAAAAATGATCCTATGCAGGACATGACCTTTGGTTCGCCCCTCGCACTGCAACGCACCCGCACGGGGCGTGGCCGAGCGGTGCTCACTGTCCTCTTCATTCTTGCAGCGCTCGCTGGCGGCGTCTGGAGCGGCTGGAAGACCGGCTGGCTCGAAGTGCATGTCTCGGGCCTTGTCCCGGCCTCGCCGATCCCTTCGCCTTCGGCCTCGATGTCTCAAGCAGCAGCACAGACCACGGCCAACCTGGCTGCCACCGACGCCGCACTCACGGCCGCCGCCGCCAAGGTTTCCGCTCTAGAACAGCGCCTTGCCGAGCTCAACCAGCAGGCTGCCGCCGCCGCCGGGCAGGCCTCGCAAGCGGAAGCCCTGCTCGTCGCCTTCGCCGCCCGCCGCGCAATCGAACGCGGCCAGCCGCTCGGCTACCTCGAAGCGCAGTTGCGCGTCCGCTTCGGCGCGACCCAGCAGGCTGCGGTCGACCGCGTGATTGCCGCTGCGCAAAAGCCGATGACACTCCCGACGCTCACCGAAATGTTCGAGAAGCTGAGCCCGCAACTGATCGGCGGCGCGAAAAGCGAGGGGACGTGGGACTGGATGACGCGGCAGATGGGCGAACTCTTCGTTATTCGCCATGCCGGCACCCCTTCCCCTACCGCAGAAAGCCGCGCGGCGCGCGTGCGCGAGGCGCTCGTCGGGGGCCGCATCGATGTCGCCATTGCCGAAGTCGAGCGCATGCCCGGCAAGGACGCGGCGACCGAATGGCTCGCCCACGCGCGCGATTTCGCCAATGTCGAACACGCGCTAGACCAGCTCGAAACGGCTGCGCTGTCGTTCCCGCCGACGCCGGCGGTGGTGAAGCCCGAGGCGGCGCCGCCCGCAGCAAGCCCTTCGCCAATAGCCGAAGCTTCGGGCGCAGCGTTCTAACGGGCTCCCGCAGCGAGAGGCGTGGAGACACAGTGGGCCCTACGAGCCACTGAGAATCGGCGGTTTGAAGCTCAGGCCGGTTGCAGCAGGCTCGGCAGCGCGCCGCTCATACCGCGCGCCTCGTCCATGAAGAAGCGCTTGAGCGCCGGGATACGCTGGACGCCGGCCATGCCCAGCCGCCGGATCGCAGAAGGAATGCGCCCCGGCACGCCGAACAGCCGCGTCAGCACGTCGGTCGCGGCCGAGACCATGAAGGTATCCGCCGCGCGCCAGCGCTCGTAGCGCGCGAGGACTTGCGCATCGCCCGGATCGAGACCGAGCCGCATCCCGTCCGTCAGCACTTCGATCAGCGCCGCCACATCCCGCAGGCCAAGATTAAGCCCTTGGCCCGCGATCGGGTGCATCCCGTGCGCGGCATCGCCGACCAACGCGAGCCGGTCCGATACCATGCGGGCGGTGTGGTGGAAATTGAGCGGCCAGGACGAACGCGGGCCCATCAGCCGGACCTTGCCCAGCACATCGCCCATGCGCTCCTGCACCGCGCTCTGGAAGGCGCCATCGGGCAGCGCGAGAATGCCCGGTGCGTCCTTCTCGCTCACCGTCCACACCAGCGCCGAGCGGTGATTGCCCTCGGCATCGTCGAGCAAGGGCAACAGCGCGAATGGCCCTGCGGGATAGAAGATTTCCCAGGCAACATTGCCGTGCGACTTGCTGTGCGCGAGACCGACGATCATCGCGCGGTGGCCATAGCTCCAGCGCGCCGGGGTGAAGCCTGCCTCGTCGCGCGTCGGCGAGGCGCGACCCTCGGCGCCCACCAGCAGGCGGCCCTTGATCGCGCGGCCATCCGCCAGCGTCACCGTGACACCGTGCTCGCCTCGCTCACGCTCCGCGACGCGGGCATTGGGAAGGAACGTGATGAGTTCTTCCTTCGCCGCTGCGGCGTACATCGCAATGCGCAGGTCGCGATTGGCGAACATGCGGCCGAGCGAGCCATCGCCGGGGCCGGGCTGGAAATCGATCCGTCCGGGCTTCATCCCGTCGGTAACCGCGATCGAATCGATCGGGCATCCCAGCGGCTGGAGCACATCGGCGAGCCCCAGATGGCTGTAAAGGTTCCAGCTCGCGGTCGAGATCGCCGAGGCGCGGCCGTCGAAGCCTTCGGCGGTCTGCGCGGCGGGGTCGGAGTTGTCGATCACACAGCTGGGAATGCCTGCCTTGGCGAGGCCGATCGCCAGCGTCATGCCAACGAGCCCGCCACCAAGGATGACGATATCGGACATCAGGGACTCGCTCATGGCTTGGCTCCACAGGTATCGCCCCTGCCGGCATCGAGATCGAGGCAGCGCCCGTCGAACGTGCCGGCGGGGACAGGGAGGCCGATCAGTGCCGCAAGCGTGGGGGCAATGTCCACCGCTTCAACCGGGCTGGGCTGTTCGAAGCCCGTCATGCCCTTGCGCCAGAACAGGATCGGCACGCGCCGGTCATAGTCCCAGGGCGAGCCATGCGTCGCGACATAGCCGGGGTCGGGCGCCGGGATCGGCACCACCCCGCGTTTCAGCATCAGCACCACATCGCCCGAAAGCGGCTTGTAGAACGAGGCCTTGGCGCGGTCCCGCAGCGACCAGGTTTCAGGCGAACCGCTGGGCGCAGG
>Ga0315905_10001444_pt1 | contig 25503 bp, 23 predicted proteins | sample LakEriMetagenome_5_FD_203522 | JGI IMG/M metagenome (GOLD analysis project Ga0315905, IMG submission 203522) | Freshwater fungal communities from buoy surface, Lake Erie, Ohio, United States - Buoy 4 MA121 | ecosystem: Environmental > Aquatic > Freshwater > Lake | place: USA: Lake Erie, Ohio...
ATCTTAGCCGCGTGATTCATATTAATATAGATGTTCATAATTCTTCCTATAAATGGGTAATTATCCACTCTAAAGTTAGAACCATCTCTTATTTTATCAAATAAATTATTTTGAACATCAACTGCTTCATCAGCTGTAGCGGCGGTATTAGCACCTGTGTATCCAATATTTGAGTTAATTAATGTTGAAACTGTGATCCTGTATGTGGTTATTTTCAATTCATAGTTCCAACTATCCCCATTACTATCAGTATAATTTGAGGTAATTTTTTTCTCATTTAATGGTGTCCAAACATTAGTTAAATATGGAGTATTTTCTATAGCTGGGGTTTTGTATTCTATTGTTTGATAGTCACTCCATTTTTCTATAAAATCTTTTGTAAAGTCACTAAAATTCTTATTTTGAATAGAATATTTATCTAAAAGACCTATACCAAAAGTTGAATTAGATCGAACTGGAAAGTTATCTAAAGTAGTTACTGATCCGGCAATAATAGGGCCTGTTTTTTCTACAATACCTTTTAATGATCCTAAATTATCTTGTAAGAATTGGTTGAATTTTTTTTCATCATCTGGGCCTAACTTAGAATATATTGTTGGGTCATATGAATTAATATTTGTAGGAGCGTCAGTAGGCCAACCTATTTCTGGATCATAATATTCTTTATATTGTACTACTCCTCCTAAATAAGTTAATTCTATTTCTCTAAAATCATAGTAAGTATTATTAATAGCATAACCTGAAGGAGGAGGAGGAGGTGGGGGAGGTGTTGTGTTAGTATTAGATGTTGGGATTGTATTTGTTAGATCTTTAATAACATCTATTAAACATACTCTAGGATCTAAACTACCTTGGCGAGGATATGTGAAGCAAAAGTTATCTTCCTCATTAGTATTAATATTAATTAATGGTTCATTACTTTTAGATGAGTTATAAAGTAAAATATAGTTTTGAATACATCTTAATAATACTCCTAATTTAATAAAATATTGACCATTATACCCTTTAATAGTTCCATCTTGAATTCCTAATAACTCAGGAAATATAAATCCAACAACATCCTGTGCTGTAGGGTTACTATTATTATTTTTATTAGATGATAATCCCACCCCAGCGTTAATTAAACTTGTTGTAGTTTCACTTCCATTTAAAGCATATTTGGTAAGTAAATCCTTTGGAAGTAGTTTAGTAGTGAACCAGTATAATATTTTGTTTAATGTTGATTTCTCTGAGTTATACTGGAGTGGAGGTTGATCTACAGGGACATCTGTTGTAGATGCTATTGAAGTAGGATGTGATACATTTCCTTTCATAGATTCAATAATCTCTCCAACTGATGATATTACTAGATTTATATTATAACTTCCGTCTTTTTCTATATTCCATGAATAATTACTAACTGAGCCATGCATAGCATCATAGTTACCGAATGATGCTATTCTTTGTCTTTGCATTTGAGTTTGTACATCTAATTGAGAACTATTTTTATTTAAAAAAACAGTGTAACTTTCGTGAGTGTTATTAGGTAGATAAACACCCTTATTATCAAAATATGTATTATGACCCCACTCTAATAACATACTAAATCCTAATTTAAGATATATTTGCTCTATAATTTCAAATTGGGTAGATGAATGAGTTAATATTTTAATATTAGCTTCTCTAAAAGATCCTCTATTTAATGATTTAATATCAGCAGATACTATTCCTGGAGGTGGGACATATCCATAGCTGTCTGAGGAAAATGCTCCGTAAGCTGTGTTTAGATTTGTACCTATACCAACACCACTTGAAAATTGACCATTAGCCCCAACTCCACTAAAACGGGTTGAAAATAGTTGGAAGTTAGTAGCATCAGCGTTAGAATCTGTAACATCAATAGCTGATGTTAATCTGATAAAAGAATCATTAGCGTTTTGATATTTTAAAACATCATCACCTTTACTTGAGTAAATTTGATTTTTATTTTGTCTAGTTTGGATTTGGGTTTGAACCCAACCTTCAAATCCAGGACCGATAACCTTAGGCATAACTTTACGAATTTAGGCTATTATATGCTGCTATTACAGCAGATATATTGCGTGGTATACGTATTTGAGTTCCTATTGGAGGATATAAAGAATTTTGAGTTAAATTATCATTTGCGGTAGATATAATCCACCATAATGTTGAGTCATTATAATATTGTAGAGCTAATTTATCATACCTATCCCCATCAGTTGTAATAACATATATGTCTGTTATAGATAAAGGTATAATAGGATATTTAGTATCTCTATAATACTTTATATTAGTATCAGACTGGTTAATTATTTTAGTATTTTGGTAACGATTCATATTATCCGAAATTAAAACCAGTTGGGTTAACTGTTGAGTCTATTAATGACCCATTAGTACTTATAGGTCCTTGGGTTGGTCCATATGGAGAAGCAGTATTATAAGCATTAGGAATAGCATCAACAGGATTACCTAATGTATTTAAATCTTCTCTTGATGCTTCATAAGCAGCTGCTTCCATGTCATTTTTAGCTTGAACAACAGTTGCTTCAGTTTCTTGTGTATACATTCTTCTTTCTTCATCCTCATAAGGAGCACTTTCTACAATATTAGCAATTACAGATGGACCTTGGGTTTTTCCAAAACTAAAGTCATCATTTAAATCTCCAGGATTTAAAATAGTTTGTTGCGTTTGGAAAATTGGTGGTGGTGGTGGTGGAGGTGGAGGTGGTAATGAAGGTGGTGGTGCATTTTCTTTAGATAAAATTGGTACTCTATCATTTCTTCCTAAAGATGAATCACTAGTTATAGGACTTTGCCCACCTTTTGGATTGGGAGTGTATATGCTTGGGTAAGATGAGACAGTTTCTGGGTCGTATCCTATATATTCTGATCCTACTTGTGGGGTAAAATGATGTAATGGGGTAAATCCTACTGTTACTTTAATTCCTTTAGGTAATTGACCTGTATAATTACTATCTGATCTTAGGAGTATATCACCAGTTAAGCTACGGTTTATATCCCATCCCATATCATCTATTTGAGAAAATTCTACATTTTTAATTATAGAAGGCATTTGTCTAAAATAATCACCCATAGTAAAATAAGTTATAACTCCTCTCATTAAACCTATATCTGAATAAGATGGGGAAACTGCCCATGCTAAAGCATTTAATTTTTTATAATTAGCTATTAAGTTTCTTCTTGATAAAGCTGGTACTAGAAATGTAACTGATGCTTCTCTTGAAAATCCTCCATATTTATAAAAACTTTCAGCTCTACCCATATATTTAATAGGATTCCATTCTGCTTTTACTCCATCACTCCAATCTTCTATATATGCTGTAAAATCAATTAATCTATTAGGGCTAGTACCAGGAACATGTAAAGTAAAATTAAAATCTATTATATCACTTGCTCGTTCTTCTTTTTCTGCTTCCCCAGATATTGGAAGATTAGGATTTAATACTCTTCCATAGCCTGGGACAAAATTTCCTTTATAACTAGTTTGACTACTTTGGTATGTTTTATCTCGATTAAATAATGTATAATTTGTACTAGGTAATTGTGGAGTTATTGAAGATCTAAAATCATATACACCACTACTACCAAATCCTGTGTTTTTTTCTTGTCCTAAAGATTTTCTTCCAGCTATTTGAGTATTATCTAAAGCAAACTCATCATTAGATTCTAAATTTTTATTTGTATTTTTCCCAGTACTTATAGAACTACGGTTTTGTAAAGCTTCAGATATTATTTTAGCATCTTCTGGGGAGAGATTTTCATTAGGTTTTATAGCATTGTAAACCCAATTTACTGAGAATTGTTGGCCTGTTGGTGTGTAATATTCTGGTTTAGATGGGTCATCTCCTTTTTTACTTATTTTAGTTCCACTAACTAATGCTCCAGGATGGGAATATAGACTACTAGATATTACTTTAGTATTACGATTTAAAATAGCAAATGTATTATCTTGAGTTCCAAAATATGATGTATATACATCTTTATTATCAGGATTTCTAAGTTTAAATTGTTGAAACACACTTCTAGTCCCAGTATCATTAGTAGCGTCAAATGGGTTGTATAACCAATATACTTTATATCTACCTTCTTTAAAAAGTGGAATTAAATAATTAGGATTATCTATATTAACATTATCATAAATAAAATTAGTTTTATTTTCTACTAATGGAACTTGTCTAGTAGGGTCAGTTAAACTAATTCTAGTGAACCCAATACCTAAAGGAGCACCAGGTCCTCCATTATATCTAAGAAGTATATCACGATTTTCAACTCCAGTAATTCCAAATTGATCAAATCCTGTAGCAACTCGGTTTATTTTGTTTAACATTAATGTTGTTAAACGGTTTGGTCCTTTACCTTCTATAGTTAATTCATTTCGAACTCCTAATTGGCCAATACTATTTTTAGTATTCCAATAATATCCATTTCTCCCTCCTTCAGCATAACTTCTTTCAAATGGATTTAAACCTGATTTATTTAAATGGTAACCAATAGAGTTTACACCTGCTTGAGCTATAGTACTTGCTGGGTTGTAAACGCGAGTTGTGCCTTCTACTTTTACACTTTGTCTTTCTAGTAATTCTTGTTTTATGATAAAGAATATACCAGCAGGTGTTGTTAAAAATTTAGTAATTCTAACAGCATCAGTGACTGAGTGAGCTATATTATATCTATTTTTTCTCCAAAGAAAATCAGGAGAACTAGGATTACGAGTTGTATCAAATGAATTATTAATAGTTCCAATAATAGCATTTGTAGCTGCTTCAGCTCCATTAACAATTCCACCAGCTATTCCATCTAAACCATTAAGGATAGGTGTAGCTATATCTATACCATTACCATTAAATAAAGTAGTTTTAACAGTGCTATTACCTGGGGCATAACCAAATGTAGGGGCATCAAATGTAAATGGAGGTATATCAAAGAAATTCTGTCCAGCCCCAGCTCCAGCAGATGCACTATAAGCATCTGTAAGTGTTTGGTTGGAAGAAAAATCTACTTCAGGGATATTAAATCCAGTAAATAAAAATGGTTGACCACTTGAACCTCCTCCTGGTCTGTCATGACCGAAGGACAAAGATTTAAGATCTGTGTTAGATGTTATTAATGGCATTCAAGTGATTTTGTAGAATTAGTATTCGTCTTCTTCAATTTCTTCACCAATTCCTTCAGGTAAGTTATTTAAATATTGACTTGGAGTATATCCATTGTTTCTGTCTAATTGTGAAGGCTGTCGAAGAGGATTACTAACTCCATCATCATATATTTGGTAACCATTATTTACATCTTGCCAATATTCATATCTACCTACAGAATATAAATGCATAGGTGATTGATTAGTTGCTAATATAGTATTAGGTTGTCCCGCAGTATTATAGGCGGCATAATTTGATCCATCATTAAAGTACATGTTGTATAGTCCCATAATTGTATGTTTTTAAGGTTTATTATAAATATTAATCATTATTGGGTCTTCACCTGGGTTTGAAGATTAGATTGATTAATTAATGGAGCTAATAATCTACCAGCTTCATTCCCATCAATCATAACTTTGCCTGGTGTTGATGCTATTTGTTGAAGTAAGTTTTTAATTGCTGTTAATTCAGCTACCATACTTCCACCACCACCTTCATTGTTTGTTGGTGGTTTAATAGATCCTTTACCAGATGGTGCTATTGCAGCATCTTGAGTTTGTTGAGGTCCATTTGTTGTTAAATAAGCGTAATCACCTGGTATACCTTGGGCTATAGGTGTTAATACACCACCCTCAGGCTTTGATATGACTAGACCACCACTAGGGTTAATAACACCATCTTTGGATTGTTTAACTGAACTAATTCCACTTGTCATCGCTGCTATACCAACTGCTATAGCTCCTAAAATAGCAGCAGCCCCTAAACCAACTGTAGCAGCCATAGCCCCAGATATTTTAGCTGCTGCTATACCTGATTCTAATCCTAGTATAGTAGCTAATCTTGGGATAGCTGTTATAAGCTCTCTTCCCATAGATATCATACCTGTTACCATCTTAACTCCTATAACACCTGCTATTAAACCAAAGACTGTATATAATACCCAGCTATGTGATACCATTTCAGCTAACGCTGATAATGGGCCAGCTAAAACTTCACTCATTTTAGCCATAGCATTATTAATTTGTTCTTGAATAGCTAAACGTTTCATGTCTGATAGTTCAATACCTGCTAATTTAGCTGCTTGTTCTTCAGTTAAACCGTTTGTTATTTGCTGATCATAGATCATTTTAGCCATTTCTTCTGAATTTAATCCTAAAGCTTTACCTATAGCTTCTTGTTCAATTCGATTACCAGTAGAAAAAGCATTGATAATTTCCTGGTTGTTACCTATTTCTTTGGTTAAACCCATCATATCGTTGTTTAACGCATATAATCTAGCTTGTTCTAGGTTAATTTGCTTACCAGTTAATAGTTCTGCTTCTAATTCAGCTGCTATACTATCTTCAAAATTTAATAAACTATTTGCTATTTTATCTATTTGTTCAAATGTTAATCCTAATTTTTTAGCTTCCGAGGCTGCTTTAGCTATGGCTTCAGGATTACCTTTAAATGATAATGCTAAACGATCGGACATTGTAGCCATATCTTTAAGCACAGCCTTAGCTGATATACCAGTTTTGTTTAGTTTATTAAAACTAGATATAGTGCTGACTACTTTTTCATTATTAGCTTTTAATTCATTACCATTTACTTTTGCTATACGAGCTAACTTACCTGCCTCTTCATTACTCATCCCCATCATTTGGGTCATTTCAGTAGCTTCTCTAATAGTCTCAGGAGTAAAAATCATATCAGCTGCTACTCCAAATTGTTGAGTTAAAGCAGTAGCTTGTTTTATATATTGAGACATGGTAGTTGCTCCAGCATTAAGAGCATCCATATATTCAACACTTCTTCCAGTCTCACGGGTAAATTCTGTTTGAGCTTTATCTAAGTCTAAAAATCCTTTAAGGATCATACCTAGGATAACCATAGGGTCAAACAAATTATCAGATAATTGTTTACCCATTTCTTTCATTCCAGCACCTAATACTTTAAATTTAGTGCTTAATGTAGCTGCTTTGTCACCATTATCAGTTAACTTTTTAGCAGTTTCATCCATTTTCTTATTTACTTCATCTAAACCTAATGATCTAGCGAAGTCTCCTAAACCTAAAGAACCTAATGTTTTTTCTAAACCTTTAGCAGCGTTACCACCTAATCCTAAAGCTTTATCAATATTTTTTATTTGTCCTTCGGTTCTTTCTAAAGTTTTTTCAAGTCCATTAAATAATTCATTTTGCTCTTGTAAAAGACTATTTATTTCAGATTGAGTATCCTTAACAGTACTTAGTTTTTCTTGTAGTTTTTTTACTTTATTAACTTCACTATCTGTCGCTGCTCCTGACTGTTTTTTTCTTTTTATTTCTGCACCTAATCTTCTGATTTGGTCTTCATAACCTGCTTTTTCATTTTCTAATAACTCTTGAGCATTTTTTAATCTTAACTTTTCTTCTTGAGTTTTTTGTTTTAATATGGTTATATCTTTAAGAGAAAGATTACTAATACCTTGTTGATAATTTTGAATTTTTTGAGCTATAGAAGCTAGATTACTAAAACCTTTAGCGCTTTCTTTAAGTGCTATATTTTGTTTAGTAATCTCTGAAACTATTTTTTTAAAACCTTGGTAAGCATATCCTATGTCACCAGTTACTGCTTGCCACTCGTCTCTTAAACTTTGAGTTAATCTTTCTGCTTGAACTAAATCTCCATTAAAATTTCTTAGGCTAGCTTCTTCAGCCGCTAAACCTAATTTTTTAGCTAGTTCAATACCTTCTTGAAGAAGTTTATTAAGTTTTTGTTGTTCTTGAGGAGTTAATGCCATATTAATTTATATAATATAAATATGGATAAATTAAAGAATTAATATTTAGGTAATTTCTTTAAATTATTTAATTTACCTTTAAGGTGTGATGGAACGTCTACTTTACCATCTTTAATCTTTTGAGATTGAGTACCTAAATCTTCATTATTTTGCTTATTTTGTTTATCGTAATGTTCTTTCATTCTATTAAATGTAAAATTACGAAGCCAAATAGGCATATTGTAGACAGTATCCCAATCATAGCCACCTTGGCCATGAAAAACAATTTCATGAATTTGAGAAAATAAGTTAGCTCGTAGATGAGGGATTACCTCAGATGTCAGGCCAAAAAAAGCTAAGTCCGATTGGAATAGCGACCTCCTCTTCACTATTAGTAGTAAATGTTAAATCTACGTCTGGTTGAGTTTTTTTAATATACTCTCTTAATGCTCTAGAGTCTCTAGCTAATAAATAATTATCTACAAATTCTCTAATGGTTTTAGTTTCTCTATCTCCATTAACAGATGTAATCATATATTTTAGACGAGTTGATAATTCTGGAGATGAATCTTTATTAATTTTCTTTAATCCGATTAATTCTTTATCAATTTTTTTCTCATCACCATGAGTTAGTAACTTAAATGTGATTGGAGTGTTAGTAGAAGGAAGTACAAATGAAAATTCATTTTCTCCTTTTTGGAATAATGATTCATCTATTTGTTTATTTTCTAATTTTGATAAATCAACACTATATTCTTCCCCACGATAATTGAAACTATAATCTTTACCGTAACCTAAGATACGAGCGGCTACCATAATGGCGTTTTTGTCTCCTATAATTAACTCATTATAATCAATATCAGTTACAATAAGTGACTGCATTAGTTTGTCAAGTACAGTACCGTTACTAATATAGTTTTGGTTAGTAAGAATATCTTCTTCACGAGCGGTCATGTATTTCATTTCAATTTTACCGCTTGATAATGGGGATGTTTTTGGATAAACTAAACCCTGAGATGGAAGATCTACGACTTCCGTTGGCATTTTTATTTTATTTTCACTCATATCTTTTATTTATTATAACTTTATGTCTTATATAAATATATACTGTTTTTGTTTTTTAATGTCCTTCGAAATTTGTTTTCATATAAGGATAATAATTATTAGTAGGATTCCAAATTTGAGTATAGGGTTGTGGTGCTGAATTCACTCCTGATGTTAAGGTATTATGTGTAACATTACTAGCAGGATATGTAGTAATATTATCTATAATTGGAGCTACAAATGTAGTAGGAGCAGCATTAGATGTATCTGTACTTAAACCTGAATTTGAGAATGATGAAGATTGAATACCTACAAATTCAGGTGAATCAACTTGTTCTAAGTATGTTGTTCCGTTTGGTGTGTATACTTCAGTGTATTGGGAAGGAGCTCCACCAAATTCTCCTAATTGTACTGATGGGGAGTTAGGTGTATTTCCATAATTTGTAGGTGCACTTACTTCATTAGGTCTAAAAGCAGTTGGGTCAAAACTATTATCTGAGTTGTCTAATCCAGTGTTATCTAGTGTATTTACTTGATTATTATTGGTTGGTATGCTAATTGTATTAATTGTATCTAAATATTGGTTATTCGCGTTATATGGCGTCTCATATTGTGAAGGTGAACCACCAAATCTGCCAGACACTGGTTGAGGGTAGTCATTAGGTAGGTTTACACTATTTGGAGGTGGGACATTAGATATAAAACTATTATTTGTATTATCTAAACTTGTTTTATTTAATGTAGCTGTTTGTGGAGTTTCATTTATATCTCCAATTGAACTTAAATATGTGTTACCAGCACTATAAGGTGAAACATATTGAGAAGGACCACTACCAAATTCTCCTCTAACTAATTGAGGATACTCATTAGGTGAACTTACACTGTTAGGAATTGGAGTATTAGAAATAGAAGCTCCATTAGTATTATCTAAACTTGTTTTATTTAAAGTATTAATTTGAGGACTGTCTATATCTTCAATAGAAACACTACTTAAATAAGTATTATTAGGTCCATATGTTTGGATATATTGAGATGATGCTCCACCAAATTCTCCTTTAGATAAGGATGAATAATCAGTACTTACTGGGGATGTTGGTTTGTTTACATCATGGAGTCCTATAGTATTATCTAAACCTGTATTGTCTAATGTATTTACTAATGCACTTCCATTATCAGGTTGACCTACTGTTTCGTCTTCATAAGTAAGATTAGGTGAGTTAGCTTGGATAAACCCAGATTGAGCATCATTAATTGGAGTATCACCAGGAAAACTTCCTGCACTTAATCCTGTTTGACCTTGTAATAGACGTTGTTTTAAACCCATATTATTTTATTATAAATATTAGAAAAAAGAAAGCTCGCAAAATGCGAGCTCTTTTTATTGTTAAGTAGTGAGTATTAGAAATTCAATACGCAGTAATCCATTCCAACAGTCATTGTGATGTTTACAGCTTGATCTGCAGTATCCCAGTTATAATCACCGAAGTTGGCTTCTTTAATAAATGCGCCTTTAATAATCCATTCACTAACAACGTCTCCTACAGGTCCTAAAACGTCTAATACTAAGTCCTTTTTATAAAAGTCAGAGTAACCATCTCTACCTGTTACAGATTCGTGATGTAAACGAACCCATTCCATTACTGATTGAGCTCCAGATGGGGTGATTGGATCAAATAATGTCATTTGAATGTCACCCCAAGTGGTTTTACCTTTAACTTTTCTGTAAACGTTAATATGATTTAATACTACTTCACCTTGAGTTACAGTAACTGCGTTTACGCCTTTTACTATGTAACTAGGAACACCATCCATATAAAGGATGAATCGGTTAGCCTGTTTTGGTTCAAAGGCTGTGAAGAATATCTCGTTTGCGTCTAATATTGCCATGTTTTTCTATTTATTATAAATATCTATATAATTAATCTTTATGCTGGGAAGGTAGCTCCAGTTGGTGTAACGTTGAAGTCTAAGTAAATGAATTCAGCAGTTTTAGTTGGTTGGATATAAATTCCACCGTTTAATTGGTTTCTATCTATGTCAGCAGCTGTGTTATTACTTTCATCCATTACTACTTTAAACGCATATAATCCTTGTCTTTGTTGAACACTTTCCAAGTATGGGTTAACTTGTGCCAAGAAATTATTTCTTGTTGTAGTTGTATTTTGTTCAAATACTAAGTTATTAGCAACTTGAGAAATATAGTTTTTAAGAGCAATCAACAAGCGACGAACATTTACACGGTCTAAAGCTGATGCTTGGGTTTGTAATGTTTTTTGACCGTATACTACTACACCTTGCCCTGGGAAGGTAGCAATTGGATTTACTTTGTTTTGATATAAAGTATCTCTATCGGTTTGAGATAATTTTCTTTCAGCTCTGATTACTGATAATCCACCTCTGTTTATACCTGCTGGTGCAAACCATGGTTCAGCTATTTTATCATTATAAGCATATACTCCACCTATTACAGTTGAAGCAGGTACCCAAACGTTTCTTCCACTATCTGGGTCTTGAGTTTGAACCCAAGGCCAATATGAAGCAGCGTATGATGTATTTCTTGAAATAGCTTGGCCTGTAATTTGTGAGATTGTAGCTCCGTAAGTATATAAATCATTTACAAAAATAAAATCACCACGATCTTCAGCAGCACTTATTATGTTAGTTATTAATCCTGTTTGTAGGCTGTTAAACAATCCAGGTGCTAATAATATATTAAACTTATAATCATCTTTATTAGATAATAAGTTAATCATATCTGGGTATCCTTGTCCGCTGTTTGAAGCAATTGGAATACCTTGAGCTTTATCTGCTGTTGTAATTCCATCATAATACTCAGATCCTGCTCCTAATACTCCAGTTGCGTTTCTAAATGATCCACTTCTGTTAATTGGAATAGAAGCAGTATATTGTGGTTTAGGAATACCTGTATTATCAAAATAATTAGGAGTAGTCACTACTGATTTTACTCTAACGTAATTTGAACCTCCAGGATAAGATCCAGTTGTTTGTAAATAATATGATGTACCATCTTGAACAAAAGTTTGGGTTTGATCACCTATAACTTTAGATACAAAATTTGGAGAAAATGGATCTAAAGATAAGTTAGTCCAAGTTTCTAATACAGTTTGGTTTAAAGTATTATCATTTCCTTTACGAATTAATAAACTAAATGTTCCAGAAGATGTATTCCAGTTAGAAATTTGATATCTAAGATTATCAGCTGATCCACTAAGTAATGATCCACTAGCATCTAAAGAGCTTGAACTGTTTTGATCTGCTCCTTTAGCAATAGTTTCTAATACTAATACTGGGTTTGATGCACCTGCGCTTCCACTTATACTATCACCACTAGTTCCAGTGTTAGCAGATGTATAAGATCCACTTACTACTCGAGATACTAATAATGAAGTTCCTCCATTAGTAAAGTAATTATATGCTGCTATAGATGTAAAATAAGTTAAGATATCGCTATTACTACCACTTGTAAATGTAGTTCCAAATTTTTGTTGGAATTGGCTATAAGTAGTAACTATTGTAGGTATACCAACAGGTCCTTTCACAGTTGGACCTATAATAGCTGCCCCAGCTTGAACAGGTTGCGAAGTTACTTGTGAAGTATCATTTTCTCTCGCTAATACACCTGGTGATATTAATGTTTCTGCCATGTTTTGTTATGTGTTTGATTTTATTATAAATATCTTAAGAAATGTCAAAATTATGAAACAGGAGTAAATTCTCCTTTTTCTAAATTAATATTTCCTTCACCATATTTTTCTTGTAATTCTTTTCCTATCTTAACCTCACTTTCAATTTGAATAGCAATTTCATTTTTTAGGAATTGTTTTCTAGATTCTAAAATAGTAATTTGATATTCAAGATCACCTAAAGCTGCTACTAATGAGGATTGGTTTTCTTGTAATGTTTTTAGTGATTGAATTTCTTCTTGTGTTAAAACTTTTGTTTCCATAAATTATTTTATTATAAATATATTATTGATTTGTTAAATTGTTTAAATTACTAACTGCTTCTGCAGTAAAATTAAGTATACTTCTATTAGAGAATTTTTTTATTGAGTTTATATCTTTTTGAATAATGTCTGGTATTATATATCCATGCATTCTAAGAGTAAAAGTACTTTTAACAATTCTTTCAGTACTGTCAGCCAACTCTACAGTACCTGTAAATGAGTCAACATTTGTTTTAAATTTAAAACGTTCTGGGTCGCCCCAATAAGCATCCGCGGCATATTCTACAGCTTCAATAATTTTATTTAATTGATCATTATAATAAGTAAATACAGCACATTCATAAGTGACTGTTAAATAATCAGGTACAACTGTAGCGTAGTATATTTCTTCAGGTTTAATATTATTTAAAGCATTAAAATTACTATAAGCATTACTTTTACCATATTTTTTACCAGTGACAGCTATGTTGTGAGGTTCATTAGCATCTAATTTATTAGCTAAAGCTCTATTTCTTTCAATGTTATTTCTCTTAAACATTAATAATGGAGCCATTATTCTACCATTTAAATCTCTATAATATCCATCTTTTTGAAATGATTTCCATTTTTCAGGTGAACCATATATTACAGGTACTGGTATAGATTCTCCGTTTTGTGATACAGTAGGTTTGATTACGTTTTGAAAATAGTACATTATAGCCCAATCTAAATCTTCTAGACCAATTGAGAATGGTTTTACAGTATCACCTTTAAATGATATTTGATCTGCTCTATTAGAAGTAGCTGTTGGGTTAGGATTGCCTGTGTAGTTAAATCCAGCGGCGTTAAAATTAGGAATTTCATTACCCTCTTCATCAAGAATAAATGGTGGATCACTAGGTTTGTAAGGCTCTTGTAAAGAAATACTTATTTCCCTTTGTGTTTTAGGTATTGGTTTTCTTGTTTCAGCCATTATAATCTTTGTTTAGTAATATTAATACGATCTGCTGGTACATAATGTGTTTCACAGATTAGACTTACATTATATCCAAATTGATCTAAACCTGGATTTAGTGGGTTTTGAGAGTATGGGTAGTCAGGATCTTTACCAGCGAAATATTGAGTATGAACTGTATTATCTATTTCAAAATATGATTCTTGATATAAAAGTACATCACCTACTTCTGGTATTATATTCGCATCTGTTAAATCATCTACTAAGAATGCTACTTTAATACTCCAATTAAAGTCAACTCCAAATTCATTTGTAGGACTTGTATTATCACCTACTTCAATTAAAGCATTTAGTAATATTGGGCCAGTAAAAAATTTACCACCAGATGATTCACCATACATGTTCACTTTAGTTTTATCTAAAACATACTTATATATAGCAACTTGTTGAGTAATAATATCTCCTAGTAACTCTCTGTTTACTTTCCTAAACATTGAAATATCTCTTGCTCCTCCAAATAGTGCCATTATCCGATAAATATAGTCATTGGTACATTGTTAATTTCTTGTCTTCTAAAGTCACTTTCTTGAGAACGTCTTTCTAATTGTGATTTTTTAGACATATCTCCCAAATATGCTCTTAATCTTTCTAATAAAGCTGCTTTATCAGCTGTAGCTGATGATAATAAATCAGCTTGATTTAATGTCATATTTTGATCAGGAATAGGAACAGTAGAGTATTTACCTCTAACATATCCTAACATTTCTTTACATAATGCTAAACAATATTCAAATATCCATTGACGTCCAATAGAGTTAATTAAACTATATGTTGGGTTAGTATATGGAGCATTTGAAGGATTAGTCACTACATAATCTGGATAGTCAGGATTTCCTCCAGGTTGAACAATGTTATCACTTATTCTTTCTTGAACTTTAATATATTCAAAAAATAAAAATCCTTCTCTAACATCTTGATCTGATGGTATAGGAAATACTTTTATTTTATTGTTTACAATATTAAACGTGTAAGCAGATAAACGAATTGTATTACTTAATTCTATACCTTGTACTACAGCTGCATCATACGCTACCGGCATCATTAAGTATCCACCTCCATATCCACCTCCATACATCCCTCCATATAAACCAGCTGCTGGTACTCCTCCTAGTCCTGCGAATCCTCCAAATGGAGCATACATTTGACTTACAGCTGGTAAGTTTTGATAAAATACAGATTTAATTTCTATTCCACCTGATATACTTTGGCTTATAGCCCAATCTGCTAAATCATAAGTTTGTACTCCAGGTGTTAATGCTAATGCTCCACTATAGTAAGTTATATTTCCACCTGCTCCTGCTTCTGCAGCATATTGTTGAGACAAACGTATTACTGTTGACATACCAGGCACAATAAGCGCGTTATTTACACTAACATCCGCAGGTGCACCCTCTAGTGATAACATATTATCCACGGTTTGAAACGCGTAGACTTCGTTACCATATGTAGTAATTGCTTCTTCAAAAGCAGCATAAAAATTTAAATCTTGTAATTCAACTTCCATAATAGGATATCCTAGTCGACGAGCACAAAATGTAGCTACTTTATCAGCATCAGTTTGAAATTGTTGATCATAGTCATAAAATCCAAATGGGGTTAAACCCGGAGTAAATGAACTAGAACCAGGATATATAGGAATATTCATGTGTTAGATTTTGTTATAAATATTAAAGGAAAATAAAAGATCCCACTAGGAGATCTTTTAAAATATTAATAATTATAATATTAGTAATTAATTCCTATATTTATGTTATATGATCCAGATTCAATAGCGTTATCACTTAATGTTTGAGATAATATATTAGAAGATATATAAATATAAAACGCATTTGGATTTGTTGGAGATGTTAACATAGAAACACTACCTAATGAAGAGGTTGAAATTGGGGAGTAAAGTATACTACCAACTATGCTTCCAGTAATACTACCTGATATTCCTGAGAATGATCCTGAAGATACAAACATGTATGATCCTGTAGCTGTGCGGATAAATGAACCTGTTATGAGATTTGAAGATTTTCCACCTGCGCTAGCTGTTATTTGCCTCATAACACTAGCTGATTGATAAATAGATGCTGAGTAGAGTGATAAAAATGCCATTGTTTTATTAGTTTAAGGTTACATTATACTGAGGTAAAATTTTAAAATCTGGGAGGGCAACAGTAGATGAAAGATTATACACTCCAATTCCCCAACATTTAACACTATATGCATCTATTGGTCCAAATGGGACATATGATGTTCCATTATAGTAATAATCATTAGGTGTAAAAGAACCTATATATCTAGCTCCAAGATCAGTATGACCAATGGAATTGGCTATATATTGTTGTGGGAGATTTATAGTGAATGTAGCTGTGCCTGGATCCCCAGCATTAGCTGCTAAGTATGGGCTTATATTACCAGCGGTGAATGTTCCTGGGGTGAAAGTAACTGAGGCTGCTACTGGTCCGTTTGTTATTCCACTAATTCCACCTGAAGCATTTCCATTACCATTATTAGCTGCAATCCATGGGGTATAAACATTATAGAAGTAGTTTGAAAATGCAGGATCCCAATTAGGATAACCAGTATTAACATCAAAAAATGCTTCAGGAAAAGTTTGAGCTGGGTTATTAGCAGAATAATAATGTCTATTTTGTGAAACAAATAGTAAACATCCAATTCTATCTGTTATTGCTGTGCTTCCTGTAATATTAGTAACTAAAGTTATGCTATTAATTTTTTTCCAAGAATCAGTTGGGAATTGTCTAGTAACTAAATAATATGAGTTAGGGAGATCAGAAAAATAAGTATTATTATTTGCTTGATATTGAGGATCAGTTGGTGAAATGGCTAAGAAATTCTGTTGTGGCCAAATAGTTGCGAATCCACTTCCACTAGCTTTTATAGTATTATTTACAAATACAAACTTACTTGTTGGACTTAGCCATTCACCTAAAGAACCACTAATAGCTTCTGAGATTAGTGTTTGGTTGGTACCACTTGTTGATAGTATGGACCACCCACCTGGTAATGGGTTTTCATAGCAATTAAATAAGTATGAAGTTCCATTTGAAGGAATTGTAGCAAATCCATTTACTTGTCCATTAATATCTCCACCTGTATTACTTGGGAAAACTTTTATATCTATACCACTCTTATTTACTACAGTGACACTCTTACCTGTTGTTGGTTGTGGTAATTTTACACAATAATTTTGAGAAGTTGCGTAGTTTATAAGATTAATACCAAAATTTAATGAAGCAGTAGTATTACTGAATCCAGCATATGACGCTGTTCCATTAGCTGCAATGGTTGTTAAAGTTTGGATTACACCTGAGCCAGATGTTGTGAATGATATATCTCCGCTAGATGCTATATTACCATCTAAATCTACTGAGCCTAAGAGTATTGACATATTATTTGTGTTTATTTATAAATATGGTTAGTAAATAATATTAACATTAATTTGAAATATACTACCTGATGGTAACATATTATCACCTGGGATAGATGTGTAGCTACTTGAATATGTTGTAAAATATAAGGAACTTGAATCTGATCCTGAGATAAATGTAACAAAACTAGAAGTAACATTTGTTGATACTTGAATAGATAAATTCCCGTAAACACTTCCTGAAGATGGAAGAAAATATCCTCCACTTCCTCTAGTAAATTTGTAAAGTCCTGTATCTAGTCTTGACCATGACCCCGATATGTCAGCTTTACCTGGTCCGATGGTAGCATTTGGTGGATTTGATCCAGTTTGTGATAGAGATGCAGAATATAATAGTATTGATGGCATAATATTTTAGTTTAGTGTTACACTTAAATTCATTTTTATTTTTACCCCACTAATAGAGGCGTTATTTGAGTCTTGAAGTATAAAAATAGGTGAAAAAGCATGATTAAAATATGCGTCTACTAATTGTCCATTAAGATTCATACCTGTTCCTATATAACTTTTACCTATTAATCTTGTTATGTTTGAACCAATAGCATTATAATTTATATTCAATGATATTTTTTGTGTTCCTGGTCCTCCAGCAGTAGCTGAGACTAAAGGATTTCCTGGAATTGGAGTAAATACACCTGGGAGTGTGGTGCGTTGAGCCTCTCCTAGTCCAAAACTACCAACACCTCCCCAATAATTAATCCCACCATTAAAAAAGACTGAGAACCCATTCTGTATAGCCCAGTTTTGTTCTGTTGCTGTCCAATTATTTAATGGTCCAAATGGATATGATGCTGGTGTAGTAGTGCCTGTTAAAAAAGCATTATTCCAATTTGTACCCGCTATTAACATACTAATAATAATTGAATTTGAACTAGTTAAATTAGTTAGTATACTTATAGAATTAATTTTTTTCCATGTAGTTGGTGGGACATAATATGCATTTACAAATGTACCTTGAGTACCAATTGTACCTAAATTATTAATATTTGTTAAGCCTGGGAAAACACCATTTGCGTTAAATTCTATAGGTGCAGTTGAATATCCACTTCCAGATAATTTTGTTGAGTTGTTAATAAATGCTAATCTAGAATTTGAAGGTGTAGCGTTATATGTTACTACACCACTACTATATAATATATTCCCATTAGGAAGGGTATTTGATGACCATCCACCTGGTAGTGGATTTTCATAGCAATCAAATGTATATGATCTACCATCTGATGGGATTGTAATATATCCATCTACTACACCATTGATATCACCACTTGCTGTGCTTGGGAATACAAATAAATCTACACCATCATTATTAATAATAGTTACACTTTTACCTTTTTTAGGAGTTTGAGGTAAACGGCAGCAATAAGATCCACTTGTTAATGAGTCTGTGGCTACAACATTAATTCCATACTCTAAATATGTTGATGTATTTGTTGAAGCATCATCAAATGTTCTTCCATATGACGCTGTTCCTGTTGGTGTAAAAGTATTTATTAATTGAACTATTCCTGATCCTGATGAAAATTTAAAATCTCCACTAGAGGTTATACTACCATCTAAGTCTAATGAGCCTAAGAGTCTTGACATAATGTTTTAGTGTTTGTTTATAAATATAAAAAAAGACCTCAAATGTGAGGTCTTCTTATTATTATATTTATTTTATTTTTTATGCGAATGAAGCTGATCTCCAAGCAGTACCATTATACATGTATAGTAAATTTGTACCAGCGTTAAAATACATAGCTCCAGCTTTTGGGTTTTGAGGGTTGCTTGAGTTGGTTGGAATTACAACAGATGCAAGAGTACTATTAACATCTAACTCAACAGAAAAACCATTTTTTCTATTACCATTCATTCCAACTCCTACTACAAATAATGAAGAAGAATCACCTAAAACATTATATTGACCTACTGCTGTTTGATTATTCCATATAGCTTGAACAGTATTTCCATGAGCAAAAGAATACAATCCACTAGCTGTTGAATTTACTCCTCCAGCGTGAGCAGCGTATCCTGATGCTATTGATTGAGCACCTTCAGCATGGGAATAATCTCCAGAAGCGATAGTTTGAAGTCCTTCTGCGTGAGAACTAAGACCACTAGCTATAGTACTAGCTCCTTCAGCGTGAGAGCTGTTACCTGAAGCTGTTGTGTAAGTACCTTCAGCATGTGATTGTCCACCACTAGATAGACTAGCGTTACCTTCAGCATGAGCACCATATCCTGATGCTACTGTTAAATAACCCTCAGCATGTGAATAATCTCCAGAAGCTGTGGTTAATTGTCCTTCCGCGTGAGAACTACCACCACTAGCTAAATTAGTAGCACCTTCAGCATGAGCACCAGCTCCTGTTGCTCTATTACCATATCCTTCAGCGTGAGAATAAAAACCAGAAGCTGTGTTAGCTAAACCATTAGCTAAAGAAGCAGTTCCTGATGCTTGGTTATCTCTTCCTACACTAAATGATCCTCTTAAATTACCATTAGTTTCTGTAAAGATCATTCCTTGAATAGGACCAGCGCTAGCAAAAGCTTGACCACCTGCTCTTAGTCTAGCTACAGTTACAGCTGGGGTTCCTGGGGCCATAAAGTTTACAGATCCTGTTGATACATATAACTCAGCCCAAGGACTTGTTAATGATCCTAATGATTGGCTAGTATTTGAAGGAATGAAATCTCCTTGAATATTTACAGTTTGTCCTGAGAATGGGATTATGTTATTTACTTTTAAAGTACTCATGTTATTTTTAATGTTTGTTTATAAATATATATAATATGTTTTTAATTTAAAACTTTTTAAATTATTTTTATTATGCTAATCTAATTTGAATAAAATTTCCATTTCTATATAACCCACCAACTACAACACCAGCAATTGCTGCTTCAGTGTCATTTGTTGCTTGAATTAAAGTATTTAAATTTAATGTTATGTTATTAGCAGTAACATCACTAGAAGGAGTTATATCACCTAATATAGTTAGTACTGAGTTAGTTCCTATTGATGATGTGCTGTTTATAGATACTGATGGACCTATTAATAAAGCATTAGTATTACTTGGTACATCAATATTATTATTTACAGTTTGTGGAGTCATATAAACTCCATTAGTAATTATAGATCCAGTTATTTGTATTAAAGAACTAGAAGCAAATAATAAATTACTTCTACTTCCAGTACCTGTACCATTACCAATTACAAAAGAGTTTGAGCTGCTATTAACTTGGTTAAATGCGCCAACAACTGTTTGATAGTTACCATTTGCTTGAACAAATCTACCAAATGTAGCTGATCCTGTTCCAACAGCATATGATCCTGTTCCAACAGAAAATGATCCTCTAAGATTTTTAATAACTGATCCACTAATACCTGATCCGCTAGGGATATTTGGAGCAATATACACATTTCCATTTACAAATGAAGCTCCCTGAACATTTTCACCATATGCTTTTATAGAAGCAATTTGATTATTTGGTGACCCCATAAAGTTAACAGAAGCAGAACCTAAATATAATTCACCCCAGAAAAATTCTTCACTACCTAATGATGAGCCTTCAGAATCTACTGGGTTGAATGATCCAGATATTTGTATTGCTTCTGTGCTTAAAAGAGATCCACTAACTATTAATGATCCATCAATTATTACTGATCCTGTTATACTATGTGAGCCTGTAAAATAAGCAAAGTTACTATCAATTTCCGCGATAGTTAAAGGAGATCCTTTAGTACCTCTATATGTTAATGCCATGTTTTATGTTTTATTATAAATATGTTATTTATTATGAAGATGCTACGAAATATTCTAATTGAACACTAGAATTAACGGCTTTAGCTTTTATACTATTAAAATAAACAAAACTAGAGTAATAATCTTCATCCCATACTCCTTCTATAACATAATCACTAGCGTTAGTCGCATTAAAATCTGCATTACCAAACATTAATGATTTACCTGGGTCTAATTTAAATATAACGCTTTCTTCGTTAGTATCTATTAAGTATATTAAACATTGATTAAAAGTATCTAAATTAGTTATTCTTACATATTTAACACTACTTTTTACAAATGCTCCTCCAGTTTGTTCTTGCTCACTATCTACAAAACGTATAATTTCAACTCCAGCTCCAATAAATGTAGTTGGAATAGTATCTATTCTTCTTAAAGTTTGATTTACACCTGTTATAGTTTTAGTATTAGATAATACTTCTTTATTTCTATTAGGAAGAGTAATGGATTCTTGTATAGTTACTAATAAATCTGCCATGTAATATGTGTTTATGTATAAATATTAGTCTCTATATTCTGAGTATAGACTAAGTATAGGTTCTACAATTTCATGGCGATGGTTTGTTTTTAATGTTACTACTTTTACTCCCTTAATTGATGATTCTAGTCGAGTGAAAAAACCAATACCACTATCTTTCTTTTGTTTTAAGTCTGTTTGAGTTATGTCTCCACAAAATATCATTTTTCCACCTTTACCTAAACGACCTAATATCATTTCAGTTTGACCATGAGTAATATTTTGACATTCATCTACTATTACTACTGCATCTGGAAATGTTCTACCTCGCATAAATGCAAATGGTACAATTTCAATTTGCCCATCTGCTACCATTTTTTCTATTTTAGTCTTATCATATAACATATGTAAGTTAGCATAGATAGGAGCTAGCCATGGATCCATTTTTTCTTTTAAGTCACCTGGTAGGAAACCTATTTCTTCTTTTGCTACTGTAGGTCTAGTGATGATAATTCGTTCAATGTCTTTTCTAAACATTAAATCTAAAGCAACTTGACAAGCAACTAATGTTTTACCTGATCCAGCCATACCTTTTAATAGTGTGACGGGATTATCTAAGATGACTTGCTTTGCTTCTTTCTGTTCCTCGTTTAGAGTTATTTTAAAACTAATCGGGTTTTTAGGCTTTCTTTTCTCTTTAAAGATATTTTTTGCCTCCTCACTTCTGTTGAAATCTGTCATGACTTATTATTTGTGTATAAATATCAACAAAAAAGCCCAGATCACTCTGGGCTCAATTGTTAGATATTATCTAGGGGTGACTTACAGGGTATTTAAACCGCTGATGTAAACTTTACCATAGAATTCAGGACGTAACATCTTCTTAGCGAAACGAGTCAATAATCCTTTACGTGGTGTGAAGGTTAGTGGATCGTAGATAAGAGGAGTCATGATCAACGGAATGTATGGAGCAAATACAGCACCTGCTTCTAGGAACTGCTTACCACGGAAACCTACTAAGATAGTATTTTCAGTCATGTAAGGGTTCTTATAAACAGTGTAACGGCTGTTGAATTGACCAGCTTTCTGTACACCGAATGCATATTCCATATCTTCAGCACCATTACTATTAGCAGCGAATCCTGGGATTGACTCTAAGATAGTTGATACTGTAGGAGATACTACCATAAAGTTAGCACCACCACGAAGGGTTAATTGGTGGATACGGTTACTAATCTTATTGATTTTAGTTCCTAAAGTTTGGAACCAAGCACCTTGTGTGTTGTAGAAACCTAAACTTTGAGTTGGCAAAGTAGTAGCATCTAAAGTTACATTGTTAACAGCTGACCAGTACTCAGTATTACCTGCTGGGGCGTCGTCAATCAACATTTCTAAGATTTCAAGATCAATCTCTAAAGAGATATACTCACTCATAATGTTAGTTAATTCAGCTTCAGCATCTAAGTTTTGGTAAGCGTTCAAATCCTGTGCAAATTCTGGAGTCCATGCTGCTTTTAACTTTTTAGTCTTAGCAGTAATAGCTTGAGATTGCATAGAGATGTTAATCTCAGGAATTGCTGTTCCAATAGTAGTAGCATTTAAAGAGTTAGGTACTGATGTTGAAGTAGCAGCTGTATCTTCGAAGTCACCACGTGCATTATCAGCAGTTTTCTTGTTGTAGAAAACAGTAGTTCCATTAGAAGCAGCAGTACCATTAGTTTCTGCTGTTGAAGCAGTCACATAAAATACAAGGTTAGTACCATCAAATGTAGTAAATGCTGGTAACGCTTTAGCTACAGTAGCAGCAGATCCAGAAAGAATTACAAATCCACGAACAGCTGACTCATCTAAAGAAGATGTAATAGTAGATGCATCAATTGAGAATCTTTTAATGTTACCAAGAGCAACAGAAGCAGATAATGATGAATCATAATTAACGTTAGCAAAAGAAGCTGTAGTTACAACAGCATTAAGAGAAGCTGAGAATTGGTTAGTAGTGTAAGTAAAACGACCAGCACCATATAAACCACCTACAGGATCTGGGGTAGCGAATGGGGTATTGCTTGAAGCATTACGAGTACCATATAAAGAACCACCGTTAGTGAATGGGTTCTTAGCAGTACCATATTGGAAATCTAAGAAGAATACAAGACCAGAAGGTAAATTCATTGGTTGAACACTAACGAATTCTTTCGCTGCGATAGCACCAAATACTTTACGCACTAATGGTAATGCGATTCCAGCCCAGTTCTCACCAGATGTACCAGAGTTAAATGTAGCTGAAGTACCTGTTTGAGATGCTTCAATTACTAATTGCTTTGCTTGGTTTTCCAACATCAAAGCCATGTTGTTTTTGTTTACGTCTTCTCCTAAACCTTCCAAAAGGCCGGTTTTGTTCCATTTGTTTGCTAATCTAGCAGCGTCACCTTGAAGTGACTTCCATGGATTTGCGGACTCGACTAATGATTGAATTGTTTCCATTTTTTAAATCGGGTTTTTGTTTTTATTTATTTATTTTCTTAAACCAGCTAATCTCTGCATACGAGCAAATGCATCGTTTACTTCAATAATTGGTTGTTTTGTTTGAGCAGGAGCGATACTTCTTGAAGCTGATCCTAATGATTCTTTAATTGGTGCTTTCTTAGCTGATGCTATGAAAGATTCAGTCAATGTTTCGAATACTAATTTAACTTCTTTTACAGTTTCTGCTTTATCAAACGTGTTTAAAACCTTTACTTTTTCTGATTCGGTAAGATTCTTTGCTTTGAAGATTTTGTTAGTGTAAAGTAACTTAGCATTTAATAGATTAACTTCATTAAGTTCGTTTCTTAACTCATTGATAGTTTCTTCCATTTCTTTTGCTTCGTTTTTATATGCTGAGCCACCTCCAGCTGCAACAGCACCAGCGCCAGTTGAAATAGTTTTTCCTTCCTTGTCTTTAGATTTAAGAGCTAAGAATTTAAATAAAAGTCTTTGGATCAAGTTAGGATCTGTTATACCTTCATCTTTTAACATCTTTTCATACTCTTTTGTATCTACTCCAATTCTAGAAATTTCTTCTAGTTCTTCTTTTTCTTTATCCATAAGTTCGTTTAGAAGTTCATCTAATTCTACTTCTTCTTCACTTTCCATGTCTTCCATATCTTCCATGTCACCCATGTCTTCTACGTCTTCCATGTCTTCTTCTTCGCCTTCTCCAGGCATAAGCTTACCAGTTTCGATCATGTCATCAATAACTTTCATCACTAATTCTTCAATTTCTTCATCTGACATTTCTTCAAGCATTAGATCTTCATCTAAGCCTTCCATTGTGTCATCAGCTTTCATTGCTTCATCAGTTTCTTCAGTTTCTGATAACTCAGCAAGGATTTCATCTAGATTAAAAGTTTCTTCTAATCCTTCTTCTTCCATGCTGTAGTTTTCGTCTAGCTTCTCATCTTCAGCATCTTCCTCGTTTAATCTTTCAGCAAACATAGCTGTAAGTTGTGGAGTGAAGGCTTCTTCAAGAGCAGCTTTTGCATTCGCGATAGCAGTTTCCTTAATGGTCTTAGCCTCAGCGATTGCTTCTTTGAGCATTTCTCTGTTCATTTTTTGTCCTCAATTAAATTGTTTTGGAAATACGTTTATTAAGAAACGTAATAGATTTTTTATTAATAGATGCTACATATAGATTCAGGGGTAGCATATTTGAGCATACATATATATGGATTTATGTAAAGTCACTTTTTTATAAAAAGAAATGCCTCTCTTTCGAGAGGCATCAGTCCTAAAATACTATTCTAGGAGAGGTTAAAATATTGGGCATGTTCCATTAGCACAAAGTATTTCAGTGATAATAGAATTTGCTTTAATATATTTGTTATGTTGAATATTTTTAGATTCATTCATCATACCTTTTTCTTTCATGTATGATCCTGGGTT
>Ga0315905_10001445_pt1 | contig 25500 bp, 25 predicted proteins | sample LakEriMetagenome_5_FD_203522 | JGI IMG/M metagenome (GOLD analysis project Ga0315905, IMG submission 203522) | Freshwater fungal communities from buoy surface, Lake Erie, Ohio, United States - Buoy 4 MA121 | ecosystem: Environmental > Aquatic > Freshwater > Lake | place: USA: Lake Erie, Ohio...
GGGGCTGGATAAAAACTCTTCTAAATTAGAAGCCCTTGGCGCAGAGGAGATTTGCTGAAGCCTTTGCATCTGCTGCATTGGTCTTAAGCTGGCCAGGGGCGCCAAGAAGGAGCGCCTTCTTGGCCTCCAAGTCCTTTACCTGTGCTGAAAGTTTTGTCTTAGATGCACTCAGTACGAGCACTGCATTGGCAAGCTTGGAGATTGCTCCAGCAAGCTTCTGCTTATCTGCAGCGACTGTAGATGCATTCATCGTTGCTTGGAATTGAATTACCTGAGCACGAGCTTTGTCATAGGCCGCTGTGGTGCTGGCAAGGGCAGCTGCTGCTGCGGTGTATTCAGCATCGAGAGTTGCAGTTTGTTCAGAGACATTTGCAAGATCTGCTTGAGCCTTCACTGCTGCCTGGAACTGACCTACCGCTATAAGGCACTCAGCTGAGAGCCATGTGAGCTTTGCATTCTTTACCAATGGGTTCTTTGCACACTTGTACTTATAGCCAGCAACGGTCGTTGTCGCATTGACCTTCTTGCAGGCCATGCCGTTGCTGATCTTTGCTGCAGCCGATGCTGGAACTGCCGACATTCCGCTAGCGATGACAACTGCAGAAAGGAGAGTGATAGATACCTTGCGAAACATGAATTCCTCCATTAGATATGTGTCTATGGTATCTAGCCGATATTGAATTTTGAGCGTAACTCGGCGGTACGGCTATGGAATTTCATGTGAATTAGCACTGTCTAGCGTCCTGTATGATTAACCCATCGAAGCATCCCGCATCGATGTACTTCCCCCCAAAGTGCGCCACATGGCCACTTACTTGCGAGTCTTATCAAGACCCTGATGGCGCTGGTTTTAACCAGTTTGAGACCATCTAACCGAGACGCGCTTGTCGTCTCGATTGGTGTTGAATTTTCTATGTCTCTACAAACCCGTACTGCTGCGCCCGGAAAAGCTCGTCGCGCTGCCAAAGGTAAACCCCGCCACACAACTGCCGAGAAGGCTGCCCGCAAGGCAGTCGTTGCAAAGCCAGCTGCTCGTGGAACTGCAAAGCGAAGCGCGCCTGTAAAGGACGCTGCATCTGCTGCTGCAAAGGCTTCTACCAAGCCAACAACTCGTTATTCAGATCGCGATAGCTCTTCTAAGAAGGAAGTTCGTCTTGCAGATCGTTCCAAGCTTCGTGCGCAACGTTTCCAAGAGCGCACAGCATCAAAGTCAAAGAACGTTGAGGGTGCTCCTAAGGGCAATCCAAAGCAATCTCGCGAAGAGCGCTCATTTGAAAAGCCAAAGAGAGCATTTAAGCCAACTGGAGATCGTCCAGCAAAGACTTTCAAGCCAGCCGGAGAACGTCCAGCGACTAAGCCACAATCACGCGCTGCAAAGTTCATTGCAGATCGCACAGAACGTGCAGAGCGCCCTTTCCGTCCAGAGCGTTTAGAACGTCCAGCAAAGTCTGACGTTCGTCCAACAACTCGTCGCGAAGCAGTCAAGGCGAAGGTTGCTCACTCTGATGACGGCCGTCCAAACTTTGTTCCACAAAAGCGCGAAAAATATAATCCAAGTGCACCGCAGTCAGCTGCGCAGCGTCGCGGAGATTCTCCTCGCACATCTGCAAAGCCACCACGCGATCGTCGCAATGATTCACGTAATGAATCACCAGCGTATGCACGCGATGATTTCCGCGCATCAAAGACTCATAACAAGGCAGCTGTCGATTTCGGCGCTGACGATAATTACATTTCAGTCAACCTTGCAGATGCGAACCTCGTAGAAGCAACACCACTTACTGAAGTAACAACATCATTTCGCGATCTAGGTATTGCACCGGCGCTCGCAAATGCACTCAATGCTCAAGGCATTACGCATCCTTTCCCAATCCAGATTGCTACCTTGCCGGATGCACTTGCAGGTCATGACATCTTGGGACGTGGACAGACTGGTTCAGGAAAGACTCTTGCATTCAGCCTTGCACTTCTTACAAATATTTCAGATAAGACAGCGCGCCCTCACAAGCCACTGGCACTTATCTTGACCCCTACACGCGAGCTCGCACAGCAGATTGACGAAGTTCTTCGTCCACTAGCACGCGCTGTTGGCCATGAATCAGTCGTTATCGCAGGCGGAATGCCATATGCAAAGCAGATCACTGCAATGCGTAAGGCAACAGCAATCTTGGTGGCAACACCTGGTCGCTTGATCGATCTTCTTAATAAGAATGAAGTACAGCTTGATCAACTACAGATCACTGTTCTTGATGAAGCAGATCAGATGGCAGATATGGGATTCCTTCCTGTTGTGAAGGAAATTCTTGATCAGGCTAATCTTGATGGACAGCGTCTTCTCTTCTCAGCAACTCTCGATCGCGGTGTTGATTCACTCGTTCGTCAGTACTTGAAGAACCCAAAGACTCACTCATTGCAGAATGACCGTGCATCAGTTTCAACAATGGAGCACCACGTTCTTCAGATGCACCCTGGCGATAAAGATGACATCACATCGCAGATTGCAGCTCGTAATGGAAAGACAATTCTCTTCGTAAAGACTCAGCGCGGTGCAGATCGTCTAGCTGACAAGCTTGCTAACGCTGGTGTTCCAGTAGGCGCACTGCACGGTGGAAAGTCACAGGCAGTTCGTACTCGCACACTTGCACTCTTTAAGGAGCAAGATAATTCAGCTCTCGTTGCAACAGATGTTGCAGCACGCGGAATCCACGTTGATGGAATCTCACTTGTTGTTCACGTTGATCTTCCACAAGATCACAAGGATTACTTGCACCGTTCAGGTCGTACAGCTCGCGCTGGCGAATCAGGAACTGTTGTTACCTTGTCATCATCAAAGAATCAGCGCGCAGTATCTGGTCTTCTCGGTCGCGCAGGTGTGACTCCAAAGTTCCACGATGTGCGCCCACTTGATGAAAAACTCATGGTGATCACTGGTGCTCAAGAGCCATCAGGTGTGCCATATGTTCCACCAGTAATGGAGCGAAAGAGCCCTGGCGGTTCACGTTCAGGTGGCGGTTCACGTCGCAGTGGAACAGGTGCAGGTAAGTCTGGTGGATACCGTGGTGGCAATAGCCGCCGTGGCCGCTAACTAGCGCTGCTTCTTACGAACATTCATTCCGATCTGGCGTACAAATTTTCTTGGAATAGTTGAGATAACTCCTACAAGTAATTTGTATTGCCAGCCAGGAATGCTCACAGGCTTATTTGCCAGAGCATCTTTCCAAGATTGAGCAACCAAATAATCTGAGTTCAGCCACATAAACTCTGGTAGCCCGCCCATCTTCATGCGCCCGCGCTCGTGAAATTCTGTGCGAGTAAATCCTGGGCAGAGCGCTGAGACTTTCACACCACTGCTTGCAAGTTCGGTATTCATGGATTCAGAGAGCACTGTCAGATAAGACTTGGCGGCGCTATATGTGCCACCTGCAATAAAGCTTGCAACGGAAGAGTTATTGATGATAATTCCAGATTTGCGCTCTTTCATTCCAGGAATGATTGTGTGCATAAGACGCATGGGGGTGCGCACCAAGACATCAAACATCTGCTGTTCTGCATCCATCTGGCTTGCACTAAATGCCTTATTGATTCCAAATCCTGCATTGTTGATCAAGACTTCAATTTCGTATGTCTTGATGTAATCCTCAACGGCCGCACAACCTTCATTGGTGGAAAGATCTGCAGGCAAAACAAATGTCTGCACGCCATACTTTTCACGAAGCCCCGCTGCACGTTCATGAAGACGTTCTTCATTACGTGCAACGAGTGCGACGTTATAACCCTTTGAAGCTAAGAGGCGCGTGAAGCTCTCGCCGATTCCGGCTGTTGCACCTGTAACGAGAGCCCACTGCGCCATCTACTTCACAATCCCCTTCGGTTCCTCTTCGCGGATATGCCATGAAGATCCGTACTCGGAAATTAAATCAAGGAATGGTTGCGCTGGGAACCACTCAGGACCGTTGATTCCTGCAGGCTTCCATGTGCCGTTATCAATCAGCTCCATGGCAATCAGTGGGTTGATGGCGGTCTGCCATACAACTGCTTGATTGCCATAGTTCTTCATCGACCATTCATTATCGACAACGTTGTAGATATAGACAGCCTTTGGATTACCGTCTTTACCTAAGCCCTTAACGAGGGTTCCAGCACATGTCTTACCGTGCATCTTGTCGCCAAGAGTCGCAGGATCGGGAAGCAGCGCTGCTAGGAGATCACGAGGTGAGACTTCAACACCTTGTACTGAAATCTTCTCCTTCTTATCTAGACCGAGTGTGTGAATAGTTTTCAAGGTTTCAATAAATTGCGCACCAAGTCCATACTTAAAGCGCACTTCCTTAGCCTTGACCTTCATGGGAATCAATACAACTTCTTCATGCTCAACATTGACGCATTCAACAGGTCCAATGCCATCTGGGAAGTCATAAGTTTCAAGTTCGCTAAATGGCTCTGTTGTATACCAACCGCGGCCTTCTTCGAAGATCAAAGGTGGATTAAGGCACTCTTCAATAGTTGTCCAGATGGAAAACGATGGAGCAAAGTCATAACCATCAACTGTGAGGTTTGATCCATCCATCACGGCTAAGTAGTCGATGCGTGAGAAGAGTTCATCTTCTGCATAACGCGCAAAGACATCACTCATCCCTGGTTCGATTCCCATGCCAACAACTGCGTAGTTGCCATTCTTTGACCAAGCATCTGCGCGGGCAAATTGCTCATCACCTAATTTGATTCCTGGTGTGTTCATTGGATCTGTGGGATGGGCGATAGATAGTGACATCGCCATATCCATGTAACTAACTTTCTCTTCTTCGCATGCCAAAAAGATTGGCATCACAAAACGCGGATCTACCGCGTTTACGACAATATCGGGAGCTGCTTTTCGAATGAGAGCGCGAATATCGTTCACATCAGAGGCATCCACCTCCTGCGCAGAAAATCGAGGGTCGTTGACTTTTGTTACGGCTGCTTGAGCTCTAGACAGGCTGCGATCTGCAACGACCATGGATGTAATAAATGGTCTACGTGATGCGATATTTGCGATTGCACTGCCAACTCCGCCTGCGCCGATAACGAGCGCTTTCATGGGTGGCCTTTCATTCTTAGTTATACGCGCTTGGATTAAGTGCGTTTCGGGAAGGCTAGCCCTACCGATAACCTTTGCCAAGTCACTTTGATGTTGAAGTGAACACGTCCCCGTAGCTCAGTGGATAGAGCAACCGCCTCCTAAGCGGTAGGTCGCAGGTTCAACTCCCGCCGGGGACACCAGGGCAGAGATCTAATTCGAGGTCAAGATGCAGCTGGCAGGCATGATTGCTAAAGACGATGCACCGAATATGAAAATCAGGCAAAAACAACGGTGCGATGACCGACGATAAAGATTCGATCTTCTGCGTACAGCTTTACCGCGCGCGCTAGAACACGTCGTTCGATATCGCGACCGAGAGCAATCATTTCCTCTGGTGTTGCTGAGTGATTCACATGTGCAACATCTTGTTCGATGATGGGACCTTCATCTAAGTCAGCGGTCACAAAGTGAGCAGTTGCGCCAATGATCTTTACACCACGCTCATGCGCTTGGTGATATGGCTTAGCGCCTTTAAATCCGGGCAAGAATGAGTGATGGATATTAATAATCTTTCCAGGCATCGCAGCGGTAAATGTTGGAGAGAGAATCTGCATAAAGCGAGCTAGAACAACGAAATCAATTTTAAGCTCTGCAATCTTTGCCAGTATTACTTTCTCTTGTTCACCCTTATTCTCTTTTGTCACTGGTAGGTAGAGAAATGGAATTCCGTGGGATTCAACGAGTGATTTGAGTTCTTCACGATTTGAGATAACAAGAGGGATTTCAATAGGAAGTTCGCCGAGCTCCAGCAAATACATCAAATCGCGCAGGCAGTGGCTCTCTTTAGTGACTAAGACAAGTGCGCGAGGTTTTTGAGCTGTTGGGCGAATATGTAGTGCAGGTGAGAATTTACTCAAGCCATCATTCAGGCTCTTCTGTGCAGCATCTAATCCTTGTGTGGTCTCAAAGCGGGTGCGCATCACGAAGGTATTGGTGGTGGTGTCAGTAAATTGCTGGTTCTCAATGATGTTGCCGCCGCAATTGAGTACAGCCGTAGTCATGGCATGAACGATGCCTGGCTGATCGGCGCATTGCAGGGAAGCGATGAGATCCATGCCCTGAGTTTAAAGGTAACTAGTGAGTAATCGTAAATCGCTGCAAACTCTTCGGAGCCCACCAGTTGCGCTCACCAAAGAGGCGCATCAAGGCAGGAACCAGGAGACCGCGAACGATTGTTGCATCGAGGATGACTGCGAGTGCAACACCGAATCCCATTGTTTTAACTGATGTGACACCGCTAGTGATAAATGATGCAAAGACAACGGCGAGCAGAAGTGCGGCTGCAGTAATGATTCTCGCTGATCGCTGAAGGCCAGTTGCAACTGCTTCGATATTGCTCTTACCTGCCAAGTGTTCTTCACGAATGCGTGAGAGCAAGAAGAGTTCGTAGTCCATAGATAATCCAAAGACAACAACGGCAATTAAAATAACGATGGATGTATCAAGTGTTCCTGTTACCGTAAATGAACCCACAAGCCATTGCAGATTGCCATCGATAAATACCCATGTGAGTACGCCCATTGTTGCGGCAAGAGATAGCACATTGAGCAAGACCGCCTTAATAGGCAAGATGATGGATCCAGTGAAGATAAAGATCAAGATAAAGACGCTGAGTGCAATCCACCCAAGAGCCCACGGAAGAGTGGAGGAAATTCCATCTTGTGAATCTGTGTAGTCAGCTGCAACGCCTCCAACCAAAGTTCCGTCAGGGGATGTGATCTCACGAATATCGTGAATCATCTTCTGAGCCTCTGGTGTGCGCGGGAGCATAGATTCATAAGCAACGATGCGGATATCTTCACCGAAAGCTTGCGGTGGTGTTACGGCGACAATGCCTTCAACCTTTGCAAGATTGGCCGAGTAGGTAGCAATCTCTGCATCTTTGCCTACGCCATCCAAGATAATAATTTCAACTGGGTTAGTAGTTTGTCCAGAGAAGCGATCTGCCTGAACGGCTGTCGCAATTGCAGCAGGATTACTTGCAGGCAAAATACGTGAGTCTCCTTGAGAGAATGCAACGTTCTTTAGTGGTGCAGCAAATATTCCGAGGACAATGAGCGCCAATACAACAACTGCTACGGGGCGACGCATCACAAGTCGAGCGGTCTGAGCCCAACGACCTTCATCCTTTGGAGTGATCGCAGATTTGCGAACAACACCTTTATCAATCTTGCTACCAGCTAACGCCAAAATTGGTGGAAGTCCAAAGAGCGCTCCGGCAACTGCGAGTGCAACAACTGAAACTCCAGCATAACCAAATGATTTAAGGAACGGAAGTGGGAAGAAGGTGAGTGAAAGTAGTGTCACAAATACGGTCAGACCTGAGTAGAAAACAGTTTTACCGGCAGTCTTTAACGTTGTGATGATTGATTCCTCAACACCCTTACCGTGATGAAGTTCCTCGCGGAAGCGATTGACCATCAAAAGCGCGTAATCAATACCGAGTCCAAGGCCCATGCCTGTTGTGAGGTTGAGTGCATAGATACTGACATCAGTGAAGAGAGTGAAGAGATAGAGAATAAAGAAGGCACCGAGAATTGCTGAGACACCAACGATGAGTGGCATTGCAGAGGCAACCATCGCACCAAAGACAAAGACCAAAAGGATGAATGTGGCCGGGATGGAGATCGCTTCTGCGATCGCTAGATCCTTTGAAATCTTCTTATTGATTGCATTGCCAACAACGCCAACTCCACCTGAATAAAGAGTGAATCCATCTACTTTGCCGTCGTAGTTATCTTGGAAGTATGCACCCATCTCTTCACTGGCTGGAGAGAATGCTTCAGCTGAGCTATAAACAAGTATGTAACCAGCTTTGCCATCTTTAGATTTAAATGCTTGCTCACCACCTGAGCTCCAGTAAGAAAGAGTTTTGCTCACACCATTTTCTTTTGCCATCTTTGCTTCAAGAGCTAAAGCGCGCTGAGTTACCGCAGGGTCAGAGATATCGGTATCACCTGCATCAACAACGACGACAATCGTTGGGTCTGCAATCTTGAGAGTGTCATTGATGTAGTTATAAACCTTGTATGAGTCGCTCTTTGGGTTTGAGTACCCACCTGAATCAAGTCGGCTAAAGACTGTTGACCCAATTCCACCTGCTGCGAGGATTCCAATGACAAAGATGATGACGGCGACCTTACGGCGGCGGTATGAAAAGTGACCTAGGCGTTCGAACATGAAGATAAGTATGTAGGATTACTTTGTTGGTCTCGAATCAAGAGAACAGGTGTTCCCGCATGAGCGATGTGTTTCCTGTAACACCTGATGATGAACGCGACCCTCGTGAAGACCAAAAGGAAGATAAGAAGCGAGAAGAAGAAATTAAAGGGGATAAACCCCCACACCACGGCTAGCTTTATTCAGAAGTAGCGGCGGGCTTTGCAACAGAATCAGTTTTATAAAAACCTGATCCTTTAAAGACAACTCCGACTGTCGAATAGACCTTACGAACTTCACCCTTGCATTCAGGGCATTCGGTAAGTGGAGATTCTGAGAATGTCTGGAAAGCCTCAAAAGCATGGTCACACGCGATGCATGCATATTGATAGGTAGGCAATGTGTGACCTTTCTCTTCTCGGGTATCTATGCCTAAGTCTAAAGAAGTGAGACGATAGGCGCGAATCCGCAGGGGTTCTGAGCACAATTGCCAATATTTAAGAGGAGTATGAAGACAATGAAGAAGGTCAGCGTTATTGCAATGTTTGTAAGTGCAATTCTCTTTACGCCAGTAGCTGCCTTCGCAAACTCTCTCGTTGCCACATCTCCCATGTCAGGTGCAACTCTTCAGAGTGCTCCTAGTGCAATTACCGTCACAACTGAACTTGCGCTCATGGATGCGGGAAATGAAATCTCTGTAACTGATCCAACGGGCGTGCGCGTTGATGATGGTGCTCTCACCATCGATGGTGTCAACGCTGTCATCGGCTTGAAGCAATTGGTCAAGACTGGGATTTATACAGTCAACTATTCATTGCTCGCTGAAAACGATGTTCCACTCATCGGAAAATTTACCTTTAATTTCGCGGAGCCCACTGTGATTGCAACAACTGCTCCTCAGCCAACAAATGCACCCACTCCATCAGGAAATAACCTTGGAACGACAATCTTTGTTCTTGGCCTTCTTGCAGCAGCAATTATTGTGACGATTGCACTTTCTCTTTATGCGCGAAAGCTCTATCGCGACCGATGAACCTTCTGTCAGGTAATCTGACTGCTGTTGATCCTTTAGTAAGTGCTCTTGGCACACTGAACAAATCAATCTCATTCTTTGCAGCAATCAGCCTTGTGGGAGTCTTACTTTCTCTCTCCTTCTTTCTACTTGAGCGTGAAGGCGAGTTACAAGAGAGCGCACTTCGACTTCGCAATATTGGCCGAGTCCTTGCCGGAGTCTGGTTTCTTACCAGTGGCTTTCAGATCATTCTCACGCTCGCCAATATTTTAGGAACTTCTCTTGGTTCAGCGCTAGAGCCAACGACGTTGAGTTCATTTGTGCGCCAGATTGATCTCGGTCGATTCCTAGCATTTCAAACACTTCTCGCAGGTGTCGTTTTTATCTGCCTTGGTTTTATACGCAGAGTGTTGCCTGCAACGATTCTGCTTGGAATCTCATTGCTCGCACTTGTTGCACCTGTCTTCCAAAGTCACTCAGCAGCAAGTGGATCGCACTCTTTAGCAATTGGATCACTTGTGGTTCACGTTGTTGCGCTCTCCTTGTGGGTCGGTGGAGTTTTTGCACTTGTTCTACTCAAGGATGTAGATCGCAAGGTAGCGCTGCCTCGCTTTAGTCAGCTAGCCCTCTGGGCTGCAATTGCAGTGGTGGCAAGTGGGCTCATTAATGCGTGGACACGACTTAACTTTGCATCGGCTTGGTCTTCTTCTTATGCACGTATTGTTATTGCAAAATCTCTACTCACACTCATTCTTCTAGCTATTGGATACCGCAATAGAAAATCACTTGCTAAGAGCGATAAGACAGGTTGGAACCTTCTCTCACGAGTGATCCTGGTGGAAGCGCTGATTATGGGAGCAGTTGTTGCACTGGGTAGTTGGTTATCAGGAACTCGTCCTCCTGTTGGTGAGGAGCAACCATTTAGCGCAGCACTTTCTATTGTTGGCTATCCAACACCTGAAGCCCCTAACTTCATGCGAATACTGACTCTCTATAACCCTGATGCACTCATTATTGGAGTATTAATCATAATCGTTGCTCTCTATATAAAGGGTGTTGTCATATTGAAAAAGCGCGGCGACTCATGGCCTGTGGGTCGCACTATTTCATTTGCTTTGGGAGTTGCAGTCCTTGATTTTGCAACCAGTGGCGGACTCGGCGTATATGCACTCTTCTCATTTGAATATCACATGATTGCTCACATGGTCATTGGAATGGTTGCACCTATTGGATTAGTACTTGGAGCTCCAATCACTCTGGCACTTCGCACACTTCCACAGGGGCGAACACCTGAGGAGCGTGGAGTTCGTGGAATGCTGATTGCGCTCTTACATTCACGCTACTCAATCGTGCTGACCAATCCGATAACAGCCCTTGCTCTCTTTGATGGCTCACTATTTGTTCTCTACTTCACCGATCTCTTTGGTAATTTGATGCAATCTCATGCGGGCCATCTCTTTATGAATGTGCACTTCCTCTTGGCTGGCTACCTTTTCTTCTATGTCATTATCGGAATCGATCCAAATCCGCGCAAGATCCCACATTTATTTCGCATAGTTATTCTCTTTGCTGCAATGAGTATTCATGCATTCTTTGCAATCGCACTTCTATCCACGACAACACTTATTGATAAAGGTTTCTACGGCTCTTTAAACACTCCATGGCTTGGTGATTTATTAGCTGACCAACATGCAGCTGGCTCGATTGCCTGGGGGATGGGCGAGGTTCCGATCATCCTGGCTCTGATTGCAACCTTTATTCAGTGGATGCGCGATGACTCACGCGAAGCCAAGCGCATTGATCGCAATGAAGCCCGCATGGCAGCCACAGGTGAACCTGATGAGCTTGCTCAATATAATAAGTACTTAAGCCAGTTGCAGAGCCGAGATAAGAGAGAAGGTGGGTCATGAGTTTAGAGAACATATTCACCCTGCCATCTGAATACAACGATCTTCGTGACTCAGTCCGTGCTCTATCTGAAAAAGAGATTGCACCTCATGCACATGCAGTCGATGAAGATCATCGCTACCCACAAGAAGCACATAGCGCTCTTACTAAGGCCGGGCTCTTTGCAGCGCATGTCCCCACTGAGTTTGGTGGCGATGGCGCTGATGCTCTAGCCGCATGCATCATTATTGAAGAGGTAGCTCGCGTGTGTGCATCATCATCACTTATTCCTGCAGTCAATAAATTAGGTTCATTGCCACTTATTCTTGGTGGAAATAAAGAACAGAAAGAACGTTGGCTTCGCCCACTGGCACAAGGAAAAGGTTTCTCCTATTGCCTCTCTGAATCTGAAGCGGGCTCTGATGCCTCGGCTCTTAAGACAAAGGCAGAACGTAAAGGCGATGGATGGGTTATTAATGGAAGTAAGAAGTGGATTTCAAATGCAGGAGAATCACATTTCTATACAGTGATTGCACAAACAGATCCAACACTTGGATCAAAAGGCATCACAGCATTTATTGTGGAGAAATCTGATCCAGGAGTTTCATTCGGAGCACCTGAGAAGAAGATGGGCTTTCGCGGATCTCCCACTCGTGAGGTTTATTTTGACAACGTGAGTATCGGTGATGACCGTCGCATCAGCGAGGTTGGCAAAGGGTTTTCACTTGCTATGGATACTCTTGATCACACCCGCATCACCATTGCAGCGCAAGCTCTCGGAATTGCACAAGGAGCACTTGATACCGCGAAGAAGTATTCACACGAACGTAAGCAATTTGGCAAAGAGATATTTGATTTCCAAGGTGTGCAGTTTATGTTGGCAGATATGGCAATTGCTGTTGAGACTGCCCGTCAGATTACCTATGCAGCAGCTGCAAAGAGTGAGCGCGAAGATAAGGATCTGAAGTTCTTCTCGGCTGTGAGTAAGACTTATGCAACAGATGTGGCAATGAAGGTAACAACTGATGCCGTGCAGGTGCTGGGTGGATATGGATATGTCTCTGATTATCCAGTTGAGCGCATGATGCGCGATGCAAAACTTACTCAGATCTATGAGGGCACAAATCAGATTCAGCGCATTGTGATTGCGCGCAACCTTCCTTAATTACTACCTTCGAAAACGTAGAACAAGATCTGGTGTTGCTGCAGCATTCAGTGGTTGATCCCATTCTTCGCGAGGCAAATCTTCACTCGATATTTCATCGGGATGAATCAAACCGATAGACCAAGCAGAAAGTCTGGGAAGTGCGCGGTCGTAGTAGCCACCACCTTGACCTAATCGGTACCCACTTCTATCAATACGCAGTGCAGGAACTATCACGACAGCAATTGTGGCAAGGTCTTGGACAGGATCTCCTGTCGGTTCCAGAATCTTTTTCTTATTAGCAACAAGGCTTGATTGCGATCCATCCCACTTCACCCAATCAAGTTGGTCCCCATTAATTCTAGGAAGAAGCAAAACCTTGCCTGCTGCGATGAGCGCTTTATTCAGGGCTGAGGTGTCAGGCTCATCGTGATGTGACATATAACTTGCGACGCACTGTGCATTGGCAATTTCGGGAGATGCAGCAAGATATTGAAAGCTGTGTTCCATGTAACGCTCGTTACGTTCATGACGATATCGAGTGCGAAGTGCTGACTTTTCTTCGCCAAGACCCATGGAAATCCCCTAGTAGTAAGTGATGTACAAGTAAGGTTAGTGATTATGTCAGAACGTGTGCGTGTAGATGAAGTACTTACCTCTCTTCTAGATCTATGCCGTCCCCTTGAGCCCTTTGATATGCCTTTGCTCGATGCACACGATGGAACTCTGGCTGAAGATATTTATGCGGGTGAACGCCTTGTCATGAAGGCCGGTAGTCGAATCCGTTCGACTCAGATTGGATTGGCTGCATCGATTGGCCTTGATCATCTTCCTACCCGCCCACACCCACGCGTTGTGGTGATTTCAGCAGGTCCTGACTTAGTTGAACCTGGCATCCCTCTTAAAACTGATGAAGAGTATGAAACTAATTCGTGGTTACTCACAACTGCAGTACGAGAAGTCGGCGCAGTTGCTTATCGCGTGCACTCTATTCCTGACGATGAGTCTCAGTTGCAGAGCGTGATTGAAGATCAACTCGTTCGCGCAGATCTGATCATCATTAGCGGTGAGCGTCACGATGATTCATTTGATCTCATTACTCGCACCTTAGAGAAGATGGGCGAAATCAAGACTGTTGAAATCTCTATTGAATCCAGTGGTCGACACAATTTTGGAACTATTGGTCCTGATAAGACTCCCGTTGTGACTCTTCCAGGGGATCCGATTGCTGCATATATCTCCTTTGAACTTCTGATTCGTCCGATGATTCGCACAATGCTTGGCACAGCAACTATCCACCGCCCATCAGTGAAGGCAAAGCTTGAAAAGGCTCTGACTTCTTCAGGTGGATACCGTTCTTATGTGCGAGCAATTCTGAGCGAAGATGGAAAGTCTGTATCTCCACTTTCTTCACAAGATGAGCAGGCAACGCTCTCTGATGCAAACTGCTTTATCGCAGTTCCTGAAGGTGAAACAAGTTTGTCTGCGGGTGCGCAGGTCACTGTCGTAATTCTTGAACGACGCTATCTCTAAGTAAGAGAGGTGATCTCATGTGGCCGGTAACGCTCTATGGTGATGAGATCACTCTTCGTCCGGCCCGTTTTCGAGATAGATCTGCATGGAATGAAGTCCGCGTAGAAAATAAGGAGTGGCTCACTCCATGGGAGGCAACGCTTCCTCTCATCCCTCAAGATTGCCCTGCATATGAGAATCAAGCTCGCCCATCGTTCTATGAAATGGTCCATCTACTTCATCGCGAAGCCCGCGCCGGGCGTTCTTTCTCCTTCCTCATCTGGAACGGATCTACTCTCATCGGCCAGATAACAATGGGTGGAGTTATGTTGGGCGCATTGCGCGGTGCCCATATCGGTTATTGGATTGATCGCAACTATGCCAGTCGTGGCTATACAACGCAGGCGGTAAAGCTGGTCACTGCTTTTGGATTCTCTCAATTAGGGCTACATCGCATCGAGATCAATGTGCGCCCTGAAAATGCTGCCTCATGCAGAGTTGCTGAGAAAGCTGGGTATGTTCTTGAAGGCCAGAGAAAGGCCTTCTTACATATCGATGGCGCATGGAGAGACCATCTTTCCTATGTAAAGAGCAATGAATTAATTCAGTAAACCCCCCTTGAAATCCACAGAGTTACGCTCAGTCGCCTCTAACCTTGACCCATCATGGCTTCAGGAATTATCTATCTAGCAATTATTGGCATGTGGGTTGCCTATTTTCTGCCACGCTGGGTACATAACAAGAATGAATTCTCAGGAAAGAGCGTCGAACGTTATAAGAGCGCACTCCGAGTAGTTGCAAGCACTACACCGGGCGCACAAATTGGCTCTGGCGCAATTTACACAGATGTTGATCGCGCAGGACGCGTCGCACAGCAACTCATGCGCCGCAGAATTATCTTTTCACTAATTACTACAACACTTATCCTCACAACGGCAGGTGCAATCATGCAAACATTCACATACATCGCAATCGCCATCCCAGTCACGGGCTTACTTCTCTATATTGCCCATGTCCGACGCCAAGAAAATAGTGAACGCATCACGCGCCGACGTGTGGATCAGTTACATCGCGCTACTGAAGGTGTTTCACATACCAATCTTGCAGATGTGCTCTCCCATAATTCCCACAGTGAAGTGAAAGTTAATCATGATCACTGGATTCCATTATCAGAGCGCGAACTCACAGGCGTGACACTTCTTCCGAAAGGAACAGCGCAATCTCGCGCTGAGTGGCAACCCAATGAGATTCCAGTTCCAACATATGTCAATGCACCTAAAGCAGTGCAATCAAAGCGCGTTCTTGATCTGACTGAACCTGGTCGATGGACTGAAGAACAAGAGCGTCTAGAACGCGAAGCACTTGCCGCAGCTGCACCTTCACGCGATGAAGTATTTGATCAGCAACTGGCAGATGAAGCAGTGCAGAAGCTTCGCGAAATGCGCGCTGCCAACGAATAATTAAATCCAGCTCGCAAACCACATGCGTGCATGCCATGCGTCATAGGTGATGAGATCACCCATATAGAGCGGCAAGAAGTATAAGAAGTTAAAGAAGAGCACGATGTATACCCCTGCCACAACAATTTCTCCTGTGCGCCCGTAATTAGTCAGTATGGAGCGCGCGCAATAGACAAGTGCAAGAATCAGAAAAGGTTCAAAGACAATGGCATAGAAGGAAAATACTGTGCGATCTTGGAAGAAGAACCACGGTAGATAACCTGCAGTAATTCCCGTAACGATGACTGTGAGAGCTGGATCAAGTCTGTGCTTAGCAACACTGCGCGCCCATAGACCAAAGACAACAACTATTGCAATCGCTGCGAGCCACCACAGAAGCGGTGTTCCCAATGCGAGGATTTCTTGTGAACAGCTATCGGCGCCACAACCTTTCGGTGATTCGTAATAAAAGGATGTGGGGCGTCCCATCACAAGCCAACTCCATGGGTTTGCTTGGTAGGTGTGTTTCTCAGTCAAACCTGTATGAAAGTCCAACATCTGTTGGTGATAGTAGATAAATGAAGTCAAGACATTTGACGAGTAATCGCGATTCCATCCGCGGTTACTCGTAAACCAACCAGCCCATGAAGTGATGTAAAGAAGAAGTGGGACTGCGCCGAATTGACCAATGCGCGCAAGAGTTGGCTTAATCAAATCTCTACCTGAATAATGTGTGAATGCTCGATAGAAACCGATAGCTGCAAAGGCGATGATGAAATAGAGAGCGCTCCACTTAGTGGCAAGTGCTAGCCCCAGCACAATTCCTGTCCACCAATATCGTTTTGTCAGGAATAGGTAGGAGCTAAGAAGAATAAAGAAAGTTAAGAAGTTATCAAGAAGTGCGGTGCGTGAATGCACAAGTGCTAAACCATCAATTGCCATCAGTGCACTTGCAAGGGCTGTGAGAATTGCGCTTCTAAAGAGTCGATGTGCAATAAGTGCAATGAGCAAAATCATCAAGGAACCAATGAGTGCTGTGGTAAATCGCCACCCAAAACCAGTATCGCCAAATACTTGTATTCCAAGACCAATGAGCCATTTACCAAGAGGTGGATGCACAATGAATTCAGGCTTTACTCCTGCTACTTCCACTCCATATTTCAATAAGTCGCGGGCACCATCGACGTAATAGACCTCATCGAAGATAAAACCCTTCACTCTTCCAAGATCTGCAAGACGGAGAATGAATGAGAGGAGTGCGATGAGTACCGGAGCGATACCTACAACCATATGTAAAGAATATGGGAGGATTCGCATATGGCCCTAGTTCTTGCAGCGACTCCTCTGGGAAATCCGCTCGATGCGAGCCAGCGGCTGAAAGATGCAATCGAATCAGCGCAAGTTATCGCCGCTGAAGATTCACGCAGATTCCATCGTTTGGCATCTGATCTTGGTGTCACATTTACAGCGCGCATCATCTCCTTCTTCGAAGGCAATGAAGCCGATCGCACCCAAGAGATATTGCAGCTGCTTCGTGAAGGAAAAGAAGTCCTCGTTGTCACAGATGCTGGCATGCCCACCATTAGCGATCCAGGATTTCGTTTGATGCGCGATGCGATTGCTGAAAACCTTCCTACAGTTGTCATTCCAGGACCTAGTGCGCCAACGATGGCTATCGCACTATCGGGGCTACCCACAGATCGCTTTACCTTTGAAGGTTTTGCACCTCGTGCACATGGCGCCCGCAATACTTTCTATGAGAACCTTCGCTTTGAAGAGCGCACGATGGTGATATTTGAAGCACCCCATCGACTTCATGAATCACTTGTTGATGCAGCTGCCATTCTTGGAGATTCACGCAAAGGTGCAATCTGCCGGGAGATGACAAAGACCTATGAAGAAACTATTCGTGGCACACTCGCAGAACTGGTTGTGTGGGCGGCAAGTAAGGAAGTCCTTGGTGAAATCACTCTGGTTATTGCAGGAGTAGAAGCAGGCTCTGCGAGCAAGACTGCAGATGATGCAGTTGCTCGAGTACGTGAATATGAGGCGGCCGGAATGGACCGAAAAGGTGCGATCGCTACCGTTGCCGATGAATTCGAGCTACCCAAGAAGATCGTTTATGCAGCCGTAGTCGATGCGAATAAGATGAGCAGATGAAGTCTTTCTACCTGACTACGCCTATTTACTATGTAAATGATGCGCCACATATTGGCCATGCATATACAACAGTTGCCGGCGATGTCCTTACTCGTTGGCATCGCCAGCGCGGTGAGTCAGTCTGGTTCCTTACTGGCACAGATGAACACGGTCAGAAAGTCATGCGCACAGCAGAACAAAATAATGTGGCCCCACAAGCGTGGGTCGATAAGTTAGTTGCTGATGCGTGGAAACCCAATTGGCAAGCGCTTAATATCGCAAACGATGACTTTATCCGCACCACAGAACCTCGTCACACAGAGCGCGTTCAGAAGTTCTTGCAATCACTCAAAGATTCAGGCCATATCTATGCAGGTAAATATGAAGGTCCATATTGCGTTGGCTGCGAAGAATTTAAATTGCCAGGAGACCTCATTGATGCTGATGGAGAGAAGCTCTGCCCTATCCACAGTAAGCCAATCGAACTAGTCAATGAAAATAACTGGTTCTTTAAACTCTCTGAATTCACGCAACCACTTCTTGATCACTACAAGAATAATCCTGAAGCATGCCAGCCTGAGAGTGCGCGCAATGAAGTCGTCTCATTCCTAGAAGGTGGCGTCTCAGACCTTTCCATCTCTCGCTCCACATTTGACTGGGGAATTCCTGTTCCGTGGGATACCGATCAAGTTGTCTATGTCTGGTTTGATGCACTTCTTAACTATGCAACTGCAGTAGGTCTTACCGATGCACCAGATTCTGAAGGCGGCAAGAAGTTTGCAGCCACCTGGCCTGCAGATGTGCACCTGGTTGGAAAAGATATTTTGCGATTCCATGCTGTTATCTGGCCAGCAATGCTGATGGCAGCCGGTATCGAAATTCCTAAGAAAGTCTTCGCACACGGATGGCTTCTTGTCGGTGGCGAGAAGATGTCTAAGTCAAAGCTGACCGGTATTGCACCATCTGATATCACTGACCACTTTGGCGTGGATGCATTCCGTTACTACTTCCTGCGCGCTATTCCGTTTGGTAGCGATGGCTCCTTCTCTTGGGAAGATATGAGCGCTCGTTACACATCAGAGCTCGCTAATGACTTTGGAAACCTTGCTTCACGCCTTGCTGCGATGATTGAAAAGTACTGCGGTGGAAAGATTCCAGCAGTTGCTAAAGATGCAACGCTTGCGCAATCACTTCAGGAAACTGTCGAGAAGGCAGATAAGGCGATGGTTGCACTTGATTTCCAAGGTGGCATCAACGCTGTGATGGATTACTGCAAGCAGGTCAATGGCTTTGTGACCATTAAAGAGCCATGGATTCTTGCTAAAGATCCAGCTAATCAGGCAGTCCTTGAAGAAGTTCTCTACAACACTGCGGAATCTCTACGCGCACTTGCCGTATTGCTTCACCCTGTAATGCCTGCAACTACTGAAATTTTATGGGAATCACTGGGTGCTAAAGAATCACTGGGTGAAATCGGCAAGCAAGAAATTTCTAAGGTTGCGACCTGGGGTCAGTTGCCACAAGGTGCAACTGTCACAAAGACTCCGGTCTTATTCCCACGGTTAGAAGTTAAAGAGTAATTTTCTTATGACAGATCGCCACAATCGCGATATTGATCGTCAACTAGCTCCAATGCCTGAACCACTTCCTGTTCCGACTGTAGATGCGCACGCTCATATTGAAATCGTTACCAACGCTGCACCGGATTCAGATGCGGTGAGACAAGTTCTCGATGATGCCAAATCAGTCAATGTTGATCGCATCGTGCAGGTCGGGTATTCAGCAGAGCAATCACAGTGGTGCGTCGAAATGGCAAATGCCTTTCCTGGTCGCGTCCTTGCAGCAGTTGCTCTGCATCCCAATGAAGCCCCTGTTGTTGCCGATATGGAAGCAGATTGGGCAATCATTGAAAAGCTTGCACAAGAACCACGTGTTCGCGCAATTGGTGAGACAGGCCTTGATTACTTGCGCACAGAACCTGCGCTGCGCAAGCGCCAACAAGAATCCTTTAAGTGGCACATTGATTTAGCAAAGCGAACCAATAAAGCACTTGTTATTCACGATCGTGATTCTCATGATGATGTTCTCTCCATCTTGCTTGAAGTAGGCTCACCTGAAAAGACTGTCTTTCACTGTTTCTCAGGCGATGTTGAGATGGCCAAAATCTGTATTGATCGCGGATACATCTTGTCTTTTGCAGGCACTATGACATTTAAGAATGCACCCGCCTTGCGCGATGCCCTCAAACTTGTTCCGCATGATCAGTTGCTCGTTGAAACAGATTCACCATTTTTAGCACCAATGCCTCATCGTGGGGCTCTCAATACACCTGCACAGATTGCCAATATCGTGCGAGCGATGGCTGCAGAGCGCAATGAAGATGTTGCAGAGCTTGCCACAGCGCTTTCAGTCAATGCAGAGCGCATCTTCGGATCTTTTGCATGAGCCTTCTAGGAGCTGCAGAAATTCGTGAGCTTGCAGAATCACTCAATCTCAAGCCATCAAAATCACTGGGACAGAACTTTGTCCATGATGGCAATGTCTGCCGCAAGATTGTTCGCACAGCAGGGCTTACCTCAACAGATATCGCACTGGAGATTGGTCCAGGTCTTGGATCACTGACTCTTGCGATGCTGGAGCAAGCACAAGCAGTAGTTGCTGTTGAGATTGATGCACGACTTGCGAATCAACTTCCTATTACTGCAGCAAAGCATTCAGAGCGCGCAGATATTTTGACTGTGATCAATCAAGATGCACTGACGCTCAAAGACCTACCCGTTGCACCCACTGTTTTAATTGCTAACTTGCCCTATAACGTCTCTGTTCCCGTGTTTCTCCATCTTCTTGAAATCCTGCCTTCCCTGCGTAGTGGAGTAGTGATGGTGCAGGCAGAGGTAGCAGATCGCCTTGCTGCAAAGCCAAATTCAAAAGAGTATGGAATTCCTAGTGTGAAGGCAGCATGGTGGGCTGATGTGACAGGTGCTGGTTCTGTCTCTCGCAATATCTTCTGGCCACAACCTAATGTGGATTCAAAGCTTGTTGGTTTCACAAGACGAGCAACACCGGGTGATGAAGAACTTCGCAAGAAAGTATTTGCCATTATTGATTTAGCTTTTGCTCAGCGCCGCAAGATGCTGCGCTCTGCACTTTCTTCCATGTATGGGGGCTCAGGTGCTGCGGAAGCTCATCTAACTAAAGCAGGAATTGATCCCACCCTTCGCGGAGAAGCACTTGATATCTCTGCCTTCTGCGCAATTGCCAGAGAAGAGTAGAGTTTTCGCGTGGCACATAATTCAGTGACGGTACGAGTACCTGCAAAGGTTAATTTGCAGCTCTCTGTCGGTCCGCGTGAATCAGATGGATTCCACAACCTTGTCTCAGTCTTTCAAGCAATCTCCATCTTTGATGATGTCACTGTGACTAAATCAAACCCCGGCAGTGGAGTAACTATCTCTGTCACTGGCGAGCACACCCATGGCGTGCCTGAAGATCACTCAAACCTTGCAGTCAAAGCTGCACAGCTGGTGGGTGCGAAGTTTGATTTTGCAGTCGATGTTCATATTGAGATTAAGAAGTCGATTCCCGTTGCAGGTGGCATGGCAGGCGGAAGCGCTGATGCTGCAGGCACCTTGGTTGCCATTGATTCACTCTTTCAGCTGGAGATGTCACGAGAGGAGCTGCATGCACTGGGATCAGAGTTAGGTAGCGATGTTCCTTTCATGATCTCTGGTGGCACAGCAATTGGCCAAGGACGCGGAGATCAACTCACTGCAGCGTTATCGCGCGGTACCTATCACTGGGTATTAGCCCTTTCTAGCGTTGGTCTATCTACTCCTGCTGTTTATACAGAATGTGATCGCATGCGCGCAGAACTAGATATCGCACCCCCACAAGTCTCTGATGCGTTGATGCAATCGCTGCTCGCAGCAGATAGTGGCGCTGTGGGGCGCGCACTGACCAATGATTTGCAGAACGCTGCATGTTCTCTGCGACCTGCGCTCAGCCTTGTTCTTGAAGTCGGTCGTGATTACGGAGCACTCGGTGCGATTGTCTCTGGCTCTGGTCCAACCGTTGCATTCTTGGTGGCCGATGAAGATTCAGGACTTGATTTAGCTGTGGCCCTTACGGCAAGTGGTGTTGTGGGAAGTGTGGCACGAGCACATGGTCCCGTGCATGGAGCAAAAGTTATTTAATTAATTCTCATCGAATTCAGTAACGAGCTTGCTCAGTAGGTCAGCAAGTTGCTCACGATCTTTGGCAGTGAGCGTTCCTAGCAATTCGCGTTCGTTTTCCAGCAAACCTTCTAGCGCTGCATCAACTGCGCGCACACCAGATTTGGTGAGTGTGACGAGTGAGCCACGACCATCATCAGGATCTTGCTCGCGAGTAATCAACTGCAACTCTTCAAGTCGATCAAGGCGATTGGTCATCGTTCCACTTGTCACCATCGTCTCTTGCATCAATTGACCAGGGGAGAGTTGATGTGGTGCTCCTGCGCGACGCAGAGCGGCTAGAACATCAAAGCCCCAAGTCTCAAGATCTGCGAATGCATCACGACGAGCGATATCGAGGTGGCGGGCAATGCGGGTTATGCGGCTCAGGACTGCAAGGGGAGAGAGGTCAAGATCTGGACGCTCGTGCTTCCAGGCCGCTATGAGGCGGTCTACTTCATCTCGATTGTTCTGCATAAGAAATGAGTTTAGTGGTCGCGAGCACTACCGAATATAAGGGAGAATATAGGTTCCGCCATTGTGTAGTGGCTAGCACATGGGCCTTTGAAGCCCAGGGTCCAGGATCGATACCTGGTGGCGGAGCCACCGTTTCAATCTCAGCCTGAGCAAGTAGACTGCACACATGAGCCTAGAAACAGTAGTGATTCTCGCTGCTGGAGAAGGCACTCGTATGAAGTCGAGTACTCCCAAGGTTCTCCATTCAATATCAGGTCGATCACTTGTTGGCCATGTTCTCTCAGCCGTGAGTGCACTCTCTCCTAAGCAGGTGCGCGTAGTTGTTGGTGCAGGCCGTGAACAAGTTGAGGCACATCTATCTGAGATAGCACCACATGTCACAACAGTCTTTCAAGAAAAGCGCGGCGGTACAGGACATGCAACGCAGCTCGCACTCGATGGCCTCAAGGCAAGCGGAACGATTCTTGTACTCGCAGGCGATACTCCGATGCTGACGGGATCATCTCTCTCTGAACTTCTTAACGCACATCATGCAGGTGGCTTCACGGCATCTGTCCTCACAGCAGAGCATCCAGACCCAACAGGATATGGGCGCATCATTCGCACTGATGATGACTCACTTCTACGTATCGTGGAAGAGCGCGATGCCGATGAAATCCAGCGCGACATTCTAGAAGTGAACTCTGGTGTGTATGCATTTGATGCAGTCAAGCTTGCAGGTGCTATCGGAAAGCTGAAAAACGATAATTCACAGGGCGAGCTCTATCTGACCGATGTCATTGAAATCCTTCGCAATGAAGGTGGCAAAATTGCAGCAGTACTGATCGATGACTTCATCGAAATCCTAGGCGTCAATGACCGTGTGCAGCTTGCAGAATCAGCAGCACTCTTGCGCGATCGCATTAATGAAGATCTGATGCGCGATGGTGTGACCATTGTGGATCCGCTGAGCACGTGGGTTGATGCAACTGCAAGCGTTGCAAGTGATGTAGTTCTTATGCCAGGTACTGCTATTAGCGGGACAACGACAGTGGCTGCGGGCGCTGTCATTGGTCCGCGCACAACACTTGTTGATTGCACAGTGGGCACAGGCGCTCGCGTCATTGAATCTCGTTGCACAGAAGCCATCATTGGTGAAGGTGCAAGCGTTGGTCCCTATACATTCTTACGACCTGGAACAAAGTTGCTTCCTCATTCAAAGGTCGGCGCATATGTGGAGATGAAGAATGCGACTTTGGGCGAAGGCTCTAAAGTTCCACATCTTTCCTATGTGGGAGATGCTGTTATTGGTGAAGGCAGCAATATTGGCGCTGCAACGATTTTTGTTAACTATGACGGCGTTGAAAAGCATTACACCGTCGTGGGCGATCACGTTCGAATCGGTAGCGATTCGATGTTAGTTGCCCCGGTCACAATCGGAGATGGCGCATATACAGCCGCCGGTTCTGTGATTACAGAAGATGTTCCGCCCGGTGCAATTGGTGTCGGTAGGGCAAAGCAGCGAAATGTAATAGGTTGGGTTCTGCGTAAGCGAGCCGGCAGTAAATCTGCTGAGGCTGCAATGCGCCACAGCAACGACGAGCAGAAGGGCTAACTTCCTTGAGCGAGATCCGTTTATCCTCAGAGAAAAAACTTCGTCTTTTTTCAGGCCGCGGATTCCCAGAGTTATCTGAACAAGTTGCTACCGAGCTAGGCATCCCGCTCACACCAACATCTGCATATGACTTTGCTAATGGCGAAATCTTTGTTCGCTTTGAAGAATCTGTTCGTGGCTGCGATGCATTTGTGATTCAGTCACACTCAACTCCTATCAATAAGCAAATCATGGAACAACTGATCATGATTGATGCTCTCAAGCGCGCATCTGCAAAGCGCATCACAGTTGTTGCACCGTTCTATGGTTACGCACGTCAGGATAAGAAGAGCCGTGGTCGCGAACCGATTACTGCGCGCCTTATGGCTGATCTCTTCAAGGCAGCTGGTGCTGATCGACTTATGGTTGTCGATCTTCACACTTCACAGATTCAAGGATTCTTCGACGGTCCCGTCGATCACTTGTTCGCACTTCCGATGCTTGCAAATTATGTTGGCAGCAAGGTCGATCGTTCAAAGCTCACCATCGTCTCCCCTGACTCAGGTCGCGTTCGCGTTGCAGAGCGTTGGTCGGAACTTCTCGGTGGTTGCCCGATTGCATTTATCCATAAGACTCGCGACCCACTTGTTCCTAACGAAGCAGTGGTTGGAAAAGTAGTTGGAGATGTTGAAGGTCGCACATGTGTAGTTATCGATGACATGATCGACACAGCAGGAACAATTACCAAGGCAGTCGATGCACTCTTCGAAGGTGGCGCAAAAGATGTCATCGTCGCTGCAACACACGCGGTCTTCTCTGGCCCTGCAGTCGAGCGCCTCAGAGATTCACGCGCTGTAGAGGTCGTTGTTACTGACTCGCTTCCTCTGTCTGAGGATCAGAAATTCGACAAGCTGACCGTTCTCTCCATCGCCCCCCTCTTGGCTCGCGCCATCCGTGAGGTCTTCGAAGATGGCTCAGTAACCAGCCTTTTTGACGGGCATAGCTAACTCACGCTAATCTTCACCTCGTTCCGGCGAGGGTGAAATTTATCCGTGATCGACGGCGTAGGTATCAACTCCTGCTGGAACTTCGCAACACAAAGAGGTTCGATAACAGCTACGAGGGAGTTTTAAAATGGCAGAAGTATCAATCAAGGGAACCACACGTACCGAATTCGGTAAGGGTGCATCACGTCGCGCACGCGTTGCAGGTCTAGTTCCTGCTGTCATCTATGGACACGGTGAGAAGCCTGTTCACATCACTCTTCCAGCTCGCGAACTTGGCGTTGCTCTTAAAGAGTCAAACGTTCTTCTTAATATTGATATTGATGGAAAGGCTGAACTGACACTTCCAAAGTCAATCGTTCGCCACCCACTCAAGCAGATTCTTGAGCACATCGACCTCGTACTTGTTCGTCGCGGTGAGAAGGTTGTTGTTTCAGTTCCTGTTCACCTTGAAGGTAAGCATGATCCAGACGGCATCCTTGAGACTCAGCACAACTCAATCGAAGTTGAGGCAGAGGCAACAGCAATTCCTAAGTTCCTCACACTTGATATCGAAGGAATGGTTGCTGGAACTTCAAAGCATGCTTCAGATGTTGTTCTTCCTGCAGGCACGATTCTTATCAGCCCAGCGAACACAATCATCGTTCACCTCTCAGAGCGCTCAACAGTTGTTGAAGAAGTTGCTGTTGTGGCACCTGCTGCAGATGCAGCTGCTGCGGCACCTGCTGCAGATGCAGAGAAGAAGGACTAACAACCCTTACGATTTCACATATGACGTGGTTGGTAGTGGGTCTCGGTAATCCCGGGGATGAATACGCTGCCAC
>Ga0315905_10001446_pt1 | contig 25497 bp, 14 predicted proteins | sample LakEriMetagenome_5_FD_203522 | JGI IMG/M metagenome (GOLD analysis project Ga0315905, IMG submission 203522) | Freshwater fungal communities from buoy surface, Lake Erie, Ohio, United States - Buoy 4 MA121 | ecosystem: Environmental > Aquatic > Freshwater > Lake | place: USA: Lake Erie, Ohio...
CCAGACTTCTCCTGAGCCGGAAGCCAGGGGGCGGACACAACCATTACGAGGAGAGGAATCAGGCGGCACAATTTCATGCGGTGAAGATCAGAAAGTTCGATTTTGACCGTTTGTATCATGCCGCTCCGTTTCCGGCAAGCCTCCCGGCGGAGCGCCCCGGCCCTCCCGGAGGCCAGGTGAGCCGCTCAGTAAAGTGTTAGTAAAATTCGTGAAATGCGGTAGTCACTGGAAGGCTGCTGCGTATTTTTAGCAATATTTCCATTACCAGCATGAAAACCAGCCCTGCCGGCCGCATTTTGACTGCGGCATTGGTGTGCGCCACAACGCACTTTTCCCTGCTTAATTCACTGGCTCAGGCCCCCCGGCCTCAGCCCAGAGCGACCGCCCCACAACCCGCCCAGTCCGCCGGAGCCGTCATCCAGGCGCAGGGTGTGCAACTCGGAGGCGGGAAGGATGTCGAGATCACATTCTCCGCGCCAATGGTGCCGGACAGCATCCAGGGCAAAATCGTGCCCGCGGCCGGGATCCTCGACATCAAGCCGGCGCTCGAGGCGGAACTGATCTGGCAAAGCAGCCGCAGCGCCAGTCTCAAAGTAAATGGCCTCATCCCGCTCGGCAGCGCCTACACCATCGCTCTACGCCGCGACCTCAAGGACGCCTCCGGGAAACCGGTGGTGCCCGGTCCGGCGGCGGTTGTGAATGGCCCGGCTTTTGACATCGAACGGCACGCGCCGCGCTGGTTTTCCACCAGTGGAGCCGATGCCCGCCGGCCGGTCATTCAGTTGTTCTGCAATGACGAAGTGTCCGCCGCCGCCATCGCCAAAGCATCCTTCTTCCGCGACAAATCCGGCCGGGTGGTGCCGGCCACAGTGCAGCCTGCCACTGTCGGCGATCTTGGTAAATACCCCCCGGCTTTCGGCCGCTGGAATGACCGCATCACTCCCGCCGGAGAAGACGCCGAGGCCGGCTCCCGCCCTGCCCTTCCAGCTCCGGAATCGCCAGCGCTTTCCGTCGTGAAAGTCACCCCGGCCAGCCTGCTGCCCCCCGGCGAGGACTGGACACTCATCGTTTCCAAAGACCTGCCGAACGCCGCCAACAGCGCCCGCACGGCCAAACAGTATGTCGTCGCCTACGGCACCATCCCCACCATGCAGGTCGCCGGCGTGGAAGCGGAACCAATCCTCGACGCCGAGCGTGAACTCCACGTCACCTTCAATAAGTCCATCGCCGAGCTGAAGCCTGAGGAGTGGGCTGGTTTCATCAGCGTCGAGCCCCAGCCGGAGAAACTCGCGTGGTCCAGTTCCGGCCGCCGGATTACACTGAAAGGCGCCTTCGGGCACGGCACCAAATATAAAGTGCGCGTGCAGCCGGGAGCCCCGGCACTCGACCAAACCACGCTTGGTGGTGCAACGGAGTCGGAAGTCAGCTTTGCCGCACACCAGCCGCACCTTTCGCTGCCCAGCTTTGACGCCGCCCAGTGGCTCAACGGCCGCGGCAAATTCATCTTCGCGACCGCCAACCTCTCCGGCGTGGATGTGAAGGTGAAGCGCATCCCCGCAGACCGCTCCGTCGATGCCCTGCGCGCCTATGCGGTTTACGAAAACGATCCATCCAAGGAGGACAGCTACGAGTTCACCCGCATTCCGTTTGCGGCCGTGTCGGGCAAGACAGTGTGGGAAAAGAACTTCCCAAGCGGTGTGGAACTTGACCAGAGCGAGCGCTACGAGCTGACCTGGGATGAAATCGCCGGCGGCAAACGCACCCCTGGGATGTATTTTGTCAGTGTCGAAGGCAGCCCGAAGGAGGAAGTCGAAAACGGCAAGCGCATGGGCAGTCAGTCGCTCATTCAGCTAACCGACATCGGCCTCGCCTGGAAGTTCTCCGGCAAGACTGCGCTGCTGTTCGCCTTCTCCCACAGCACCGGCCAGCCGCTCCCCAACGTGGATGTCCAGACCTTCACTGATGAAAGCGAACCGGTGAGCACCGCAAAGACCGGAGCCGACGGCACCGTGAGCATCAGCATGGAGAAAACCCGCTGGATCATCGCGCGCCTCGGCGACGACATGCACGGTGTCGCCCTCCACCCGGACATGCCGCAACTGGACATGTGGTCGTTCGACCTGCCCTACACCGAGAGCACGCCGAACAAGGCCTGGAAGGAGATGCTCGTCTTCACTGAGCGCCCGGTCTATCAGCCCGGCGAAACCGTTTTCTTCAAAGCCATCCAGCGCCTCCATGACGCCGACGGCCTCTCCATGCCGCCCGCCGGGGAAGTGGCCAAACTGCATCTCTATGACCCGCAAAACCGCCTCATGCTGGAACGCGAGGTCAAGTTCTCCGAGTCCGGCACGCTCGCCGATGCGGTGAAGATGCCTGCTCAGGGCATCGGCTGGTATCAGTTGAAAATCGCGTTTCCGAAGCCGGCGAAAGTAGGCGCTCCGGCCGTCAGTGAAGAAGAGGGCGATGAAGAGGAATCCGCCGGTGAAATCACCTTCGAGCAGCCGGTGCTCGTGCAGGAATACCAGCCCAATGCGTTCCGCGTGGAGTTCGCCGCGCAGGAAGTCACCCGCGACGGAGACATCGTGCGCGTGCCGGTCAAGGCCGCCTACTTCATGGGCAAGGCGCTGAGTGAAGCGGAGGTCACCTGGACCTCACGCATCGCGCAGGCGGCTTTCGCCCCGGCAAAATGGGATGGATTCCGCTTCTGCAATGCCCGCAGCTATTATGTGTGGGACGGCCAGGAATATCACTCGCTGGATGAAGAGCAGTGGATGTCCCCGCTGCTGACCGGTCAGGGCACCGTGAAGCTCTCCGACAAAGGCGCTGCCGTCATCGAAGCCAAAGCGCCCTCTGCCTTCGGAGTGCCCGGCCCCAAGCGTCTCAGCGTGGAAGCCGAGGTCACAGACATCAATCAGCAGACCATCGCGGCCTCATGGACGCGCATCGAGCATCCCTCGGAATTCTACATCGGTGCCAAGCGCGGCCCGAACGCCGTGCGCGCCGGTGAAGACCTCACCATGGAACTCGCCGCCGTTCAGCCCGATGGCACCCGCGCCGCCGGGCCCGTGCAGGTCACCGCGCTCGTGGAGCACCTCACGTGGAATGCCGTGCGCGTCGAAACCGCCGGCGGCGGCAGCAGCGTACGCAACGACCTCGTCTTCGCCAAAGTCACCGAGCAGGCCGTGACCGTCTCGCCGGATGGCGGTTCATTCACCTTCAAGCCCGGCGCTGCCGGCACTCACAACATCACCTTCACTGCCAAAGACAGCAAAGGCGCGGACGTGCGCACAGTGGTCAGTGTGGACGTCTTTGGTGCCGCGGACATGACGTGGCAGCAGCAGGACGGCGTGAAGATGGACCTCATTCCTGACAAGGATGCCTACACCCCCGGCAGCACGGCCAGGGTCGTCGTCAAGACACCGCTTAAAGGCACCGCCCTCGTCACGGTGGAGCAGAACAAAGTGCTCTGGCAAAAGCTGATGCCACTCGAACCCGGCGGCATCGTGGAGATTCCCGTCGATGAAGCCTGGTCGCCCAATGTGTTCGTGAGCGTCACGCACATCCGCGGCGGCAATGACGACCCGCGCGGCAGCAAGTCCCCGGAATACCGCGTCGGCTTCTGCCAGTTGCGCATCGAGAGTAAGCGCCATGAACTCGCGCTCAACATCGCTCCCGCCAAACCGGAATACCGCCCGGGTGAGATGGTCGATGTCACCGTCAGCGCCGCGGACAGCAGCGGCAAGGCCCTGCCGAATACCGAACTCGCCTTCTGGGCGGTGGATGAAGGCATTCTCTCGCTCATGCCGTGGGAGGTGCCGAATGCCGTCGAGACCTTCCACTACGACCGCAGCCTCTTCGTGACCACCGGGCTCTCGCTCATGACGCTCATGAAGGAGGACCCGAAGGAACTCGACTTCGCCAACAAAGGCTTCGTCATCGGCGGCGGCGGGGAGTCAGATCCCGCGAGTCTCAACATGCGCCGCAACTTCAAGCCGACCGCCTACTGGCACGGCACCCTGAAAACCGGCGACGACGGCAAAGTCAAAGTCTCCTTCCCGGCTCCGGACAACCTCACGGAATTCCGCCTCGTTGCCGTGGGCAACGAAGGCGTGTCCCGCTTTGGCACCACCGAAGGCCGCATCAAAGTGAACAAGCCGCTCATGCTGGAGCCGGCCATGCCGCGCTTCGCCAGTGCCGGCGATCAGATCACGCTCAAGGCCGTGGTGCACAACACCACCGAAAAACCGGCGGAAGTGAAAGTCTCCCTGACAGTGGACGACCACGCCATGCTGCTCAGCGGCCTCAATGGCCAGCCGCTCGACGGCAAGGCGCAAACGCAGACGGTTTCCCTCGCCCCGCAGGGCACGCGCGCCGCATTGTTCACGGTGAAGTTCACTGCCGATGGCCCGGCGGCCTTCCAGTGGAAAGCCGATGGCGGCAGTGCAGAACTCGCGGACGCCGTGGAAAGCAATCTCAGTGTCGGCATTGCCGAACCGCTGCTGCGCGAAGTGCAGTTCCTCTCCCTGACGGATGCCGACAATGGCCGCAACCTGCTCGAAAAGGTCCGCCCGGAAGTGCTCGAAGGTCAGGGCGAAGTCACCATCACGCTCTCGAACAGCCGCCTGCTCGAAGGTGCGGAGGCCGTGCAGCAGTTGCTCCAGTATCCCTACGGCTGCGCCGAGCAGACTATGTCCTCCATGCTGCCGTGGCTCACGCTGCGCGACCTCAAGAAAGCCGTGCCTGCCATCAACCGCCCGGATGAGGAAATCCGCGCCGCCATTCAGAAAGGCGTGGACCGCCTGCTCTCCATGCAGACCCGCGCCGGCGGCATCGCCTACTGGCCCGGCGGCGAAGAACCCTCCGCCTGGGCCAGCGCCCATGCCGCGCTCGGCCTTGTGCTTGCCTCGCGCTCCGGTGCCGATGTGCCGGCGACGCGCGTGGCGTCTCTCCTGAAATGGCTCTCCGGTTCCCTGCGCGATGCCGGTGCCGACACCAATCCCTGGGAACTCACCAACCGCGCCTACGCGGCCTGGGTGCTCGCCTTCGCCGGGAAACCGGAAGCCGGTTATCATGATGTGCTCTTCCGCCAGCGCGATCAGCTCCAGCCCTCCGCCCGTGCCATGCTCGCCCTCGCCATCGCGGAAGCCGGCGGCGTGGCGGACATGGCGAATGCCCTGCTTTCCATGCCGAACGATGCTGCCAACGACTGGTGGCTGGGCCGCGAAAGCACCAGCGCCATCCGCGCCCTCGCTCTGATGAAAATGAAGGATCCCGGTGCGGACGGTGAAATGGGTCGCCTCATGGCCTCCCGCAGCCCGCGCGGCGACTGGCGCAACACCTTCAACAACGCCTGGGTGCTCCTCGCCCTCTCCCGCGAAGCCGCCACCGCTCCTGCCATCCAGGGAGGTCAGCCCTGCGTCTTCACCATGGGCGGCCAGCCGCAGGAAATCGCCCTGCCGGCCGAACCCGCCTCGCAGAGCGTCACCTTCCCGCGCGCCAAAGGCACCAGCCAGCCGGCCCTCACGGCAAAGGTCGCCGCCGGAGCCCGTTACTTCGCCAAAGTGGAAGTCACCGGCCGCGGCAAATCCGGCGAGCAGCCCGGACGCAATGCCGGCTTTGGCATCACCCGCACCTGGCTGCGTGTCGCGCCGGATGGCTCGCTCGCACCGGCCGAGGCCCTCAAGACGGGCGACCTCGTCCTCGTCACGCTCGACCTCGACATCCCCGCCCCGGCCGAGTACCTCGCCATCGACGATCCCCTGCCCTCCACCATGGAAGGCATGAATCCCCACTTCGGCACCATGGTCGCCGGCAACCGTCAGGTCGCTGCGCCATCCTGGGTTTACGATCACTCGGAAATGCGCCGCGACCGCGTCCTGTTCTTCCGCGACGCGTTCGACGGGAAGGGCAAGTTCCAGGTCCAGTATCTCGCCCGCGTCCTTGCCGCAGGCGATGTCATGGCCCCGCCCGCCCGCATCGAGATGATGTATGACCCGTCCCGCTTCGGTCTCTCCCCCGCCCAGCGCCTTCTGACCAAGGGCTCCGGCGAAGAGGACATGGCGGTGAAATAAGCCGCGGCCTCCAGTTCATCACACCCGCATGACCGGGATCGCGCTCACCGCGTGGTCCCGGTCATTTCGTTGATGACCGCATCCATCGCGGCGTCCTCCATGGCGGGCATGGCGTGCGTGAAGGCCGGCGCGGCGTAGTCGCTGCAGCGGCAGTATACGGGATCGTAGTGCAGTTCGAGGATGGAATCGGTAAACGCCTCCCACTGCCCGGCCCGGATGAGTTCCTCCCACCGCAGGAGGGTTCGTCCGCCGCAGGCTTCCTTCAGCACCGGCAGCATCGCCAGCAGCGAGTCCGGGGCTTCAATAAAATGCCGGTAGTCCCCGGCGAGGAACCGCGCCCTCGCCTCGCGCGGCACCTGCAATTTATGCACCGGCGCCCGCATCATCACCTGCCACAGCTCCTCCGGGATCCACAGCCGCCCGAGGCGCTTGCTCTCGCTCTCCACCCATACCGGGCGCGACAGATCAAACCGCTCCATCGCCTGCAGCAGCAGGGACTCGAAGTGCTTTTGCGACGGCTGCGGCCGCCCCGGCTCCATGCCCAGCAGGCTGCCCCGATGGCAACCCAGCGCCTCCAGGTCCAGCACCTGATGCCCCGCTTCCGCCATGCGCCGCAGCAGGCGGCTTTTCCCCGAGCCCGTGAGTCCCGTGAGGATGCGGCACTGCAACTGCGGGGCCACCCGCTTCAGGCCCTCGCGCACCCAAGCGCGGTAGTTTTTATAGCCGCCGCTGATGACGGTAATGTTCCAGCCCACCGCGTGGAGGATGGTGGCCAGCGCCCGCGAACGCTGCCCGCCCCGCCAGCAGTAGAGCAAAAAGCGCGCGTGCTCCGGCCACGGCGCAAAGAAGGATTCCAGATGCCGCGCCGCATTCCGCGCCACCATCGCTGCGCCCAGCCGCCGCGCATCAAACCGCGACACCTGACAATACAGCGTGCCCACCTCCGCCCGCTCCGCATTGTCCAGCACCGGCAGGTTCACCGCTCCGGGGATGTGATTCTCCGCATACTCCGCGGGCGACCGCACATCCACCACCGCCGCGAACGGCTTTTCCTTCAGGCATTCCTCCCACGTCAGGTATCGCATCGTCGTTTCCCGCTCAGACTTCGAATTGCCCCGTGCGCAACAGCACCAGCGTGCACGCCTCCTGCCAGGGGATGCCCGCGGCATCCAGCGCCGCCTGCAGTTCCGGGCTCTCCGTCCCGGGATTGAAGATCACCCGCCCCGGCCCGGCCTGGACAATTTCCGGCGCCATCGCCGGGAGCCGCGCCGCCCCGATGTAGAGCGTCAGCGTATCCACCGGCGGGAGCGCCGCTACAGACGCCACCACCGGCAATCCCGCGATCTCCCGCAGCGCCGGATGCACCGGCAGCACCCGGTAGCCGTGCGCCTGCAGCAGCAGCACAGCCTGATGGGAATACCGCTCCGGATTCTCCGAAGCCCCCAGCACAGCAACAGTATGGTCTTTCATCACCACAACCCTGCGCCCCTCCCGCCACTTTGCATCCGCAGAATATCCGGCCGTGCCCGGCTCCACTGCCGGACCGGCATTCCCAGTGGAAAGGTAGGGTCCGGGGGTGCGGATTTCGGATTTCCCGGGTAAAACAGGCCGCAAACCGGGCATAAGCGGCATTTTAGGGCACGGACGAACCATCCGTCGGCGCCGACGGGCCGTCCGTCCGTGCGGGTTTCAGGGGCAGTTTCGGGGTGAACGGAATGGAGACAGGGGGCTGGATGCGGCAGCGAGCGCGCTTGGCAAGCTGCGGCGGACGCACTAGAGGCGGCGGCATGAATATCTCTGTGCGATCGCTTTCCCTCGTTGTCTCTGTGGTTCTTGCTGCGGGCAGTGCCCGGGGGGATTTGGCCAGTTACATCGCGAAGCCGGAGCCGGCCTGCACGTGGTCCGAGGTGTCGCGCACGGCGCAGGGTGGCTGTGAAATCCGGGTGCTGAAACTGGTGAGCCAGGAGTGGCAGGGCATCCGGTGGGAGCATGATGTGGTGGTATTCCGCCCGGTGGATGTGGCGCCTTCCGGAAAACTCTTTCTGATCAACAATGGAGGCAAAGCGCGGGAGAAGGACTACGGCTACGGCGCGATGCTGGCGAACCAGATCAAAGCCCCCTGCGCCTTCCTCATGGGCATTCCCAACCAGCCGCTTTTCGACGGAAAGAAGGAGGATGCGCTCATCGCCGAGACCTTTGTGCGCTATCTGGACACGAACGATCCGTCCTGGCCGCTGCTGTTTCCCATGACGAAGAGTCTGGTGAAGTGCATGGACGCGCTGCAGGATACTTTCCGGCGCGAATGGAAGGATGAGATCAAGGGATTCATCGTGAGCGGGGCCTCCAAACGCGGCTGGACGACGTGGCTGACGGCCTCGGTGGATCCGCGGGTCTGTGCCATCGCGCCCATGGTGATCGATACACTGAACATTCCGGCGCAGCTGCCGCATCAGCTGAAGCTGTATGGCGAGTTGAGCGCGAGCATTCGCGACTACACCGAGCGCGGGCTGGTGCCGATGAAGAACACGGCTGAAGAGAAGCGCCTCTGGACGTGGGTGGACCCGTTCACCTACAAGGCAAAGTTCACGCTGCCGAAGCTGGTAGTGCTGGGCACGAACGATCCCTACTGGAGCACCGATGCGCTGAATCTCTACTGGGACGGGCTGCCGGCACAGAAGTGGATCTCCTATACGCCGAACGCCGGGCACAACCTCGTGGCCACCACCGGCGAGAACAAAGGCCCGTGGCGGGCGATGGGGAACGTGGCGGCCTTTGTGCGGCACCAAATTTCCGGGCAGCCGATCCCGGAGGTGAACTGGAAGCACGACGGCACAAAGGACACGACGCTGCGCCTCACGGTGACAGCGAAGCCTGCGCCTTCCAAAATCCAGCTGTGGCAGACGGTGCACAGCGACACCGATTTCCGCACGGCAGTGTGGAAATCGCGCGACGTGCCCGTGACCGGAAGCGGCGCGGACATTGCCGTGGAAGTCCCCCCCGGGAGCTGCACTGCCTATTTTGCCGACGCCGCCTACGAAATCGACGGCATCGCCTACACACTCTGCACGCAGATACGGGTGGTGAAAGTAAAATAACCAGTGAACGCCGGGCGCCGCCGCGTATCTGATACACCATGCGCGCCTCTCAACCCGGGAAAGCCGGACCTTGCGTGGCACGCAGGCTGCATTAATTTAGTCCAACAGCGCCCGCCATGTCTCTCCTCCGCCTCCCCCTCCTCCTGCTAACCGCCCTTACTTTGGCCGTCCACCCGCTCCGCGCGGAGACGATAGAGGAACTGAAGGCGAGGGAAAGCAAAGTGCGGTCTGTGGCTCAGAAAGTGATGAACAGCGTGGTGTCCATTACCTCCGCCGATGCCAAAAAGCCAGGCTCCGGCAGCGGCGTCATCGTGCAAAAGGACGGGCTCATTCTGACGGCCGCTCACGTCACGGAAGCCACCGGCACCGACCTCATCATCATCTTCCCGGACGGGAAACGCGTGAAGGGAGTGGCCCTCGGCTCCAACCGCGGCACCGATGCCGGCATGGCCAAAATCACCGACCCGGGCGACTGGCCGGCGGTGAAAATGGGCAGTTCCGACAAAATGCGGCTGGGGGACTGGTGCGTCGCGATGGGGCACCCCGGGGGATTCAGTGTGGAGCGCCGCCCACCCGTGCGCGCCGGCCGCATTTGGCGCCGTGACCTGGATGGCGCGATCTTCAGCAGCTGCCCGCTGATTGGCGGCGACAGCGGCGGCCCGCTTTTCGATCTGGAGGGCCGCGTCATCGGGATCAACAGCTCTATCCACGGCAATGTGGACATGAACCGCCACGTGGCGATCGACACTCTCCGCGACGACTGGGACCGCATGTTGAAGGAAAAGGCCTGGGGCCGCCAGGGATTCAGCAGTGACTCTTCGCGGCCACGTATTGGCGCGATCTTTGACCGTGAAAGTCAGGAGGGTGTGAAGGTGGAGGAAGTGCCCGACGGCACGCCCGCGAACAGAGCCGGCGTCAAAGCCGGCGATGTGCTCGTAAAGTTCGACGGCACGGACGTCGCCACGTTCCACCACATGCAGCGGCTCATCGGCAAGAAGAAGCCGGGCGATAAAGTGAAGCTCGCCCTGCGCCGCAGCGCGGAATCCATCGAATGCGAACTCGAACTCGCCTCGCCGCCCTCCCTGGCCCGCCAGCGCCGCAATGCGGACGACGGGAATTCCGACGATGACGACAACGAGCGCGATAGCGGCCCGCCCGAGCCGAAGATTCCAGACGACTCCGGCCCGCGCATCTGGCTGGGTGCGGAGTTCGAGGACACCGCAGGCAAAGGAGCCCGCATCGCCGCTGTGAAGGAAAACAGTCCCGCCGCCAAGGCCGGTCTCGTCGCTGGCGACATCATTCTCCGCCTCAACGACAAGGAGGTCGATGGCCCCACGCCGGCCGCCGACATCATCCGTCCGCTCAAAGCCGGCGACAAACTCGCCATCAAAGCCCGTCGCGGCGAAACGGAACTCTCCGTCGAAGCCACTCTCGAACCCCGGCCGTAATCCTCATTCATTTCACCCAGGCACGTCATGAAAACCCGCTCATCACTCCTCGCTGCCGGACTCATCCTGAGTTTCCCGATTTCCCCTGCCCTCCTCCTGGCGCAGGACAAGCCAACCGAAGCCCCCAAGGCCAAACAGCCCGCCGAACCCAAAAAGGAAGAGGCCAAACCGGAGGCTCCCAAAGAAGAGGCTCCAAAGGCGGAAGAGAAGAAGCCCGAAGAAAAGAAGGCCGATGCTCCCGCAGAGGAAAAGAAGGAGGAGCCCAAAAAAGATCAGAATGCCCAGGAGAAGTTCAGCCGCGAGACGCCCGAAATTCTCAAATCGTGGGAACCAGCCCTGGCTGATGTGCGCCGGGCCACGGTGCAGTTGCTGCGGGATGGCAAGCCGGTCGCCTTCGGGTGTGCCGTGCACGAGAATGGCTATATCATTTCCAAGGCCAGCGAACTCGAAGACAAGAAAGGTGCCTTCCTCCCCAACATCGAAGTGCGCTTCCCCGAGGGGCTTCGCCTCCCGGTTAAGCTAACTGATGTGCACCGTCCCTACGATCTCGCGCTGCTCAAAGTCGAGGCCCGCGGGCTGCGCCCCATGCCGTGGAATGAGGAAGCCAAACCCGAACCCGGCACCTTCCTCGCCGCCGCCACACCCGAGCGTCTGCCCGTGGCTGCCGGCGTCCTCAGCGTCAATCCGCGCAGTCTGGATGACTCCCAAAAAGGCTGGCTGGGCGTGGGGCTTGATTCCGGCGACGGCGGCGTGAAGATCACAACCGTCGCCCCCGGCAGCCCTGCCGCCAAAGCAGGCATCGTGTCGGATGACATCATCAAATCCATCAACGGCAAGCCGGTGGCGAATGTCGAAGAGTTCATCGGCACCATCACCGCTGTCCGGCCCTATCAAACAGTGAAACTCCTCGTGAAGCGGGAGAAGGGTGACCGCGAACTGGACGCCATTCTCGCTCCGCGGCCGCAGGGCCTGGGCAGTCTGGCCGAGGATCCCCGCAACATGATGAGCGGCCCGCTAAGCAAGAACCGCCGCGGTTATCCCGACGCCTTCCAGCACGATATGTCGCTGGAGCCGAATGAAATCGGCGGTCCAGTCGTGGACCTCGAAGGCCGGGTCGTCGGCATGAATATCGCCCGCTCGGGACGCATCGAATGCTTCGCTATTCCGTCGAAGGCGCTGAAGAACGTGCTCACCACGGTGGGCGAAGGCAAATTCAATCACCCGGAACTCGACTCGCTCCGCGAAGAGCGAAAGAACGCGGAAGCCTCGCTGGAACGTCTCAAGAAGGACCTCGAACAGCTGAGCCAGCGAATTAAAGACGCCGAGGCTCCCGCCGGCAAGTAATGCCGGAGCTGGACGCGATCATTCTCGGCCACGGACTCGCCGGAGCCACACTTGCGTGGCATCTCCGCTGGCGCGGCTGGAAAGTGCTGGTCATCGACCGCGATGAGCCCGCGACTTCCTCCAAAGTCGCCGCCGGAATCGTCACGCCGATCAGTGGCCGGCGCGTGGCGCGCAGCTGGCGGGTGGATGAATTCATTCCCGTGGCACGCAAGTTCTATCACCGGGCCGCCGCGGTGCTGGGCGTGACACATTACCGCGAACAGCCCTACGTCCGACTGCTGCAAACCGCCGATGAACAGCGCCGCTGGGAGGAAAAGCGTCACGACCCAGCCTTCCAGCAGTTGCTGACTGCAGACCAGCCCGCTCCGCTGGTGAATCCTGCGCTCTTCCAGGCTCCGGATGCGGGGTTTTCCATGCAGAGCGCATGGCTGGACGTGCGTGCATGGCTCGCGGCTTCGCAGCAGCACCTGAAGGCTGAAGGTGCCTGGCGCACCGCATCGGCCGCCACAGACGCCGTCCAGCCCCGGCCGGACGGCGTGACGCTGTTTGTGCCTGAACCACTGCACGCCCGGCACCTGATTTTTTGTCAGGGATTCGAGGACGCCCACAACCCGTGGTTTCCCTGGCTGCGCTGGAAGAGTGCCAAAGGCGAAATCCTGAACCTGCATGCACCGCAACTGACCGAAGACCGCATCATCAACTGCGGCGGCTGGCTGCTTCCCACCGGTGGCGGTCACTTCCGCACCGGTTCCACCTATGTCTGGGACGACTTCACTTCCATTCCCACACCCGCCGCCCGGGTTGAGCTGGAATGCCGGATGCAACGGCTGCTGCGCGTTCCATTTTCCATCACCGGTCACGAAGCGGCGGTCCGCCCTATCATCAACGAGAGCAAAGCGGTGATCGGACTGCATCCCGTACAGAGACGGCTGGGCATCTTCAACGGGCTGGGCTCCAAGGGCGTGCTGCACGCGCCGTGGTTCGCGGCGCAGCTGGCCGCACTGCTCGTTGACGGCACGCCACCGGAGTATGATGTGGACTTGTGCCGCAATCACTAGACTCTGCGGCCCACTTGCCCCTTTCACCATGCTCCGCGCCGTCGAATTCTCCCACCAGCTGCTCCGTGAACGCCTGTTCCCTGGCGATATGGCCATTGATGCCACGGCCGGAAATGGCCACGATACGCACTTTCTCGCGCAGCTCACCGGCCCGGACGGCATGGTCTTCGCCTTCGATGTGCAGGGCGAGGCCATCAATGCCACCCGCACACTGCTCGAACGCTGGGGCGTACCGCCGGACTCCTGGCAACTCATCCACGCCGGGCACGAAACGATGCGCGAGGCCATCCCGGAACGCTGGCATGGACAGGCCGGCGCGGTGCTTTTCAATCTTGGCTACCTGCCCGGCAGTGACAAGACGGTGACCACCACCGCACCGACGACGGTCGCGGCCATCCGGGCCGGGCTGGATCTGCTGCGGCCCGGCGGCATTCTCGTCGCGGTGCTCTACACCGGGCATCCCGGCGGCAGCGAAGAGGCTCAGGCCGTGATGGATTGCGCCGCGGGTCTTTCCACCCGCGAATATCACGCGATCGAATACCGCACCGTCAATGCCCGCACCGCTCCGCCATCTGTGCTGGCGATTGAGAAGCTGAGTGCCGGCTGGGAACCGGAATACATCATTTGATCAGCTGCGGCCGGACAAAGCCGGAAGCTTCAAGACAAACGCCGCCCCCTGATTCCAGCTGCGGTCGATTTCCAGCGAGCCGCCGAGTTCCGCGGCGAGCCGCCGGCACAGGGCGAGGCCCAGCCCGACCCCCGGTGCCGAATGCGCCGCGGCCTGCGCGCTCTTGTGGAACGGGCGGAAGACAGCCTCCTGCTCACTGCGTGGAATGCCGGGGCCGAAATCCCTAACAGTGAAACACACGCGGCGGCGTTCAGCGCGAACCACCAGTTCCACCCTGCCCGGCGCCCCATCCCGCCGCCCGTATTTGCAGGCATTGTCCACCAGATTGCAGAGAATCTGCTCCAGCGCGCCCGCATCTGTGCGCAGCATCTGTGAGGCCACACCCTCTGTGACTTCCGAAGCAAAATCCATCCCGGCGAGCAGCGCGCGCTGATTGAGCCGGGGTTCGATGCGGCCCAGCAGACTGCCCACACTCATTTCGGCCCGGGACACCGGCCCCCGGCCGCGCTCAATGCGGGAGTAGGACAGGACATTCTCCACGAGGTGCCCAAGCCGGTCGGCTTCACCCGTTAGGGTTTCCAGATACTGCCGGCGCTTCGTTTCCTCCTTCACCATGCCATCGGCGAGCATTTCGGAGTAGAGTTTGAATGTCGCCAGCGGGGTGCGGAGTTCATGCGTGACACTGGAAACAAAGGACGCGCGGCGTTCGCTCAAGGCCATCATTCCCCGCAGCACGAGAGCCACGGCAGCCATCGCCAGCAGCACACAGGCACACGCCACGCTCAGGGAAACCTTCAGCGGAGTCCAGAATGGCTGCGCGGCAAAGGCCACCGGCCCGGGAATCAACTGCACGGGCAGCGAGGCGAGGCGGTGAGGGATCGAACTGGAGCCATTAGTCACAGGCTTCACCTCAGCCACCGGGAAGCGGTCGCGCACCGCAGCGAGCAGTTCCCCGCGAATTTCCGGCCAGTCCAGCCATGCCCCCTGAATCCATTCCTGCCCGCCCTGCGCCACCTTGCGCGTCAGCAGCAGGGCATCGCCGAGCCAGAATGGCCTGAACTCGCTGATGGCCACCGGAGGAACCGGTGCCTGGGAGACTACCGCATTGGGTGCCTGCGACCCGAAATCAATGGACTTCGCCATGCTCTTCGGAGCCATCTTGCTGTTAAAACCCCCGATGTTCTTCGCGGTCGCACTGCGCTTCACCGCCACCTTTTCCACTGCGGCATCGACGGTCACAGCACGCGCCTGCGCCTCCATCGCACTGATGTCCATCTGCTGCTTCTGCGCCAACTCCGGCTTCCAGTTCACAGACTGCTGCGCAATCGGTGACGTATTGACCAACTCTTTGCTGACAGTCTGCACGGCCGTGTCCGGCTGCTGGCGGGGTTCTTCGGCTTTCCACTCATTGGCACTCCATACCAGCAAGCGGTTCCCCGTCAGCGCCTGAGGAGGAGTGAGTATGGTCCCCAGGGCCTGCTGCCGCGACGCCGGACGGGCGCTGTCGAGCAGTGCCTCCAACTCCTTCAGCCGCGAAGCTGCTGTTGTTAGTTCGGCATCGCCAGGAATGCCGATGGTCTGACACATGGCGAGATACGGCCCCTGCGGGACCTGCGGCGAACTCAAACGCCCGCTGGCATCCATCTCAAAGTGCAACCGCACCTGGTCGGCGGGTTCATGGAGCAGTGGCGAGAGGGCCATGAAATTCCCGGCGGGCACCGTCGCGTAGGTCTTGTTGTCCAGCAGCGTCTCCGGAGCCGCGAAGGGACGGAACTGCTCCACCGGTCTGGCGCTTTCTTCGATGACGAGCGTGGCCGCGATGCTCTCCATGCGCCACAGGGCCAGCCGGGCCATTTCCTGCAGCGAGGCCTCCTCGGCCATTTCATTCTGGCGCCGCTCCATCCCCAGCATGGAATGCGTCAGCCACGCCATCGCTCCGCCGAGCAGGGCAAGGCAGGCGGCGGCCACACACCATGTTAGTTTGGGCCTCATGCGCGCGCGGTCTCCGGTTTGGTGCGGAACATGTAGCCCTTGCCGCGCACGGTCAGCACGACCTGAGGATCGGTGGGGTCGTCACGCAGTTTGGCACGCAGATTGGCCACATGCATGTCGATGGTGCGCGTGGCCCCGGCGCTGAACGAGAGGCGCCAGACCCGTGTGAGGATTTCCTCCCGGGAAATGGCGCGCCCGGCATTCGACGCGAGATACTGCAACACCGCCATCTCACGCTGGGACAGCTCTTCTCGGCTGCCGTCGGCATGGCGCACTTCACACCGGGCCAGATCCGCCTCCCCTCCAGGGAACGCGATGAGATTCACCTCCGCGGGCCGCTCCGGCGAACGCCGCAGCACAGCATTCACCCGCGCCAGCAGTTCCCGGGCACCGAAGGGCTTTACCATGTAGTCATCTGCTCCAAGATTCAGCCCCTTCACCCGGTTCGCCTCCTGCCCCATGGCGCTGAGGATGATCACCGGAGTCACGGGCCGCTGCTCCCGGAGGGCTTTCAGAATGGTGAATCCATCCACCTGCGGGAGCACAAGGTCGAGCAGCAGCAGATCGAAACTGGCGCGCAGCGCTGTCTCCAGTCCATCGCGGCCATTGGCAGCGGAAAGCGTTTCGTAGCCGGCCGCAGTCAGGGCGTCGATGACACCGGTGCGGATGGAGCTGTCATCTTCAATAACGAGAATTATGGGCATGGTCGCAGGAACGTATGGCCGGGCAGCATAGCAGATGGCACGCAACCGGCACCCAATTTAATGACGCCGCACGGGACTGGACTGCTGGAATGCCCATGCCTCAACCTGCCGCATTCTGCGACGCCGACTGTAAACCCCATGTAAAGCAGGGCGCGGCTATGGCAGCAAATCCGGACGGTTCTCCCGGGTGCGGCGCAGTCCCTCCTCCGTCTTCCATTTCGCAATGCGGGCGTGATGGCCGCTCAGCAGAATGGGCGGGACTTTCATACCGCGGAAATCCACTGGCCGGGTGTAACAGGGCGCTTCAATCAATCCCTCCGAAAACGAATCCTCGACAGCCGAGCGCTCATCACCAAGCGCACCAGGGAGCAGTCGCACGATGGCATCGGCGAAGATATTGGCTGCGATGGCACCGTTCGTGAGGATGAAATCTCCTATCGAAATCTCGTCCTGCACCAGCGCCTCCACGACACGGTGATCAATGCCTTCATAGTGACCACACAGCACAATGAGGTGCGCATACCCGGTGAAGGACTGCACCACTGCCTGGTCCAGCCGCCGGCCCTGCGGGGTCATGAGAACCACCCTCGATTCCTCCGTGCGCAGCGCCTCCACTGCGGCAAAGAGCGGCTCGCAGCGCATCACCATGCCCTGCCCGCCGCCGTAGGGCTCATCATCCACCCGGCGGTGCTTGTCGGTGCTCCACTGCCGCAAATCGTGGACCGCCAGCTGGAGGATTCCCTTTTCCTGAGCCCGGCCCATGATGCTGCTGCCCAGCGGGCCGAGGCACATTTCCGGAAAGATGGTGACGATGTCGATTTTCATTTTTGCTGACGCGCTTCACTGAGCCGCCGCCCGGTTTCCCTGACAAGCGCAAGCCACTCGCTTTCCCGCCCTCTGTCAGCCTCTGCTTCCGCATAACGGTGCTGATAGTGATAGGAGATCATATCCTCAAACTCCCTGCCGGCCACTCCACGGGACAACAGGAAGTCAAGATACTCGCGGGGCGTGGCACCTGCGGCGCGTGGATAGCCAGCTTCACGGAAGACACGAAGAAACTCAGCGAAGTAGGCCGGCTGCGATTCGTCGGCTGTTAGGGCGTCCCGATTTTTTCCCTCAGGGCGCGCTGTGAGCAGCCAGCGGACCAGCAGGACTGCGGCGCCGATCACGGCGAGCCATTTCAGGCCCATGAGAATGCGACCCGGCCCATCTGCAGCCGTGAACTCCTCCACCACCCCGTTCCACCACTGGCTCAGGTTGAAGGAAAACGTTTCAGGAGCAGCGGCCGGCGCCTCGGGCGGGGGCTCCGGCTTCATGTCTTCATAGGCGTCCTCTTTCAGTGAAGAGCCGGACTGAGGGCGCTCCTCGTCGAGCTGTCCGATGTTCTGCGGCGGCGTGAAGTCACAAATGGTCCAGCCGTGACCTTCGACATAAATCTCCGTCCACGCGTGCGCCGCATTGTCAGTAAACTCCCACACTCCTGTCCCGCTGTCGTGGCGTTCCCCGGCGTATCCGTAGGCGATGCGGGTGGGAATCCCCGCGACCCGCAGCAGCGCACAGGCGGCGGTGGCGTAGAAATCGCAAAAGCCAGCCCGCTCTCCAGTGAGGAAATTGTCGAGCGGCGTGAGCCGTGGATCGCCCTCCACTTTGGTGCTGTAGCGGACATTTTCCTGCATCCACTGGCGGATCCCATCAATGTGGGCCGCGAGGTTTGGCTTGTTGTCAGGCCGCAGGAGCGGGTCCTGATTCACCATGCCCAGCATCACGGGACTGAGCCCACTGCGGGTGTGGGAGCCAAGACTTGTTTTCCCGGCTTTCAACCTCTCCCGGCCCGGCAACCGGTCCCAATTCACAGGAGTGGAAATCGCCTCATAGCGAATATTGCCCGTGACCTGCTGCTGGTAAAGCTCCCCCGGCTGACTGAAGACCCGAGGAAACCGGTAGGCGCTCACCCCCTGCAGTGCCGGCAGGGAATACCCATCCGCCTGGTTCAGATAAATGGTATGCGCAATGGCCGCCGGTCCGGATTGCCTGACGGCCGTCAACCCGTCCGCAGCCCCGTCGTCAGCGTCCTCTATCCAGCGCCCACCCTTGACCGAAGACGTCCACGCACCGTCCTGCCAGTCGTCAAACGTATGGCTGCGCACATAAACCGTGCCGGAGGCAGCCAGCGCAGCCGCCAGTTCTTTCGTGGCCGGTTTCAAATACAGGGCGACAGCCCCGGTGGACACGATATCCGATTCCCGGGGCAACTCGTGGCGTCCCGTCATGGCAGAGGCATCCATGCCGGGCCGGTTGGCCTTGCCCTGCCCTGCCTCGTCCTGCGGTGGCGGCGGCGGACGCGGCGGCGCACTCTCCGGAGACTCCACCTTCATGCGCCATCGCGGCGAGACTTCACACAATTTCTCCGCTGCCGCCGGGAGCGCGAAAGAGAACAGCGCCGCGATCATGCCGAGAACACCGCCCAGCATGAGGAGTCGCCTCAGCAAAACACCGCGCAGCGTACCGGCAGGAGCAGCCCCGGGCTTCAGGCGCGTCACCCTGGCAAGATCCCAGGCCGGCAGCGCAAGGATCAGCACCAGTACCGCCAGCGGCGCGGTGATCCATACCGGCACCTGCGGCTCAGCACCGCGCAGCAGCACAAAAACGAGGCCCATGGCTGAATAGAAAGCCACGGTAAAAACGACCGTACGCATCCTCATATTCTGAGATGCGGGCTCACGGCTCAACGCGATCTCCCAGAAGCTCTGCGTGGCGGCCAGCAGATGCGAGAGTGCCAGAAAGCACAGCAGCGTCGGCACCATGGCCGCCTGATAGTAAATCGGCCCTGCCACAGCGATGAGACCGGCAAAGAGCCCGCGGCAAATCTCTCCCCAGTGAATGCCCAGACGCCACACCGCAGCGTAAAACAGCACGCCACAGGCCGCAGTGGCGAGCAGGAAGGCATTCCCGGAAATCAGCAGTGCCAGCCCGCCTTCGATGGCGAGGAACGTGCAGTAAATAACCAGGGCGGCAGGCATGGTGCGAAATGGGTCAGGCAACAGTGCGGAATCCAATTCCCGGGCGGCGGATGCGCAAATCGGAAACACTCAGGCAGGTGACTTCAAAAGGAAGTTCCGGGAGCAGCGGATCCCACTCTTTCACCGGCACATCGCTGAGGATAAAGACCCGGGTGTGCCGCTCCACACTGCTCAGAGCCCGGAGCATGTTGACCGGATCACGCTCACCATTCCGCCGCGCCGCAGCCAAATGATAGAGCGCGTCCTCAATCTGCACCGGCGTGCTCACCGGCAGCACACGCCAGTCTTCGAACGAAGCCACCAGGTCCATCGGGATGCTGTGATCCCGGCAGTGCATGAGCAGCCCGCAGAGCAGTTCCATGGCACTCTCGAATGCATCGCCGCGCTCCCCCGACTGCCGGCCCGGAAAGATGCTGTGAAACACCACGAAGTACTTCTCCGGCAGCGGCCGGTCGAACTGCCGCACCATAAGACCGCCGCCGCTGCGGGCCGTGCTGGGCCAGTGAATCAGCTTGAGCCGGTCGCCCGGCTGGAAGCTCCGCACGCCGTGAAAGTCCCCCATCCAGTCGCGGTGTGAGCTCTCCGCTTCATCGGTGTCGATCATCGCCGAGTCCGTGGCTTCCTCCAGCGTGCGCGGTGTCACCGGCCTTGGATAAACGACGACCTCAAGTATGGTGCGCAGTTCCTCCCGGCTCCGCCACAGGCCGATGGGAAAGTTGGAAGTGAGTAATGTCCGGACGCGGTGGCTGACACCGCGCCTCAGCAGCCGGGTGGTGAGTGTCCGCACCACGCTGCCGCCACGGCAGCGCACCCAGCGGGCGGTAAGGCCGCGCTCGGCCGGACCAGCGGCACCGTCCTCAGCCTCCACAGCGAAACTATCGAGCCGGGGCTTGTCGTTCACGACCGCAATCGACATGGGAAACAGCTGGCCGGCGAAGCAGGTTTCCGGCAGGGAATGCTCCACGCGCAGCCCCCGGAGGTTACGCCGGGCCAGCGGCCAGGTGACAGGCAGCAGCAGCATGCCCAGCAGTCCCAGCCGTACCGCGTTGGGTTCCGGCATTACAGCCCCCGCAACCGTCACCGCCAGAGAAAGCAGCAACAGTCCGGCCCCGCGCCCGGTGAGGCGCGTGCCGCTTTGCAGCTTGGGGGTCGATCCGGACATGGAATACTACTCAGGCCGGTAACGCCGGCCAGGCATCAGTGCTTAGAACACAGCGGGCGGAAAATCATACCCGAAATCAGCACCGGTCAGTCCATCGCGCGCAGCGAGGCAGAACGCCCGTGCGCGGCGAGCCCTTCAATCTCACTGAACTTCTCAATGATGGGTGCCGAGCGCACCAGTGCCGCACGGCTGAGTTTTACGATACTGGTGCGGCGCTGGAATTGATCGACCGTGAGTCCCGGGAATGACTTCCCGGCCCCTCCTGTGGGCAGCGTGTGCGACGGCCCGGCCAGGAAATCCCCGGCAGCCACCGGACTGTAGTTCCCGACAAAGATGGCTCCCGAAGTGCGAATCTGCGGCAGCAGTTTCTTTTCTTCCTTCGCGCTCACCACCAGACTCAAGTGCTCTGGAGCCCAGGCGTTCGCGATCTCCACCGCCTGCGCGAGGTCTTTGGTCTGAACGAGCCAGCAGCCGGTCTCCAGCGACTTGCGGGCAATATCGGCGCGGGGAAGAATCGTCAGTTGATGATTCACCTGCTGCTGCACGGCTTCCAACAGTGCCGTTGATGGCGTGGCCAGCAGCACCTGACTGTCCTTGCCGTGTTCCGCCTGTGCGAGCAAGTCCGCGGCTACAAAGGCGGGATTCGCCGTTTCGTCCGCGAGCACCATCACCTCGCTGGGGCCAGGAAGGAGATCGATCGCCACGGCACCGAACAGCTGCCGCTTGGCCTCGACCACAAACTTGTTCCCAGGGCCCATGATCTTATCCACCGGCCGGATGGTCTTTGTGCCAAAGGTCAGCGCGGCCACGGCATGAGCACCGCCCACCCGGTAAACTTCCGTAGCCCCCGCGAGACGCAGGGCCGCCAGCATCGCGGCATTCACCTTCCCGTCAGGACCACAGGGCGTGCAGACCACAATCTCCGGGACCCCGGCCGCCTGGGCCAGCGTGACTGTCATGATAACCGTGGAAATGAGGGGCGCGCTGCCGCCCGGCACGTAAATCCCCACACGCTGAAAGGGTTGATAGACCTCGCCGGTCTCTGCCCCCTGCGCATTACGCATTTTCCAGTTCTTCCGCAGGCTGCGCTTCGCAAATGTCAGGACGTTGCGGTGAGCTGCTTTCAGCGCCCGCTTCACTGCGGCCGGCACAGACTGTTCCGCCGCGTCATATTCCGCAGCGGTGACCGCGAGTGTTTTTGCCGTGAGCTTTGCGCCATCGAACTTCGCAGCGAACTCACACAAAGCCGCGTCCCCGCGCTTCTGCACCTCCGCGATAATGCCGCTCACATAGGATTGCAGTTCCGCCGTCGGAATATGGCGGCGGTCCAGCTTGCGAAGAGCGGCACTGAAGGATGGTGATGTATGGGTCAGGACTTTCATGTGAGAGCGAATGGATACGCCTCACAGAGCAGTCGCGGAACAGGAGTGTCGAGGGAGAATTCCGCCAGGCGGACGTGCTTCTGACCAGCTTCGCTGGTTGTCGCCCTGTGTCGCCACCAAAGAAAAGCCCCCACTCCTGCATGGACAGGAGCGGGGGCTGAATCAGTCTGGCAGCGATACGCCTCAGGCCACCCGGCGGCGGCGGCGAGCGAGCGCGATCAAACCTGTGCCTGCCGCGAGCAATGCCGCAGAGGGCTCCGGCACATAGGTCAGCTTGACATCGTTGGCGAGTGAGCCCGCGTCTCCATTACCGAGATAGCTGATGACCCACCAGTCGCCGCCACCCGTCGGGATTTGTCCGCCTTCCGGCAGACCGGCGAAGCTTCCGGTAATGGCGTCGGTGCCGTCGTTCAGCCAGAGATAGACTTCATCGAGATACGAGGGCTGGAACGCATTCACCAGAGACACCGTGAGGGTGCCGTCCAGACTGACTGTCCCGAAGGACTTGATCTGATCATGGAAGGCAAGGCCATTCCCTGCGGTGAGGCTGCCAATTTCGAGGATACTCGTGGAGCCTGCGCTTGTGGTCACGCTGCGTGTGGTGAGAACGCCGGAACTGTTGCCGGGAGAAAGCGTGCCACCGTTGTTCACAATGACATCAGCCACGGTACCAATACCGCTCAGGGTCGCGGTGTTGTTCACGTTGATCTCGGTGCCGTTCAGGAAGCCGTCCACCTCGAGGACACCCGCATTAACGATGGTATCACCTGAGTACTCGGAGTTGCCAGTGAGGCTCCACTTGCCGGTTCCGTTCTTCGTGACCGCCGCCGCCGCATCCCCGCCGCCAAGTATGGATCCGGCGTAAAGGGTGTTGGTGGTGATATTCACTGCCAGGGCGCTGGATGGGCCGAGCAGAGTCCGTCCACCACTGGCAGCACTGAGGTTACGCACCACCTCTGAAGTGTTGAAGCTTTGCAGGTCCATCGTTCCCTGCGCATCAATATTCACATCAGCCGTGTCAGCGATTTGATTGCTGTTGCGCCCCACCACGCTGGCCGGGCCATTGCCGTCAGCGATGTAAAGATTGCCGGAGACGGCGTTTGCACCTGCATTCTTGAACAACACCAGCGAGCCCTGCGAAACCGTGGTATCGCCGCTGTAGGTGTTGTTATGACCAGCGCCCTGAATCTGCATGGTGCCGGCTCCGGTCTTATATATTCCGCCGGCGTTCACCGGTGCGGTGCTGTTGCGAATGACTGTGCTGAGCATGAGGTCAATGCCCGCGCCACCATCGGCCACATCAAACATTCTCACCCCATTGAGTTCAAGGAAGGTATCGGAATCCGTAGAGTTACCGATATTTGAGGGATGGGCCGAGGCGAAGGTGGTCACATCACTGGAGAGGCGTACTGTGCTGGGTCCTGCACCGCTGTTCTGATGAAGGATGGCACCAGTCAGTTCCAGCCCCCCGTTCAGATTGAGGAAAGCCCCGCTGGCACCCTCTGTAAGATGGATACGGCCGAGTTGCGAGATGCGGGCAACTCCGCCAACATTCACAGTATTGTTGTTACCGATAGTGAATCCGGTGCCGCCGCTGCCAATAACGTCATCAGCTCCGCTCACGGTGAGATCTCCAGTAATATTCAAGGTGCTCGCAGCAGGCGTGCCCGTGGAAGGTGCGGTGGCGACATTACCGCCATTGAGTGTAATGGAGTTGACGGTTTCGCTCAGGGCATTGGTATTCAACTGGCCCCAGTTCACCGTGACGTTGCTGGTATCGGCAATCTGATTCGCAGCTGCGAGACGAACCATACCGCCATTGATTTCGAGATCCCCTGTAATGGCGCTGGTTCCGGCTGCTTTGTTGAGCTGGACCTCGAGATTATCGGTCTGTGCCCCCGTGCTTCCAAGGCCGAGCAGCAAGGTCACCTTGCCAGTGTAGGTATTGGCTGCGGTGTCTCCTGCTCCACCGCCAATCTGGAGGACTGATGTCGTATTGTCGGTATTGCCCGAGCTGCCAACATTAAACCCGCTGCCGGTAATGGCCCCGCTTAGCGTAAAGAAGCCTGTCTTGTTGCCGCCGGAACCAGCCTGGAGCATATCGATCGTCGGCGTGCCGGCGAAAGCATGTGTACCAGTGAAGGATGCGTCCATGCTGTCGAAACTGAACAGGCGCAGCGTGTACGGCCCAGGGATATTCAGCGAGCCGAGCGATACGTCGTTGTCCGTTCCGGCAAGCGCCCCGTTGTCGAGTGTGATCTGGGAATTGGCCAGCACATTAACGGTGTGATCCGGCAGCCCGAGGTCAACACCGCTTGAGGCACTGGCCACGTTGAACAGGAGCGTTCCACCTGAGAGATTAATAGTCGATGCTGCGCTTCCGAAACCGCCGGCGTTTGTGGTATTCAGTGTGCCCTGGGTTACGTAAGTGCCTCCGGTATAGGTGTTCACTCCGTTAAGATTCCATCTGCCAGTGCCCGTTTTAACAACTGCAACATTCTGACCGGACGCAGTGTTATTCGCGACAATGGCGGAAATGGTGGATGAGTCGTCTGTGCCTCCAAGGAAGAGTTCGGCCGTGCCGGTGGCGGGCGCGCCCGCACCCGCAGTCAGCGTACCGGTCGTTCCGTTAATATTAGTGTCGTGATCCGTGGCCGAAACATCAAGGATGCCACCGCCTTCCATGCGCAGGTTATTCGCCCCCAGATTGATGGTGATGTCCCGGTTGGTGCCTCCGGTTTCAATCTTCATCGCGTCCAGCGCCTGGTTGGCCGTTAGATTCACGGTGACAACAGTGGCATCCGTTCCGTTGGTGCGACGCAGGATGACACTATCATTCCACCCCGTTTCGGCCGTATTATCGGAGTAATTTACAGGGAATGTCGCGGTACTGTTGCCAGGATTGCGCATATCCCTCACACCGAGCGGCGCACCATTGTCGATGGTGGTACCGTCGTACTGGATGAAGTCGATATTGTTATTTCCAACAAGTCCCGGAATCGTTTGCGTGGTATCTGCCTGACCTGGAATCAGGATGCGGGAGGAAACCCGTGCCTGTCCGAATGATGTTGAGCCAACCGTGGTGGAACCGACATCGGAAGTCTGGAATTGCACCACGGAACCCGTCTGACGGGTGAACCCGGTCAGTGTCAGTGCGGTGGCAGTGGTCTCACTGGTGGGGTTAAAGACAACCTGGGTGGTCCCGGAAGCCGCCGTAACTGTCCCCAGCGTCTCCTGCCCGGTAATGCGGAGACGGCCGCCTCCGAGCGTGATCGGAGCCGCGTTAGGCAGGCGGTCCGTGTTAGTCGCCGAGGAACTGTCGAGGCGGAGTTCGCCGCCGCGCAAATCAACGCCGCTGGTGTTTGTCAGGGCACCATTGGCTCCCTGGAGAATAAGGAAGCCATTCTGCACGACAGTAATTCCGCTGTGATTGGAGGGGCCCTCCAGCACGACTGACCCCGTGCCCCTGGCGTCGAGCACGGTGCTTGTACCGCTGTGACTGATGCCGTTGGAGAACAGAACAGCAGTTCCGGAATTCAGCGGTGTATTTGCTTTGAAGGATGCAGTCCCGGCAATTCTGGTAGTATAGCTGT
>Ga0315905_10001448_pt1 | contig 25495 bp, 24 predicted proteins | sample LakEriMetagenome_5_FD_203522 | JGI IMG/M metagenome (GOLD analysis project Ga0315905, IMG submission 203522) | Freshwater fungal communities from buoy surface, Lake Erie, Ohio, United States - Buoy 4 MA121 | ecosystem: Environmental > Aquatic > Freshwater > Lake | place: USA: Lake Erie, Ohio...
TGGACTTCCTGGATATACGCCGCTGGAACTGATCGATCTCGCCTTTGATTCAGGATTTGTAACGATTCGCAACGCAGCACCTTTGGCATATGTACGCACGATGTCCAGTGCTGAAATAGTCTCTTTGGCCTTAGGGCTAGATCTCTTACGTGAGAATACTGAACAACTCGGTGCCGAACACAATGATCGCATCGATAGACTTGCGAAGAAGTTACGAGATCAGATCGGTGTTCACATCTCAATCGCTTCAAGCCCAACTACCGCACATAGATCGATAATTTCGGCATCGATTGCTAGACGTGTTCCGGTTGAGATGACTTACTACTCATCTAGTTCTGATGAAGAGACAAAGCGGATAGTCACTGCCTACGATTTCTTTAGTGAAAATGATGTTGAGTATTTCCAGGGTTACTGTCATAGCTCAAAGGGGATGAGGATGTTCCGGATAGATCGAATAGTCGCTCTCTCCCTCGCGGAATCCTTAGATGTGATTCCGGATGTGCAGATGAAGAAGAATGAGAGTATCCGCGTCGGGGCAACTGTGAGGGCTCTGGATCGTGCGAGTGCTGAGGCCTTTGGCCTCGCCTTCGCCGACCTTCGACTCGGGGGCAGCGTCTCTCTCCAGGCATTCTCACCAGAGTGGCTCATTCGCTCGATTATGGCGTCGGCAGGCTCATTAGTGGTTGAAGAACCGCTGGAAATCACGATAGCGATCCGCCAAAGTATCGACTCAACCATGGCCCTATACGAATAGGGTGCGATAGCCTTAACCATCAGTTGCAGGCGCAACTGCGCCATGAAGGAGAGTCTCGTGTTCCTTAAAGAACCTACCCACATCCTGCTCGTTCTCGTAGTGATCATTCTGCTCTTCGGAGCTAAGCGACTACCTGACTCAGCACGATCTTTAGGCAAGTCTCTGAAGATTTTCAAATCAGAGATGAAGGATATGAAAGACGATAAGAAGCCCGACCAAGACGGTCAAGCTTCAGCGTAACTTTCATGTCGACCACCACAGGCGGTCGTATGCCACTTCTAGAACATTTGCGCGAACTGCGCAAACGTGTAGTTAGAAGTGCAGCAGCGATTTCAATTGCAGCGATTGTTGGATGGGTTTTTTACACCCCAATTATTACAACTCTGGCTAAGCCGGTCTGCGATCTGAAGTCGGCTCAGGAGAGCGGAGCGGAGAACTGTGGAGCGCTCTATATCAATGGTGTTCTGGGTCCGCTGAATTTACATATCAAGGTGGCTATCCTCACTGGGCTATTACTTGCGGCGCCAATATGGCTTTACCAACTCTGGGCGTTTATCGCTCCAGCTCTTCACAAGAGAGAAAAGCGTAATTCGATTCTCTTCTTCATTGCTGCGACCCCATTCTTTAGCATTGGCGCATATTTTGGATACACGATCCTGCCCATGGCTATTCGAGTTCTCTTTGGATTTACACCAGATGCGTTGAATAACTTGGTTAAGTTTGACGACTATCTAGATTTTGTCACCAGGACTATTTTCTTCTTTGGACTCGGTTTTGAACTCCCGGTATTTTTGGTGGCTTTAAACTTAATTGGTGCAATAAGCGGGAAAGGAATATTACGACCTTGGCGAATTTGGATATTTGCGATCACTCTCTTTGTCGCTGGCTTTACTCCAAGTCCAGATCCTCTATCAATGATTGCCTTGGCTCTGCCACTCATTGCACTATATTTTCTGGCAGGTCTGTTCTCACTGCTTAATGATCGCAGGCGCGAAAAGAAGGCTTTACGTGCTGATTCTGGCGATTAATCCAGTATCCGGAAGAGGCCATGCACGCAAGCGCGCAATATTTGCAAAGGAATATTTCAAAGATTATGGAGTTCTTGTTGCACTAGTTGAAGGTAGTTCTCTCAACGATTTTCGTGAAAAGTTGATCTATGAGCTCGACCGAGGATCAATTTCTGGCGTCGTAGCCTTCGGTGGCGATGGATTCATCCACGAGATAATTCAACACGTGGTTCCTCGCGAGATCCCATTGGGAGTAATTCCGTGCGGAACGGGCAATGACTTTGCTCGAAGTATCGGTATCTATCGGTTATCTCTTACTCAACAGCTCGCTCTGATCGTTCAATCTGAGTCTCGCTCTATTGATCTTGGACAAGTCGGATCTACCTGGTTCGCGGCAATACTTTCAAGTGGTTTTGACACACTAGTAAATGAACGTGCAAATCTCATGAAATGGCCTAAAGGTCGGATGAGGTACAACATTGCGATGATTGAAAAGATTATTGCACTCAGAACCCACAGCTATCGAATGCGCTTAGATGTGAAATCGGTTGATGTCGAAGCAACCATGGTCACCGTAGCGAATGGCCCAAGTTACGGCGGGGGAATGAAGGTCTGCCCCGACGCAGCGCTTACGGACGGTCTATTTGATGTGATGGTTCTCGGAAAGGTCTCCCGTATTGAGCTTCTCAAAGTTTTTCCAAAAGTGTACAGCGGTAGACACGTGGGACATCCAGCTGTCACTTTCTATCGCTGTCGGGAGATTGAGATCATTGGCTCTGGTGCTTCATTTGCAGACGGTGAACCAATTTCGTCCTTGCCACTCACCGCACAATGCGTAAGTAGCGCTTTGAAAGTGTGGGCGGCATGACCACTCCAGCAGAACGCATGGCAGCAGCGAAGGTTCGATCATCGCATCCGTTGACATTGAAATTTTCGCAAGGATTTGATTTTCCGCTCGATGAATTTCAGGTTGAATCTCTGCACTGTGTTGAAGATGGAAACGGGCTTTTAGTTGCTGCACCAACTGGTGCTGGAAAGACTGTTGTTGGCGAATTTGCAGCATTCCTAGCCCTTGAAAAAGGGAAGAAGTGTTTCTATACCACTCCGATAAAAGCTCTTTCAAATCAGAAATTTGCTGAGTTCGTAGCAAAATTTGGTGAGGAGAACGTTGGACTTCTGACCGGTGATACCAATATCAATTCAGAGGCACCGATACTTGTTATGACCACTGAAGTGCTTCGCAACATGCTCTATGCAGGATCATCAACGCTTACCAATTTGCAATCGGTAGTGATGGATGAAGTGCACTATCTGGCCGATAAGTTCAGAGGTGCTGTCTGGGAGGAGGTGTTGATCCACCTGATGGAATCGGTACAAGTGATCTCACTCAGTGCAACAGTCTCAAATGCCGAGGAATTCGGTGAGTGGTTGGGAACGGTACGAGGAGGTACCGATGTCATCGTCTCGGAGATTCGTCCGATTCCGTTGTATCAGCACGTTCTGATTGGCAATCGGCTGATAGATCTCTTTAAAGAGCCCGGAAAAATCAACCCTGAGCTCTTAGCCTTGGAACGCGAATCGATGCGCAAAGTAAAGATGCCTCGACATCGCCGAGAACGCTTTGACGAGTCAGAGAACAAGTTATCTCGACCAGAGATTATTGAAACCCTGGATCGACAAGGTTTACTACCTGCGATCACATTCATTTTTTCTCGTGCTGCCTGCGATGCCGCAGTCAAGCAATGTGTTTTCTCTGGATTGAGACTCACAAATACAGAGGAGAGAAAGTTAATTGTTGAGACTGCCTCACGTCTTAATGCGAATCTTGCTCAAGAGGATCTCGACATTCTGGGATATGACGAATGGTTGGATGCACTTGAACGAGGTATCGCTGCCCACCATGCTGGTTTACTGCCCAGCTTTAAAGAGACTGTTGAAGACCTCTTTAAACGCGGTTTGGTAAAAGCGGTCTTTGCGACCGAAACGCTTGCTCTTGGTATCAACATGCCTGCAAAGACTGTCATCCTCGAAAAGTTAACGAAATGGAACGGGGAAGCACATGTTCCTATAACTCCGGGGGAATACACCCAACTTACTGGTCGTGCTGGACGTCGTGGAATTGATATAGAGGGAAATGCAATTGTGCAATGGTCACCTACGGTCGATAGCGCAATGGTTGCGGGTCTGGCATCTACTCGAACCTATCCACTGAGATCTTCATTTACTCCCACCTACAACATGGCGATCAATCTCATTCATCGTTTTGGTCGCGAACGAGCTCGCGGCTCTCTTGAGTCATCTTTTGCTCAATTCCAAGCTGATCGAGCCGTTGTTGGACTAGTGCGGCAGATTAAGAAAAATGAAGGCGCAACCAATGAGCTGATGGCAGATGTGAATTGTCATCTCGGTGATTTCTCCGAGTACGCGCGCATGCGGAGTGATATCAAAGAGATTGAACGTTTGCTCTCAAAACGCGATGCTCGTAGAACGATAGATCAGAAGCAGCGTCGTTATTTAGAATCTGAAATGGAAGGGTTGCGCAAGGGACTTCGCACTCATCCGTGTCATGACTGTAATGACCGGGAGTCTCACGCACGAATTGCCGAGAGAGCAGAGAGAATTCGTCGCGAATCTGAAGGCCTGCGAGGTCGAGTTGAAAATCGCACACATGTCATTGCCAAAACATTTGATCGCATCTGTGATGTTCTTACCCATCTCAATTACATCGAGGGGGAGAAGACCCTCGAACAGGGCAAGATTCTTTCCAAGATCTACGCCGAATCAGACCTTCTCCTTACGGAGACGATCAAGCGAGGAGTCCTCAATAACTTGTCAGCGCAAGAGCTCGTTGCGGTTGCATCTGCCATGATTTTCCAATCTCGTACGACGGAGAATTACGCACCAAAGATGCCACACAATAATGTTGCTCAGGCGTTAGTTTCAATTGTCGCGATATGGAGCGAGTTAGAAGAGATTGAAGAGCGTTTCGGTGTGAAAACCCAACGCGAGCCTGATTTTGGATTCGCTTTCATTTCCTACAAGTGGGCGCAGGGCAATACGTTGCAGAGTGTTCTCAAAGGTAGTGACATGTCAGTGGGAGATTTCGTACGATCAACGAAGCAGCTCATCGATCTGCTGACTCAAATTGCTGGTGCGAGTCCGGAGTTGCGTAAGACGTGCCGTGAAGGTGTAGCGCGTTTGGATCGTGGAGTAATTTCTTATATGTTGGCTGACCTATGACCCTCATGCTCTTAGACAGTGGATCACTGTGGTATCGCGCTTATTACGGCATGCCAGATACCTTGGTCGCACCAGATGGAACACCGGTAAACGCCATCCGCGGTTTCCTCGATATGAGTGCGCGGCTGATATCGATTTACAATCCCACTCGTTTGGTTGTTTGTATAGATGGAGATTGGCGACCATCATGGCGAGTAGATCTCTTTCCAGCATATAAAGCTAACCGACTTGAAGATGAAGATAGCGAAGAAGAGGCCGAACCCGACACTCTGACTCCGCAGATTCCGATCTTGCTCGATCTTCTTGACGAGTTTGGATTGCCCATGGTCGGAGTTGATGACTATGAGGCAGATGATGTGATGGCAACATATGCGCATACACATAAGGGCCCAACAAGGATTGTTACTGGCGACCGAGATCTCTTTCAACTGGTCGATGACAAGCGTGATATTAAAGTTGCCTACCTTGCAAAAGGTATTTCGGCCCATGATCTGGTCGACCTAAAATTTATCGCGGATAAGTATTCAATACCGGGGGAGCGGTACGCCCTCTTTGCAACCTTTAGGGGCGATCCCTCCGATGGGTTACCTGGAGTCAAAGGTATTGGAGAAAAGGGAGCCGCTCTCATAGCTACCCATTTTGCAACGATTGAAGATTCAATTGCTGCTGCCAGCGAAGGCGATGAGCGCTTGCCAGCAGCTCTAGCGAAAAAGATTATTGCCGGAACCGATTATCTCAAGATTGCTCCCACTGTCGTTAATTGTGCGCGTGATGTTCCACTTCCTACACTTGAGATCTCTCTTCCACAAGCTCCACAAGATCTATCAAAGATTTATCAACTCAAAGATCAATACGCTTTGGGGACAAGCGTCGATCGATTGATTTCGGCTCTCAAGTGGTAGCTCCGCTAGCTGGAGTTCTTTTCGCATTTTCATTTGAACCTGTTGGGCTCTGGTTTTTGGCGCCAATCTCATATGCACTCTTGTTAAGGATCTGTCAGAAGGGTGAATATCTTTATCGACGGGCATTTCTCTTCGGCTTCATTAGTAGTGCAGTTACTCTGTGGTGGGCCGGTAAGTACGTCGGATTGGTACCTCTAGCTCTATTGGCACTTCTCCACGGTCTCTTCTATCTTCCGCTCGGTCTCATAGGTCGATACACCTCCAATGTTTTGTGGTTTATCCCTGCCTTACTTGCAATCGAAGAAGTGCGTTCGATCTTTCCTTTTGGAGGATTCTCTTGGATGCGCATTGCATTCTCGCAGGCAGATGCACCGTATGCCTCGGTAATTTCGATAGGGGGAGCGCTTCTACTTTCGGCCTGGGTATTAGCGATTTCCTCCATGATCGTGCAGTTTCGAAAGAGATTAGTACTTCCACTTTTACTAATGATCGTTCTACCGATCTTTATGAACAATTCTTACTCGTCACAAGAACGGATTTCCTTCATCGGTATTCAAGGCAATACCCCATCCATTGGTCTTACATTCAACGATCGTGCCGAGGCGGTCTTTAACCTCCATCTGACCGAGAGCAAGAAGGCTGAAGTTGGTAGCGCTGATGTCATCATCTGGCCGGAGAATGCGATCGATGTAGATCCTTTTGCCAGCGCAAGGGTGAGAAGTTCCATTGAAAGCCTCACATCTACCCTCAGAGTTCCACTTATTACTGGAGCTATTACTCGACAGAGCGGCCCGCTTGAAAATGTCTCATTAATGTATGACGAGAGTGGGGAAGTGGTTTCGTACTACTCCAAGCAGTACCTCACGCCATTTGGTGAATACATGCCGCTGCGTTCGCTCGCACGATTAATCTCACCCTACGCCGATGATGTTGTTGATTTTAAGGTGGGAGACAGGGTCGAAAACCATGTCGTCAGAGGAATGGATTTAGCACCAGTTATTTGTTACGAACTGCTATCTGATTCATTAGTGCAAAATGCGGCGAAGAGATCCGACGCTCTAGTTGTACAGACAAATAGCGCAACATTTGCCAATACAGCTGAGAGTTCTCAGCAATTGAATATCACGCGACTGCGGGCTCTGGAGAATGCACGCGAGATGGCAAGTATTTCAACTATTGGAATTTCAGCACATATTGGAATCAACGGCGAGGTACTCAGCAAAACTCCTGAAAACATTTCTGCTCAATTGTCAGGGGATCTGCGATCTAATGCCACTCGCACATTGGCCAATACGATCGGGGGATTTGCACCCGGAATAGTTCTTCTTACCTCCATACTTTTCCCGATCATATTGCGTATAGTGAGATCGCGATGAAAGCGATGATTCTAATTCCGACCTACAACGAGGCGATCTCAGTTGTGGAACTTCTGCGCTCCCTCGAAACGCTGCGAGTGAGCCAAGAATTTGATTTTGATGTCACCATCATCGACGATAATTCACCCGATAAAACTGCAGAGATCGTAGAATCTTTGAATCTAGATTGGGTTTCAATCTTAAAGAGAGAGAAAAAAGATGGACTGGGTAACGCCTATCGTGCTGGTTTTGCTCAGGTTCTTGCCAATGGTCAGTACGGCCAAATAGTGACAATGGATGCAGATGGTTCACATCGAGTTGCTGATTTGCCTGCAATGTTCGCAGCCATAAGCCCTGGAAAGTCGATAGTTCTGGGTACTCGGTGGATCACGGGAGGTTCTGTCGTTAACTGGCCGAAATCGCGACAATTACTCTCTAAATCTGGAACTAAATACGCATCCTTAGCCCTTGGAATAAAGCTTGCAGATCTCACTGGTGGTTTCCGAATCTACAGTCGACAATTGCTGGAATCACTTAATCTCACTGAAATGAATGCAACCGGATATTGCTTCCAAATTGAAATGGCTTTAGCTGCACATTTAGCGGATGCCACAGCCAGAGAAGTTCCGATTACCTTTGTTGAAAGAATCAATGGAGTTTCAAAGATGTCGCGTGCGATAGTTGTTGAGGCTCTCATCCAGACGACTCGTTGGGGTATCAAACGGCGCGTACGACCTAACGCCGATAAGTTACATTATGTAAAGTAAGAGAAAGCAGCCCATCCCCGCGAGCTTTTACCCCTGTTTTACGCGTAATCCGAGATCGGCGTGCAGGCACAGATGAGGTTTCGATCCCCATGCGCGCCATCAATGCGACCAACAGGCGGCCAATACTTCATTCGAGAACCGATAAGTTCGCCAGCCACAAGGCCATCTAGAGGTGCTGGATAACCACCTTTTTCGCGACTATAGGCACGATCCCATTCGGAGGATGTCACTGCTCGTCCTGTATGTGGTGCCTGGCGCAGAGCGCTCTCTTCGATGGTAACTACCCCATCAATAATCTCTTGAATCTCTCCGCGAATTGCAATCATCGCATCGATGAAGCGATGGATCTCGTGGATATCTTCAGATTCAGTTGGTTCGATCATCAAGGTACCTGCCACTGGGAAGGACATCGTTGGTGCATGGAAGCCAAAGTCCATGAGACGTTTTGCAATGTCATCAACAGATACTCCGCATAGCGCCGTCAAAGGTCTGATATCGAGAATGCATTCATGAGCTACTCGCCGATGTGCACCGGTATAAAGAATTGGAAATGAATCATTAAGACGCGCTGCCATGTAATTGGCGGAGAGAATGGCTACCTCCGTTGAGTGAGTGAGTCCTGCTCCCCCAAGTAGTCGAATATAAGCCCATGAAATCGGCAAGATACTTGCAGAGCCATATGGTGCACCTGATACTGGACCAGGTCCCGTCGCAGGACCTGCATCTGAATCCATCGGGTGGTTAGGTAAGAATGGAGCGAGATGCGCTCTCGCGATAACAGGCCCAACGCCTGGTCCCCCACCGCCATGTGGGATTGCAAAAGTTTTATGCAGATTCAGGTGAGAAACATCTGCGCCGAATTTTCCTGGCTGTGCAACACCAACTAAGGCGTTGAGGTTTGCGCCATCCACGTAGACCTGACCGCCGGCTTCATGGATCAGTGCGCAGATATCACTGACAGCGCTTTCAAATACTCCGTGAGTACTTGGATAGGTAATCATGAGCGCGGCCAAATTAGCTTGATGTTCGGCGATCTTCGCCTTGATATCGGCAACGCTTACATTGCCATGCTCGTCGCATTCGATGACGATGACCTTCATACCGGCCATGACAGCACTCGCGGCATTGGTGCCGTGAGCACTCGATGGGATCAGACAGATGGTGCGATTCTGATCGCCGCGGGAATCGTGATAGTTACGAATAGCCAACAAACCAGCGAACTCTCCCTGGCTTCCAGCATTTGGTTGTAGGGAGACTGCGTCATAACCTGTGATGGAGACAAGCCATTTCGACAGTTGATCAATGAGCTCACGCGATCCAACGCTCTGATTTGCTGGAGCGAAAGGGTGCAGCTTCGAAAACTCTGGCCATGAGACCGCTTCCATCTCAGTGGCGGAGTTGAGTTTCATTGTGCATGACCCAAGAGGAATCATCGTGCGGTCAAGTGCGAGATCGCGATCTGCAAGGTTTCGTAAATATCTCATCATTGCGGTCTCAGAGTGATTGGTATTAAAAACTGGATGCGTCAGAAATGTCGAAGTTCGCAGAAGAGATGCGGGAAGATCACTTGATTTTGTATCTGTAACTCCAAGAATCTGAAGAACCGCAGCAAAGTCTTTCTCGGTGCTCTCTTCATCGAATGAGATTCGGACTTCGGTCTTACTCACATGAGCAAAGTTAAAACCAGATTGCACAGCAGCTGCGTGGATCGCATCCGCATTTTTAACTGGAACCGTAACAGTGTCGAAAACGTTGTCGTTCCGTGAGTTCGTTGCGGATTGAAGACGAGATGCGAAACCGTGCACTCGTGAAGCAATCCCTTTAAGTCCTTCAGGTCCATGCCACATGGCGTAGAAAGCACTCATATTTGCAAGCAAAGCTTGCGCAGTACAGATATTTGATGTCGCCTTATCTCGCCGAATATGTTGTTCACGAGTTTGTAGCGCGAGGCGAAATGCAGGAGCACCAGTGGAATCGATACTTTGTCCCACAAGTCTTCCTGGCATCGAACGCTCTAAACCAGATCGCACAGCCAAGAAACCTGCGTGTGGACCACCAAATCCCATCGGAACACCGAAACGTTGTGACGTTCCAACGGCGACATCTGCTCCCCACTCCCCCGGAGCTTTAAGCAATGTGAGTGCGAGCAAATCTGTTGCTGCAATAACGAGTGCACCGCGTTCGTGCGCATACGTTGCAAATTTCGAGTAATCAACAATTTCGCCGGTGGTATCTGGATATTGCAGTAGCGCTCCGAAGAATTCTCCGTCATACCCATCACGCGCCACATGGCGGGAATCAATCTCGACAACGGTGATTCCCAGAGGCTTGGCGCGAGTGACTACTACGGCCTTGGTTTGCGGATGTACATGTTCTTCAATCAAAAAGACAGCGTCATCACTCATTTTTGATGATCGACGCGCAAGAGTCATCGCTTCAGCTGCTGCTGTAGATTCATCAAGCATTGATGCATTTGAAATATCTAAACCAGTAAGTTCACAGACCATTGTTTGAAATGCAAAGAGTGCTTCTAAACGACCTTGTGAAATTTCTGGTTGATATGGTGTGTAAGCGGTATACCAAGCGGGATTTTCCAAAACATTGCGCTTGATGACGGGCGGAACGATCGTTCCGTAATATCCGGTGCCAATCAGCGACGTCAGAACCTTATTCTTTGAAGCCAAAACTTTCAGTTCAGCAATCGCTTCTACTTCACTCACGCCACGGTCTATCGATGCTTCGATAACACCTTTGATTGCGATATTTGATGGAACAACAGCGTTGATAAAACTTTCTAAATCTTTGTAGCCAAGGGCTATGAGCATCGCCTTTTCATCGCGATGGTTCGGGCCAATATGACGATCCTGAAACGTACGCTCGATAGCCACTAATCCCCCTGTTGACTTCGCAGAGGAGAAATATAGAGGGGAAAGCTTCTTTAGGCGCCTTTAGCCTTGCGACGCATGGAAAGTTCATCGTTACCTTCACCACGTGCAGGTGAACCATCAACCTCACCTTGAAGGTTTGCTAGCGACCCTTCTACTTCGTGCCAGACCTTGCCCACTGCAATTCCGAATACGCCTTGTCCACCTGCAAGTAAGTCAACGATTTCATCCGGGCTTGCACATTCATAAATTGATGCGCCATCGCTCATCAAAGTAATTCGCTCAAGATCGTTCACTCCCCTGCTGCGAAGATGTGTTACCGCAGTGCGAATATTTTGTAGAGAAATTCCAGCATCAAGTAATCGCTTAACAATTTTTAGGACGAGGATGTCGCGGAAACCATAAAGTCGTGATGTTCCAGAACCAGTTGCACTTCGAACGCTAGGTTCAACGAGACCAGTGCGTGCCCAATAATCGAGCTGACGGTAAGAAATTCCTGCAGCTGAACATGCAGTAGCTCCGCGGTAACCGATCTCTGGCGTGCCTGGCGTAACTGGGGAGGTCACGAATTTCTCATTTCTCTTGGGGAAGAGGTGCTCTGGTAGGCAAATATACGCAGCGCTAGGGGCGCATTCAATGACCGACACGAACCAAACCTCAACTAGAGGTTGAGACTTATCCCGCGAAGTCCTCGGGGTTGATCTGATCCAAAAATTCGCGGAAAGCGTCTAGGTCGGCGCTCGGCGCCTCAATCGGCTGGCCCTCTGCATCCATCTCTTGGATCAAACGCTCAGGGATCTCAATCCCCACCTGATCAACCAGGTCACGGGATGCGACGATATTGCTCTGGCTTCGTAACGCTAGGGCGATCGCATCTGATGGTCGAGCTGAGATGGCCAAGGCCGCATCTTCATGTGTACGCAGTTGTAAAGTGGCGAAGAAGACGCCATCTCTAAGATGCGTGATCTGAACTGCAAGCAACGTGGCATCAAGGGTCTGTAGAAGATCTCGCATCAAGTCATGAGTCAGCGGTCGATCGGGATTGATGCCTTGCTGGGCGAATGCAATCGCTGTCGCTTCGGCCGCGCCAACCCAGATAGGTAGGAATCGTGCGCCGTCGATCTCTTTGAGTAAAACGATGGGTTGATTAGAGGGCATCTCAATACGAACCCCAACTACCTCCATGCTAATAAATGGAGTTGTCTCATCGCTCATGACGTGACTCTATCGTGGACGATTAAGACCTGCGCGAACAAGGGATGCATGCAGGCGAATCGAGAGCGCTGCGATCTCCTTGGAGACTTCCTCGGCTCGTGCTTTTGAATCAGAATTCTTTTGACGGTTCAAAGGAGTGATGACCTGTTCGATCAGACCGATCTCACGATCAGCCGCCGACTTGAATGAACGCAGGTGGCGAGGTTCGATTCCAAAGGCTGACATCGCAGCTACCGCTGTAGCGACAGAAAGTGCGTCGGCGTCGTAATGACGACCACGAATGGCAACAAGACCAAAGCTCTCGAGTTCGGTGAGAGCTGCATCTGTTATTCCTGAAGCTTTGACGAGTTCATCTCGAGAAAGTCGCATATCTGCAGATGGTGCAAAGTTTGACGGCGATAGTTCGCCATCAACTGTCGCTAAACCTAACGCTGGACGAGGGCTCGCACTGCCACCTGAGAGTGGGGCAGGCTCTAAGCCGCGATCCATTGCATCTAGGTTCTCCTTGATTACCCGCAACGGCAGGTAGTGATCGCGTTGGGCAAGAAGTACATAGCGAAGGCGTTCCAGGTCCGCGCTAGTGAATTTACGGTAACCAGAAGGTGTGCGCTGTGGCTCAATCAACCCTTCAGATTCAAGGAAGCGAATTTTTGAGATGGTGATATCTGGAAAGTCACCACGAAGCTTAGATAGAACTTCACCAATACTTAAATAGGCACGTGCTGGAACGCTCACTGTCTCTCCCCTGTTAATTATTTCTGACCGGTAATAAAGAGCAGATGGAACTTGCCTATCTGCACCTGATCACCATGACTCAAATTAGCTTTTTCAACTACCGAACCGTTGACATATGTTCCGTTCAAACTAGATCGATCCGCGATTCCAAATTGCACCTGTTGCGCCTCATACGAAATCGCTGCGTGTGATCTAGAGACCGTCACATCATCAAGAAAAATCTCGCTCTCATGAGAGCGGCCAATTGTGGCTCCTTCGCGAGTGATGAGATATCTGGAGCCTTTTGATGGCCCCTTAAAGATGATCAACATAGATTTATCGCGAGGGCCGTTGATAATCTCTTCAAGGATTGCCTTTTCATCATCCGAAGCTGCAGAGAGGTAGCTCTCAAGGAGCGGGCTATCTGCTGGGGAAACTTCTGGTTGTGAACCTAGGCGAAGAGTAGTGGTGAGTTCACGATCATCGTGAGATGCCATGAATCACCCGCTTTCTTACCTTCTAGATAGCTCAACATCAACTGTAGGCTGACACTAGAACTCTCTCCAGGATAAATCAAGCGGAAAAAGAGTCGGTAAACGGGCAGATCTACGCGGTAATTTGACGATAACCGTCAGCTGAGAGTAAACCTTCGGGAGCAGCAGAGACCTCGATATCAGCCAACCAACCGGCTCCGTAAGGGTCGCTATTGAGAAGTTCAGGATTGCCCTCAAGTGAATCATTAATTGCGATCACGGTTCCGCTGACTGGTGAGAAGATTTCAGAGACGCTCTTAGTTGACTCAACTTCACCGCACACTTTATCTGCAACTACTACATCGCCCACCTTTGGCAACTGCACGTAAACGATGTCACCGAGTGCACTCTGCGCATAATCGGTGATACCCATGCGGATAACAGTTGGAGAGCTCTCTTGTACCCATTCATGTTCCTTGGTGTATTTGAGCGCATCAGGAATCAATGACATGTACTTCTCCTTGTAGGTAGATAATCACCTGCGATGGTTTGAAATCTTCGGTCACACTCTAATAGCCTTCAGTGCAGTCAGGAAGTATGAAACTCCAGTAGCCACATAAAGGGCGACTCCCCAGATCGCGAAAGCCCAGCCAAGAATGAATGCGATCTCCCCCGCCGTGGAATCACTCAGGGCCAGAAGTAGAAATGGGAAAGCGTAGAGAAGGTTGAATGTTGCCGCTTTCCCAACGAAGGTGACCTTCAGTGGAGCTTTACCCTTGGCTGCCAATGCGAGAGCCACTAACGCTAAGACTGCATCACGAACTATGAGGGTTGTAATCAGCCATAGAGGAATCGCATCACGCATATAGAGAACAATCAACGTCGCAAGAATGTAGAGGCGATCTATCGTGGGATCGAGGATCTCCCCCAGCTTTGACTCCTGACCTAACGCTCGAGCCAATTTGCCATCAAAGTAATCTGTCGCTCCCCCTACTGCCAGCACAGCGATTGCCCAGCCATCAGCCTGTGGCCCCAAGGCGAGGTAGATAAAGAGCGGAATTCCAAGTGCGCGCAGGCCGGTAAGAGCATTCGGCCAGGTTGCAATCGATGAAGTCATACCTTCTAGCCGTTCTCCTTGTCGCGCTCTTTCACGCGAATAGCGACCATGACGGGAGTGCCTGGGAAACCAAACTCTTCACGTAAGCGTCGTTCGATAAATCGACGATAGGACGGCTCGATCCATCCACTCGAAAAGACCACGAATTTTGGTGGTGAAATTCCAGCCTGCGTCGCATAGTAAATCTTTGGCTGCTTGCCACCACGAACTGGCGGCGGCGTGGCACCAATCAACGCACCTAAGAATGAGTTGAGCTTTGCAGTCGGTACTCGTCGCTCCCATGAATCAAGGGCTGTTCGAATAGCAGGTGCTAAACGATCACGGTGCCATCCGGTCTTTGCCGCAACGTTAACTCGTTGCGCCCATTCAACTTGATCGAGATGGCGTTCAATCTCTTTATCTAGCTGGTCTCTTCGATCTTCATCAACCAGATCCCACTTATTCATTACTAAAACAAGCGCCTTACCGGCCTCTTCCACCATCGTGATTACTCGTAGGTCTTGTTCTGAAATAGGTAGCGATGCATCGAGAACAACAACTGCGCATTCGCAACGCTCAAGTGCTCCTTGTGTACGTAGCGTTGCGTAGTAATCGGTACCACTTGCTTGATTGGCACGTTTTTTTAGCCCAGCGGTATCGACAAAGCGCCAGATCGATCCACCGAAGTCAATGAGTGAGTCGACGGGATCACGAGTTGTACCTGCAACATCATCGACGATCGAAACAGATTCTCCAGCGAGTGCGTTAAGCAAACTTGACTTACCTACATTGGGACGGCCAATGAGCGCGATACGTCGATAACCATCTTGTGCTTGAGCGCCACCAACTTCAGGCAATTCTGTAACGATGAGATCAAGAAGGTCTCCACTGCCGCGACCATGTAGGGCCGACACAAAGTGCGGCTCACCTAATCCGATATTCCACAGAGCATGAGCATCTGATTCATCTGAATCTCCATCGACCTTATTTGCAACTAATATCGTTGGTTTTTTAGCTTTACGGAGCTCTTGGACGAGTACGTCATCTTCATCGAGTGCACCCACTTGAGCATCAACAACAAAACAGAGAACGTCAGCTTCCTGCATAGCAATCTCGGCACCTGCTGAAACCTGAACCGAGATTCCATCGGGCTTTGATTCCCATCCCCCGGTATCCATAATGATGAATCGGCGACCATTCCATTCGCACTCATACTGAACGCGATCGCGAGTTACTCCTGGAGTATCTTCAACAATCGCTTCACGTCTTCCAAGGAAACGATTGATAAGAGTTGATTTACCCACATTTGGCCGACCTAATATCGCAACGATTGGTAAACCGAGAAGATTTCTCTCTTTCAACAACTCCCAAATACGGTCAACTGTCTCATCCAAATCAAGAAGTGTGGAATCAATAATGACGGCATCATCGGCTGCAGTCAGAGGAGAAACAGCACGTGTTGAATCGACATGATCGCGATCGCTTAAAGATTGTCCGACAGCATCTACACCTTGTGAAGTATCAGCCAGTTCTGCATCTCGCCGTGTGGCACGTGCTTCTAGATCAGCGGTAAGAAATATTTTCATTGGCGCCTTCGGTGCTACAACCGTTCCGATATCGCGTCCTTCTACAACTATTCCGCGATCTGCCTTTTCAATAATCTTATGTTGCAGGCCTAGAAGTTCCTGGCGAATAACTGGGTTCGCACTAATTGCGCTCACTGCTTCAGTGACACGTGAGGTACGAATCTCTTCAGTAATATCTCTATCTCCACAATAAACTTTAGGGGCTTCTGGATTTGAAAGAAAACGAATGGGAGATGTTTTCAATCCCTGAATAATTACCTTCGCGTCTTGGCTTTCTAGCGAGAGTGCTAACCACGTCACGGCGCGATACAGCGCGCCTGTATCTAAATAATTCCAACCAGCGCGACGAGCGATTTCACGAGAGGTACTCGATTTACCGGCTCCACTAGGACCATCGATTGCAATGACGATCATCTGTGCAGCTCTTTTCAGTAATACTTCTTGAAGGTCGTGCCGGAGAAAATCATGCGCTCGTGCACTTCTATAGCCCTATTCTACCGAGATGGATGAACCTTCCATCCCTCTTTCTCGAGGTGGGCAGCAACGACCGCGCTATCCTCGGGAGAAAAGGCCAAGGTAATTAAGCCTGTCTGCTGTCCTGGAGTATGTTCGATCGCCAAATCTTCGATATTCACCTTCGCCGCAGCACATGCTTCGATAATCGCTGCCAATTGACCTGGCTTATCGTCAATAACAATATCGAGGTAGATGTAGTTGCGAGCCTTACCGCCATGCTTACCTGGAATTACCGCTCTCCCTCGTTGGCCGTTGGAGATTAATTGAGCCATCGCCGCTGGGTCATCGAGGTTCTCAATAGCGTGAGAAAGATCGTTTTGTAGACTTATCAGTAAAGGCTTCAAGGCAGCGCTATTTCCTGCCAAGATGTGAGCCCAGAGCGCTGCATCTGAATCCGCAATTCGAGTGGTATCGCGAAGTCCCGCCCCCGCAAGTTCGAGCTCACTCCCCTGTCCGGCTGCCAGTTGGCTCGCGAGTAGCGATGCGACCATTTGAGGGAGATGACTGACCAGAGCCACCCCTTTATCGTGTTCAGCCACGGATCGATCGAGTGAAATCGCTCCGCAACGACCTACGACATCTCGGACCATCTGAGAAAGTTCGAGATTTACTCCATCGAGGCAGAGAATCCATGGTCGCCCTTGAAAGAGATCACCACGGGCCGACTGAGGACCGCTCACTTCACGCCCTGCCATCGGATGGGTTGGGGCAAATAGCGAGAGATCACAACCAATACTTGATACGTCACGTAGAGGTTTAGTCTTTATGCTGCTGATGTCCATAACTCTCAAGCCTGGGTTACGACTTAATTCTGCCTTCATGACCTCGGCTATGACATCTGGAGGCGTAGCGATAATGCAGAGATCTTCGACCCCGAGCTCTTCACCATTTTTAGCACCCATGAGGTCTCGAGCGAGAGCTTGCGCTCGACTATCGGAATCGACAAGAGTGACTGCGACCCCTGTTGCGCGAAGGGCGAGAGCGATCGAAGTTCCGATAAGGCCGGCACCGACGATCCGCACATGTGTGAGGGAAGTTGTCATCGTTATTGAGCGATATCTCGTCGCAGAGCCTTGGCTCCGTGGAGGTAAATATGCGAAATTTGGTCTGAATTTCGCGTCGTATTGCAGTGAATCATCACACGTAATACGCGGGCGAGGGCTCCAGGTACATCAATCTCAACAGCGCAGAGTAGAGGCACAGATTGGAATCCAACCTCTCTGGCATAGGCGGCCGGAAAAGCTGCATTGAGATCGGGAGTTACTGTGAGAAAAACTGAAATTAGATCGTCAGGGGTGAGCCCATTGGCGGCGAGGATTTCAAGGAGTAACTCCTTTGTGGCGCTCTCCATCGCCGAGGCGGTATTGGCCTCAAGCTGGGTTGCCCCTCTTATTGCTCGAACCTGTGACATGGGTAAAGGATAGACCGAAAAGGGTGAAAGGTGTCGCTCTTTATATAACGGTATGTCGAGAAATCTCTTTACCTGCTTCAAGTCTTTTCAGAGCCGACTGAATCGTGGTCCGCCGGCACTGAACTCAGTACAGGAATCAGATGATATCGATAAATCTATATCGCGCAGATCGCAGACGCTCAAATTACTCGCTAATAATCGATAAATATGTATTTAAAGACCCTTGGATACTAATATCGATAAATGTATAAATTGAGATATTGCTACGGTAACGACTTATAGTTTTATATCTAAAGCTTTACGTAGATTAAACAATTCACCGTCATTGAGATCTCGCCATCTTCCAGGGGGTGTATCCCCCAGGCTGATCGGTCCAAAGTTGGTACGGATCAATCGCAGGACCCGGACGTCAACTGCCTCCATTAATCTGCGGATGATGTGATATCGACCCTCATGGATGCTGACCTCGATCCATTGTGGTGAGAGGTGTTTGAAAGAGAGGACTCGTCCCATGCCATCTTCGAGCTCGATACCTTTAAGAAGAATCTTGTCGACGCCTGCGGCCAGGACGCCCTCGAATTCGATGATGTAGCTCTTCACCAGGCCGTAGGAAGGGTGGGTCGCACGGAAGGTCAAATCCCCATCATTTGTGAGCAGAATCAGTCCTTCAGAATCCTTATCTAGGCGACCCACATGGAATAGACGCTCCTTACGGAGGTCAATAAAGTCGGCTAGTGAAGGACGACCTTCTGGGTCAAACATCGTAGACAGAACACCCTTGGGTTTATGAAGCACTAAATAAGACTTAGTCAAAGATACCGTTATTGTCTCATTATCAACCATTACTCTAACCAAAGCTGGGTCAAACTTGGCCCCAAGCTCTCTAATGATGTGGCCATCTACGGAGACTCGACCATCCATGATCAACTCATCGGCTCCCCTGCGTGAGGTGACACCGGCATCGGCAATAATTTTATTCAGGCGTAAGAGACTCATAATCAGGCTATCCATTCTCGACAGTCTTAAGGGTGTGACCAAGGGCCCTCGTGGGCCTGTGTGCTCACTTTACGGCAGGACCATGGCATTAGGCAAAAGGGCTGAGCTGGGAAGGTGCTAGTTAGTCGGTAAGGCTCTCGAGAATCTCATCCAGCCCATCAAGATCAGGAAGGTGTGGAGCTAACGGCGAGAGATCATCAAGTGAGTTGAGTCCTAGACGCTCAAGGAAGTAGCTAGTTGTCTTGTACAAGATCGCCCCAGTCTCATTCTCCACCCCGTACTCTTCAACGAGGCCTCGTGTCACCAAGGTCTTCATGACAGCCTCAACGTTGACTCCTCGAATAGCCGACACTCTGGCTCGTGAGACAGGCTGGCGGTAGGCAATCACAGCAAGGGTCTCAAGGGCGGCCTGAGTGAGGCGATTCTGCTGGCCATCCAGGACAAACTTCTCAACGGCGATCGCACAATCTGGGTGGCTATAGAAACGCCATCCCCCATTGATCGCCTTGAGGGCAAATCCTCGATCGTCATAGCTGCCCTGCAAGCGCTCGAGCGACTCCTTGATGACATCGACTGTCACCTCAAGGACCGTGGCAAGAGTGAGCTCGGTAACGGGCTCATCGACGACCATAAGGATCGCCTCGATCGATCTATCAACTTCTACATTAGACATTTTCACCCTCTACTGTCTCGTCTATTCCTATTACTGGGATATCAAATTCGTCGGTTACCTCAACATCGCCCTCATCCGAGCCTGTCCAGCTGATCTGGAGCTCTCCCAGGGCCATCACCTGATTAAATCTGAGGTTCCCCTGGCGGTAGAGATCAAGCAGGGCTAAGAATCGGGCCACAACAACCATCGTTGAGTCGGCATCATGACAGAGGCTACGAAAACTCATGGTCTTGGAGTGACGAAGGGCCTCAACGACGAGCTTAGATTGCTCGCTGACGCTCACTAAGGCCATATGGAGGTGGGCGATCGCCACAACAGGTGGAGATTTGGGGGTCAGAACGCGTTCGGCGATCGAGGCAAAGCGCTCAGGCCCTACGCCAATGAGGACTTCTGGCAGAAGGGCGGCCAGAGCGGGATCGAGGGCTACTACGCGTGGAAAGGCCTTATCGGCCGCCTCAATCATGGTCTGGAATGATGCTGCGATCTCCTTAAATGCTCGGTACTGCAAGAGTCGAGCGAAGAGAATGTCGCGAGCTTCGAGGAGGGCAAGATCTTCCTCATCTTCGACCTCGCCACTTGGAAGCAAGCGGGCAGCCTTGAGGTCAAGAAGGGTCGCTGCCACCACGAGGAACTCAGTCGCCTGGTCCAATTGCCATCCTTGACCTGAAACTTCGAGTGATCGGATGAAGGAGATGAACTCATCGGTGACAAGGCTGAGAGAGACCTCGGTGATATCGAGCTTGTGACGGGAGATCAGTTGGAGCAGAAGGTCAAAAGGGCCATCAAAATTTGAGAGGTGGACGCTAAAACCGCTCTCGGGAGCGATATTTTCAGCTGTATCTAGCGAAATATCCACGAGCGCACCTTACTTGTTTTTCGACTTCTACTTGCCGATACACGCTGCACACGCGTAGAGTCACCGCCGATAGAAAGAGGTTTCTCGCTTGAGCGCTAAATCGACAAAAGACGACGATGTCGTCACCACAGCTACCCTCACCGGCAAGGCTGTCAAGACATTTCCCACGCCTGCTCAGATCTCAGAGCACGGAAACGCACGCGTTATCTCTATCTTTAATCAAAAGGGTGGCGTTGGAAAGACAACAACGACCATCAATCTCGGTGCAGCGCTAGCCGAACTTGGTCGACGCGTACTCCTCGTTGACTTCGATCCTCAAGGCGGTCTCTCACTCGGTCTTGGAGTGAACGCGCATACTCTTCCCTTAGAGAACACCGTCTATCACGCACTCATGGATCCTGCTGCTGATATTCAACAGATTGTTTTGAAGTCATCGGTTGCTAACCTGGATTTCCTTCCAGCTAGCCGTGACCTCGGCGCAGCTGAATCTAAACTTCCATCCGAGATTGGCGGGCAGCAATTTCTCAAGCGCGCGCTGGCAACACTTCGGGATGATTACGATGTCATTCTTATCGACTGCCAGCCAACGATGGGTCAACTTACCGTTAACGCTCTTGTTGCCTCTAACGAAGTGATCGTTCCACTTCAATGCGAATATTTTGCACTTCATGGATTTATCGAGCTAAGTGGAAATATCGAAAAGGTAAGAAGCTTCCTTAACCCAGACCTCAAACTCGTTGGAATTCTTGCCACTATGTATGACCGCAAGACTCTCCATAATCGCGAAGTCCTCCAAGCTATTTTAGATAAATATCCCAGCGATGTTTTTGACACCATCATTGCAAAGACCATTCGTTTCTCTGAAACCACGGTTGCTGGAGAGCCAATAACTAGTTATGCATCATCATCAGGAGGCGCAGCGTCATATCGACGTCTTGCGCGTGAATTAATTGCACGAGGAGGCGCACAATGACACGTAGAGCGAGCTTGCCGGGAGCAGATGAACTCTTTAAGCAAAATAGCCCATCACTGAGCGCTGTACGCGAAGTAGCGCCAGAATCTACCGCTCCCACTGCAACACCTGCAGCGACTCCATCACCTCGAGCGAAGAAAGGTGTTCGTTCAATCCCGCGACGCCGAGTTGTGAGTGTTGATAAATCTCCATCTGGACGTGAACGTCATGATGAGAAAATTACTGTCTACCTATCCCCCGACGAACTCTTTGATCTCGATCAAGCACGTCTCTCACTCCGTGGAGATCTGGGGCTTGCCGTTGATCGTGGTCGCATTGTTCGCGAATCCATCGCTGTGATCATTGCCGATCTTGAACAAAAGGGCGATCAGAGCATTCTTGCTCGCAGACTTCGCGGAATCTAAAGGCTAACGTGCACGCGGATGTGCACTGCTGTAACTCTGTCGAATCTTGTCGATTGTAACTAGCGTATAAATCTGCGTTGTCGTCACAGAGGAGTGCCCTAAGAGTTCTTGCACCACGCGTATATCTGCACCGCCATCGAGAAGATGTGTCGCATACGAATGTCTAAATACGTGGGGGCTTACCTTGCCCTCTAAGCCGCAGGCACGTGCTGCCTGGAGAACGATATTCCAGGCGCTTTGACGCGAAAGCCTTCCACCGCGTGAATTAAGAAAGAGAGCACTCTCGCTCCTTCCGCTCTTTGCCACAAGGGCCGGTCGTACGCGAATCAAATAATTATCTAGCGCTGTCAGGGCGTAACTTCCAATTGGGACTATTCGCTCCTTCGCACCTTTACCTCGCAATTTAATTGTCTGAATAACTTCATTATCGCTCTCAACTTTTGCCAAGTCGTTAATATTGATCCCAATGATCTCTGAGACTCGACCTCCTGTGGAATACAACAACTCTAAGAGTGCAACATCTCGCAAAGAGGTCAGTTCGCTTAGAGATTTAGCACTCTCTATCAGTGATGTGATTTCATCTATGGTGAGAGCTTTCGGCAATTTTCGGGCGACTTTATGGGATGTGATCTCTCCCGTTGGAAGATTGAGATCATATTCTCGAGCGCAATAGATGAGAAAAGATTTAACTGCAGAATTTGTTCGATTAATACTACTTATCGCCAGTGAACGATCTTTCAACCACACCTCAAACTCAGATAGTGTGGAGGTAGTGAACTTCCCTAAATCTAGATCTCTACTCTGTAAAAACTCGAGAAAGTACCTGAGATCTCGACCGTAAGAAGTTAACGAGTTCTCAGAGAGTCCACGTTCAATTCGCAAATGATCGATAAATGACGAGCGTGCAAGGTTGTTATCGAGTTTAGTAACCATGAGCTTGTGCAACAGCCGGATACATGACTTTTCCATCGTGAACGTTGAGACCAGCCGCTAGAGACTTATCAGCCGCTGTGGCTGCCTGCCACCCAAGATTGGCTAGTGCGATTGCATAGGGCAAAGTCGCATTGGTCAGAGCATATGTAGATGCCACTGGAACCGCACCAGGCATATTCGCTACGCAATAAAAAATCGACTGGTGAACCTTGAATGTTGGTTCAGCGTGAGTGGTGGGTTTCGAATCTTCAAAGCAACCACCTTGATCGATAGCAATATCAACCAGAACTGATCCAGGTTTCATCTGCGCAACCTGAGCATTACTCACCAACTTCGGAGCCTTCGCACCATGGACAAGTACTGCTCCAATGACTAAGTCTGCAGTTTTGAGTTCGCGATCAACTGCGTGGAAGGATGATGCGAGAGTCTTGATTCGCCCCGCATAAATTGTGTCGATATATGCAAGACGTGGAAGTGAGCGATCAACAATCGTTACATCTGCTCCCATTCCCATCGCAATTACAGCTGCATTAAGACCGGCAACTCCTCCACCAATGACCAATACTTTTGCCGGTGAGACTCCAGGAACTCCGCCCATCAGAACACCGCGACCACCGTTGGGCTTCTGCAAGGCGCTGGCACCCACTTGTGCGGCGAGACGACCAGCAACTTCTGACATCGGGGCCAACAAGGGAAGCGTTCCATTGAGCTCAACAGTTTCATAAGCTATTGCTGTGGTTCTGCTGGAAATAAGTGCATCAGTGCAGACCTTCGAAGCGGCGAGATGAAGATAGGTAAAGAGAATTTGATCCTTACGAAGTCTGGAGTATTCAACTTCGATGGGTTCTTTTACCTTAAGAATCATCTGCGCCGCTGACCAAATCTTTACAACATTTTCTTCAATAGTTGCACCTGCTGCGATGTAATCGGCATCGGTCAGTGCTGAACCTAAACCTGCGCCCTTTTCGATAACAACTGAATGACCTGCTCGAACAAGTTCTGCTGCACCTTCTGGTGTGAGGGCTACACGAGACTCATGAATCTTAATCTCCTTGGGAACACCTACAAGCATCTGCTAATCCTTTGCTTTAATAGCTGCAGCAATAAGACCAATGAAGAGTGGGTGTGGACGTGTTGGTCTTGATCGCAACTCTGGATGTGCCTGTGTTCCCACGTAGTAAGGATGTACCTCTCGTGGCAATTCCACAAACTCCACCAAATCAAGTTCACGATTGATTCCAGAAAATACCAGGCCAGCGTCAGTGAGCTTGCTTCGATAATCATTATTGACTTCATAGCGATGGCGATGACGCTCATCAATCGTTGCAGAGCCATAAACATCAGCGGTAATCGATCCTTGAGCAAGCTCTGCGCGGTAGAGGCCAAGTCGCATAGTGCCACCCATGTCTGCTTCGCCCGCGACAATTTGTTCTTGTCCAGCCATAGTGGCAATGACGTGGGTTCCCTTGTCGGGATCAAATTCTGCTGAGTTTGCATCCTTGATTCCAGCGAGATTTCTAGCAGCTTCAATCACCATGCACTGCAAACCTAAGCAAAGTCCGAGTGTTGGAATCTTATGTTCGCGCGCATAGGTGAGCGCACCTAGCTTTCCTTCGATACCCCGTACGCCAAAACCTCCTGGTACACAGATTGCATCTACTTCACTTAATGATTTAGCTGCCCCTTGTGGAGTATCACATTCATCGCTTGGAACCCAGATCAATTCAACTCTCGCATTATTTGCAAAGCCTCCGGCGCGAAGTGCCTCTGATACAGAAAGATACGCATCAGGTAGATCAATGTATTTACCGACTAGTGCAACCTTGACGTGATGCTCCGGATGGTGAACCTTCTTAAGGAGATCGTCCCATTCACCCCAGACCACATCGTGTCCACCTAGACTGAGGCGACGTACAACATATGCATCGAGCCCTTCGCTAAAAAGAACCTTCGGAATGTCATAGATACTTGGTGCATCCACTGCAGCGACGACCGCCTCTTGATCGACGTCGCACATAAGAGAAATCTTCTTCTTAATTGAATCAGGGATCGTGCGATCTGAACGGAGAACGATCGCATCTGGTGCGATACCAATACTGCGCAGAGCAACGACGCTGTGTTGAGTTGGCTTCGTCTTGAGCTCTCCAGAAGGTCCGATGTAAGGAACGAGGGAGATGTGGAGATAAAAAACATTATCGCGACCCACATCTTGACGTAGCTGACGTGCTGCTTCCAAAAATGGCTGGGATTCAATGTCGCCAACGGTTCCGCCGATTTCAGTGATGACAACGTCGATATCCGGCGCTGACATTGCAAGTATGCGCTCTTTGATTTCATTGGTGATATGCGGAATCACTTGAACTGTCTCACCCAAGTACTCACCGCGACGTTCGCGTGCAATAACTCGTGAATACACCTGACCAGTTGTCACATTCGCCGAACCTTCAAGGTTGCGATCAAGGAATCGTTCGTAGTGGCCTATATCTAAATCTGTCTCTGCACCATCATCGGTAACGAAAACTTCACCGTGCTGAAAGGGATTCATCGTTCCTGGATCCACATTGAGATATGGATCGAGCTTTTGCATGGTCACACGGATCCCGCGTGATACAAGGAGTCTTCCGAGACTAGATGCTGTGAGTCCTTTGCCTAAACTTGAGGCGACTCCCCCGGTTACAAAAATATGCTTCGTCACATGCGCTTGGCCCATGGGAGTCAAACCTATCAGGCTCTGAGACC